>ENA-UPWP01001819-UPWP01001819.1-human-gut-metagenome-genome-assembly--contig:-NODE-1819-length-9881-cov-7.050490_pt1 | contig 9881 bp, 5 predicted proteins | sample MGYA00250052_ERZ773380 | MGnify/ENA primary metagenome ERZ773380 (study PRJEB29103, sample SAMN06112063) | human gut metagenome | biome: human gut; feature: ankylosing spondylitis patient; material... | reverse complement strand
GTAGCAGTATTTACTAACAATGCTCCAGGAGAATCACCCATATTACGAATTCGTGGAGCAGGCTCCATACAATCAGGAAATGATCCATTATATGTAGTTGATGGATTCCCACTTATGAACGGCAGTTTGAATGATATTAATCCTGCTGATATTGCTTCCATGGAAATTTTAAAGGATGCTTCTTCTACTGCCATCTATGGATCTAGGGGGGCAAATGGAGTCGTTTTAATTACAACTAAATCCGGGTCTACAGGTCGCAAGAATCTATCTGTCAACGCTTCTTTTGGAATACAGAGCGCAGCACGGCTGGTAGATTTATTAGAAACGAACCAATTTATTCCGTATATTAATGAGGCCTATGAGAATAGAGGAGGACAAGCTCCTTTTAAACATTATACTCCTACTGCAAATACGGATTGGCAACGGGAGGCTATAGAAAAAAGTGCTATTGTACAAAACTATACAGTATCATTGGACGGAGGATCAGAAAATACGAATTATATGATGTCATTAGGGTATTATTCTCAAGACGGGCTAGTAAAGAACGTAGGATATGACAAACTGACGTTGCATAGTAACCTAAATCATAACTTTACTGATTGGCTAACTATAGGCAGTCATATCCAAATGGCTTATTCAGAAAAAGATGGAAATAACGATGTCATGACAGGCCTTTTTCAAAGAGGATGGCCTACTATGCCTGTTTACAATGAAGATGGCTCCTATTATGTATCTTCTCTGGACCCTATACATAGTTCCTATATTGAAGGAAATTTCAACCCTATTGCAGATATAAATGGCACTACAGCTACCAACTCCAGTTTTCGTGCATTGGGTGATATTTATGCTGAGTTCCAACTCCTGAAAAACCTAAAATTCAAGACAACGTGGGGAGCTGATATTAACAATATTAGAAAATACTCATATACCTCTTCTCAAACAGCTACCAATATCGCTACTAATGGTACAGGAGCCGGAAACAATGCTTACCACAGAAACATCACCAAACTAACAGAAAATATGCTCACTTATAATAATACATGGGGAAATCACCGGTTTTCTGCTACAGGAGTTTATTCATGGCAAGAATATACCTATGAAGATATGTCTATGTCGGCTACAGGGTTTGAGAATGATGCTACCGGAGCATGGGATATGACATTAGGAGACAGAAATTCACTGAACTATGAGTCTACTAAATACAGCAATAAACTAATCTCCTTGACGGCACGTTTCACCTATGCTTATAAAGACAAGTATTTGCTTACAGCCACCGGACGTTATGACGGCTCCTCCCGTTTTGGTGAAAACAATAAATATGGATTCTTCCCATCTGCGGGTATAGCATGGAGAGTGGAACAAGAACCGTTCATGCAAAAAATAAGAATGATAACTAATTTTAAACTTCGTGCCAGTTACGGTGTTACAGGTAACCAGGAAATCGGAAATTACCAATCCCTAGCTCTATTATCGAAGAACAACTATATTTATGATAATAACATTTTGATGGGCTTCAAAGAAGGCATCGGAAATTCTGATTTGAAATGGGAACGTACTCACCAAATAGATCTAGGCTTTGATTTATCTTTATGGGATCGGCTGAATATTACCTTTGATTATTATACTCGTCGTACTACTGATATGCTTTACAATGTACCTATTCCAACTACATCCGGTTTTTCCAGTATTTTGAGTAATGTAGGTGAAGTCAAGAATAACGGTTATGAATTCACAATTGGCGGACGTGTCATTGACCGTAATTTCAAATTGGACATCTCTTTGAACGGTTCACACAATAACAATGAAATCACAGAACTTTATGGGGATGTGACGAGGATTGATGGAAGCACCAATGCAGAGTCGGGGTTGACACACAATCTCGTTGTAGGACAACCGGTGAATGGAGTTTGGGGAAGAAAATCGCTTGGCATCATCCGCACTCAAGAACAATTAAACGAATATACCAGCCGAATTAAAAGCGAACAATCTCAATTAGGTTCTGAAATGTATGCAGATTTAAATATGGACGGTACTATCAATACTCAAGACTATATTTGTTATGGATCTACAGAACCTAAATTCTTCTATGGAATTTCCATTAATATGAAATATAAAGGTTTCGGATTGGATATATATGGGCAAGGGGCTTGTGACTATGCTTCAGGAACAGGCGGAGATGCAGGTGTTTTTACAACAGGTGCAGGAGCTTACGGTTATTCCAATGTTTCTAATTTTGTACTGTGGGCCGATAATAACGTAGGCAATTCAAAATATTTGATTCCCTCTAAAGATGCTTACAAAGAAATGTGGAGTGAATCAAATCCAAATGGTACCCGCCCACGCATAGGTGCAAAAAATGCCTACTTATCCGACCGTACTAATGCCAATTGGAGTTATTTCTTAATTAAAAACATACAATTAAGTTATGAATTTAAGACTCGCCATATACAGTCCATGCAAGTATATGTTAATGCACAAAACTATATAAGCTTTGCCAACCATTCCGGTTATAATCCTATAAATGGAGATGTTAGTCACCCATGGGCTAAAATTATAACCTTAGGTATCAACGCTAAATTCTAACAATAAAATTCAGCAATATGAAAAATGCGAACAAACCTTGGAACAATATGAAACATTATATCATCATGTTTCTAACAATACCTGTACTATACAGTTGTTTTGATTTAGATGAAGTTCCTTACACATCATTATCTCCTAACAATTTCTACAAAGACAGTAAAGAACTTGAAATGGGAGTGAGAAGTACATATCGCGGATTGCGAGACATGTTGGGCGACAGATATTATGGATGCTTGGAAGTAGCCACAGAATTTGGATCACCCACTAATACCAAATGGGAATATCCCAAAACCAATTTTTGGATAGATATTAATAATCCAGACATAAGCTATGGGCCGGGATGCTGGAGCAAAGGTTTCAACGTAATCAATTGTGCTAACATTGTCCTTGCACGTGGTGAAGGTATAGATATGAATCAAGAAGAAAAAGAACAAAAATATGGAGAAGTACGATTCCTTCGCGCATACGCTAATTATATTTTAGTTCGTCTTTACGGTGCCTTACCCATACCCGAAAATTATACCAACGGGTTGGATGGATTGAAAATACCTCGAAAGACGATAGAAGAAAACTATACTCAAATCATAGAAGATCTGATCTATGCTATTGAAAAACTTCCATTGAAATCTCAATATGGAAAAGATGAAATATGGAAAATATCGAAAGGTGCTGCTCAAGCATTATTAGGCGATGTTTATCTGACAAGAGGATGCATGGAAAATAATAAAGAATTTTTCTCTTTAGCTGAAAAACAGTTAGAAGCAGTTATTAATTCGGGAGAATATCATTTGGAACCGAATTATGAAGATTTATGGTTCTGGTTTAATACGGCAAATAAGAATGGTCAAGAGTCTATTTTTGAATTACAATTCGGAGAAACTCAGGGAAATATTGTAACACAATACACCGGATGCTACAATGGCAGGATTCCTTCTTTAGGTAGTACACATTATTTGCGTGTCGGTCCTTCCATAGAAGCCTATCTTTCATACCATCCGAATGATGTGCGACGCAATTGTATGCTCACCGAATTTGAAGATGTATCAGGCAACATTGTCCAATTTGATGTAGCAGATAAAGGCTTCTATCCAGGTATAAAAGGATGGACCAGTGCCAGTCCCGGAAACGTGAAATTGTATGATCGTACAGAATCGGCTTACTTAAATGACTGCTCTAAAGCAAATCTCTATATGATTCGATACGCAGATGTGTTATTAGATTATGCAGAAGCTGTCAATCTCCAAAGGGGTCCTACAGCAGAAGCTGTTTCCAAATTCAATGAAGTAAGAGGAAGAGCCGGTCTGAATTCTCTGATTCCGGCTAATGCCAATGAATTTTCTGATTTAATCTACCAGGAACGGGGATGGGAATTTATAGGAGAAGGTCTCTTATACTACGATGCACTACGCACAGATCGAATCGGCGAAAAGGTTTATAACCATTTAAAAAATGGGATAACAGATGGGTTGTATCAATACAAAGGACAATCCATCCAATTCATTCCCAAGAAGACATTCTTATGGAAAATACCAACAGCTGATATGAATTCAAATCCTGCTTTGGAACAAAATCCAGATAACGAATCAGATCCTCATTTTCCTATTGGCTAAATTAGGATGAAAACCGAACCACATTGATCATTCTTTTAAATTAGATTATATAAGGATGTTTTCAATAGGTTTTTAAGGTATACTCTCCCGTCTGTGACAGATAGGAGAGTTTTTAGACATTTATATACAAAAGTCTTATCTTTGCTTAATATTGAAAGAATCATTTTAATAAGATATTTATGAGTAATACGGAGAAAACAATGGTGATTTTATGGATTGCAATTTCATTCATATTGTCGGCATCAGGCCAAACTAATTATATATTTCGCAATATCAATATCCAGCACGGCCTTCCTGACAATCAGATAAAAGGACTTTTTTTATCTCCGGATGGAAGAATAGGAATAAGAACTGCTGCCTTACTTGCTTTTGATAATGGTGGTAGTTTTTCCTCTCATTCTTATCACATACATCAAGCCAAGTATGACTGGAACTATGACAATATTCACCAAGAATATGTTGATTCTCATAATTATATCTGGATGAAAGAACGAAATTATCTTCGCATTTTTGATTTAACCCAAGAGCGTTTCATCAATAATATAGATTCTCTTTTACAAAAGATGGGCATAACCGAGGAATTACAAGATTTATTTATTGACTCTGAAAAACGTTATTGGTTCATATTAAACAAAGGAAAAATATGTTGTATTGATAACAATAGGAAGAATTTACAATATGTAGATAATAATGGCATTTTTATCGAAAAATACGGAGAAATATGTGATATAGACGGTCGAGGAGATTCTTGCTGGATAGTACACAAATCAGGAATCGTACGCTGTTGGAATAGCCAGACAAATAAATTTATCCGCCAAGAAGAGCAATTTGCTAATCAGTTCAGATCGGGTGAACGCGTTATGCTAAAGGTTCTTCCGAATGGAGATTTTTGGTTAAAATGGCAAGACGGGGTCGCCTGCTATAACATAAGAAAACAACAATGGCACGAAATTAAAGGATTGAATATAAAACAAACGGATCTACTCACAAGTTTAGCCATAGATAATGAAGGTAATGCTTGGATCGGATCTTCTAAATCAGGATTATATATTATAGATAAATTTAGTTATGAAGTCGAGCATATCCACTATCTTCCGTTAGTGGGAGAAGGCTACATAGATAATGACATACTTGATATCATTATAAATCCTCAAAACAATAGCGTGTGGTTAGGACTATTAAACCAAGGAATTTGTTATTATCATCCCAGCCTCGGAAAGTTTTCATTAATCAATAACACAAATGTTAAAGGGAAGTGGGAAGATCAAAACGTTAGAAGTATGGTAGAATATGATAATGGGAATATTTTATTAGGTACAAATTCCGGACTGTATTGCTATAATCCAAAAACATCAGAAATAAATCTTCTCTTTACCGAATTGGCAGATAAAATATGCCGTAAAATGTTGCGAGATAGCAAGGGAAGAATATGGATTGGTACTTTTCATCATGGCTTATATTGTATTGAGAATGGAAGATTGTTCAAATGCAACTTAAAAATTAAACATCAGAAAAGTACATCGACAAGACTGATAAGATGTTTGTTTGAGGATAGTAAAGGAAATATTTGGATTGGTATATACGGAGGTTTGTGTTCATTCAATCCTATAAACCATAACATGGAGTTCGTAAGTGATAAACATATCAAAATCAAGAAATTTACGAGTCCCTCCGTTGTCACAGAAGATAAAGAGGGACGGTTAATCGTTGGAGATGACAATGGTCTTTATTATTACTATCCTGATAAAGAAAAAGTATGGGTGCCCGAAATAGATGCCCCACATGATGAACGGTTTCATCATACTAACAACAAATATAATTGTATTTATTGTGATAGTCGGGGAATGACATGGTTTGGTACACATAATGGACTAAACATTCTGGAAGTTGAAAATAACACGCTTAGAAAAATGAAAGCGCACTCTTATGGAATATCCAATAACATTATCATGTGTATTTTTGAAGATCAAAATCACGATATTTGGCTTTCAACGACCAATGGTCTGAATAAAATAGTGGTGAAGAAAGAAAAAGGGGAGTACCACTATTCTATAAATTCTTTTAATTCAAATGATGGACTGATGAAAGGGGAATATTATCCTTCAAGTGGATTTAAAGCATGGGATGGAACTCTATACTTTGGGGGAATCAATGGCTTCAGCACCTTTCTGCCCGAAAATATAATATATAACTATTGCGACAATTACCCGTTTTTTACCTCCTTAAAAATATTCTATGCCAACATTACACCTAGTACAACATACAATGGACGCCAACTATTGAACCATAATCTGAATAATACCCCCAGTATAGAACTCCAACATGATGAGAACTACATTACACTAGAATTTGCAGGACTTAATTACGTAAATCCCTCTAAAACCTATTATAAATATAAACTGGAAGGCATAGATACTCAATGGCAGGAAGTTAAATCTTCAGATGGAATAGGAAAGGTTACCTACAGTGGTTTAGGTCCGGGAAAATATGTTTTTCAAGTTTATACAGCAAATAGCGATCATTTCTGGGGGAAACAAAATTCAAAATTGACTTTTATCATAAAAGAACCTTATTGGAATACCATAGCAGCCCGTCTTTGTTATGTTTTGATAATAATAAGCATCTCTACGTATGTAATTTATCATATAAACAAAAAAAACAAACTCAAATTACTAAAAACACGCCAATTGGAACAACAAAAACAAAAAGAAGAACTAGATCAAATGAAATTTCGTTTTTTCACGAATATCAGTCATGAGTTTCGCACCCCTCTCACCTTAATCATCACACCTTTAAGTGTTATTATAAATGAGAGTGAAAATGAGAATCTTAAGGGTAAATTGATGTCTATCTATAATAATGCGCAAAAATTATTGGCTTTAGTAAACCAATTATTAGATTTCAGAAAATTAGAAGTAAAAGGAGAAAAAATTAATTTAGGGTATGGTGAAATTTCAGATTTCATTTACCAGTGCTGTACAAGCTTTCAACCAATCATGACAGAAAAAAGCATAAGTTTCAAAATAGATCTTCCGAAATACCCCATATATATGTATTTTGACCAAGATAAAATATATAAGGTTATGAATAATCTTTTATCTAATGCCTATAAATTCACCCCTGAATACGGCGAAATCAGTATACAGTTAAGTGAAGGAGAAGAAAACTTCTTATTTATCAAAATATCCGATACAGGAATTGGTATTTCAGAAGAAAATCTCCCTCATATATTCGACCGATTTTATCAAATATCATCTAAACAGTGTGAAAACACCGGTAGCGGAATCGGTCTGCATCTTGCCAAAGAGTATATAAACCTACTTCATGGAAAAATAGAAGTTACCAGCATTGCCAATAGAGGCACTACATTTACAATATGTCTCCCTACCAATCTGCATCCACAAGAAAAAATGGCAGCAAAAGAAGATGTACAGGAAAACAATGAAAATGACTCATCCTCCATTTCACCAAACAAGCCTATTATTTTATTGGTAGAAGATAATACAGAATTTAGAAATTTCCTAAAAGAGGAATTAAATAAATGGTATCAAGTAATAGAAGCAAAAGAAGGATTAGAAGGTGAAAAAATAGCCATTGAAAGAGATCCTAACTTAATAATAAGCGATGTGATGATGCCTATTATGAACGGAATAGAGTTATGCAAACGGCTGAAAAATAATATTCAAACATCCCATATTCCTATTATATTACTCACAGCCCGCATATCTGATGAAGATAAAATGACTGGTTATGAAGCAGGAGCTGATTCTTATCTATCAAAACCTTTTAATTTTGATATACTATTAACTCGTATACGGAAATTAATAGAACAACAAGAGAATAGAAAAGCAACATTTCATAGAAGTATAGAAGTATCACCCAGCAGCATTACCATCACTTCCTTGGATGAAAAATTAGTTCAGAAAGCATTGCATTGTGTAGAAGAGAATATGGAAAATCCTGAATATTCTGTCGAAAAATTAGCTGCTGATATAGGAATGACACGAATGAGTTTATATCGGAAATTACAGTCAATCACGGGACAAACTCCCACAGAATTCATTCGTAGCATTCGATTAAAAAGGGCAGCACAATTGTTACAGAATTATCAGCTCTCAATTGTGGAAATTACAGACATGGTAGGCTTCAATACTCCACGTTATTTTACTAAATGCTTTAAAGAAACATTCGGAATATTACCATCCGAATATTCAAATGCTCATAGAAAAAAGTGATTCTTTTAAGATAATCAGATTGAATATAAGGGATTACTTTGTGTATACGGGCGGAAGCATTCTGTTCCTACGGTGGATGAAAACCGAAATGGAAATGAGACGGAATATATGTAAGCATTTGAACAAATACACATTGTACACTCTAGGGGGTGGTTGTAATTTTGTGCTCGCAATAACAGCCAGCCCCAATTATAATGAACAGATCAGAATTTGAAGAATTAGAATTGCAGGTGCAACAAAGTGGCCTGCTATTGAAGTCGTACCTACAACAGATAGGTGTAAGTCATTCAACATATCACTACTGGCACAAAAATGTTCTGTAGATAAAGACAGTCTCAAACAAGGGTTGACTCCAATCAGTTTCAGACAAACTACTACGGAATTGACCTTGGGAAAACAAGTGTCACAGGGTGTATTTTTGCTATTTCCCAACGGACTCCGTGCCCATTTTGGAAATGGATCAGAGAAATAGTTGATGGAACTTTCGCCCCAAAGTCTCCAAGGCTGCCATGTTTAGTCTGAACGACACGATGTGCTACTTTTTGTGTCCCGGCAGGACGGATATGCGCAAGGGTATCAGTTCGCTGTGCGGACTTAGACATGAGAGGATGAAGAGCGAAGTGAAGAACGGCGATGTGTTATTTTCATCGGGTTTGGCCGTAAACTCATGAAGCTGCTTCATGCGGAAGATGGCGGCATGGTTATGTACATCAAACGGCTGGAGGCATGGCGCTTCAAATTGTCGGAATACGCCCCTGAGTCAAACAGTTATCCCATGGAATGGCGTGGCCGAAGGCATTCAGGAAAACCTGGAACAGAGACTCCGGCGAAATGCAAGGAGTACCATGTATAATCTGTTTTATTGAATAAAAATGCTGAGATTGTTGTGTAATCTATAAACAATTAGTGTTTTACATTGGTAAAAAAGACAGGAAATGGACGAAAAGGATATATTACTCAAGACGATAGAAGGGTTGAATGCCTCTGTTGCTTCATTGTCTGCCATCAATAAAGACCAATCGGAACAGATCAAGAATCTGAAGGAATGTATCAAGGAGTTGACGGCCCGGGTTACATGGCTGAACCACCTGTTCTTTGAGCGTAAAGCTGAAAATCTCCCAGTCTATAGTCCCCGGCATGCCGGATCTCTTTACGAATGAATTTTCTGGACTGTAACGTCAGGCAAGAAGAAAGGCATGACGAGGCAGTGGAAAAGATAGAAAGGAATCATCTGAAAAAAAGAAACGGAAGCACTGGAACCGTAAAATGATTGAAGAGCTTCCCGTGCTTGAAACAGAGGTGATAGAGCCGGACGGTGTGGACCTGTCCTTATATCGTAGAATAGGGGAAGAGGTAACTCGGGTTGTCAGGCACAAACTGGAGATCGGAAGAGCACACGTCTGAACTCCAGTCACAGTTCCGTATCTCGTATGCCGTCTTCTGCTTGAAAAAA
>ENA-UPWP01001806-UPWP01001806.1-human-gut-metagenome-genome-assembly--contig:-NODE-1806-length-9933-cov-5.048194_pt1 | contig 9933 bp, 16 predicted proteins | sample MGYA00250052_ERZ773380 | MGnify/ENA primary metagenome ERZ773380 (study PRJEB29103, sample SAMN06112063) | human gut metagenome | biome: human gut; feature: ankylosing spondylitis patient; material... | reverse complement strand
CCATCCTACTCCTGCAAACCAGGTGACGTTATTGAACTTCGTGAAGCTTCCCGCGACAACGAAATGTTCAAAACTAATTTCCAAGAGCTTCGTTCTTTCGAACTTCCTTACATTGAAAAAGACTTGGAAGGCTTCAAAGCTACTTTCACTCGTCTTCCTCAACGTGAAGAACTTCCTATCGAAGTTAACGAAACACTTATCGTCGAATTGTACTCCAAATAAGACATACAGTTCCACAAATACAGAAAGCACAGTACTTATGCGCATAGGTACTGTGCTTTTTCTTTTAAAAATTGCTAAAATTCGTGTGCGTTGCTCAACCGTTGCACAACCTGTTAACAAAATGATGCGGGTATTTTATTTACTTCCTCGATGTACTGCTCAATCGTTTTATGCGTATACACATCAGCAGTGATATCTTTGCTTTGTGTGTGGCCAACGATGGACTTTAGGATGTAACGATCTATTCCATAGTTACTGGCCAATGTGATAAACGTATGGCGTGTGTCATGCGGGAGGTGGTCAGATATTTCAACTTCCTTGCAGAATCGTTTTATTGGCTTTCCTAGGTACTTTGAGGTGTACCCTGGAGGGATAAGTGTGTCCGAGTTAGAGGCGACCGCCTGGGCGTGAATTTCGAGGTAAAAAGGCATAACACAATCCGCAATAGGTATGATTCTGTCCTTGCCGGCTTTCGTTTTAACCCCGCCTATGACATATCGTTCATCCAGGTGGACGTTTTCCATCTTAATGGATAGTAGTTCAATAGGGCGCATACCGGAGTAGATATACATTAATAAGAGTTTCGCAATATCCTCGTCGGAGTGATTCCAAATTGTTTGAATCTCTTCTTCTGTGAAAGGCTTATGGATGTTTGATTTCTCCGCCGGTTTCAATTCAAGGAGCGCTGCATAATTCTTGATAATCACATCATTCTTGATAGCTGCTTCAAAGGCACCGTTCAGACCTTTGACAATCAGACCAATAGACGACCGACTTAAATGGCTATTTTCGTCGATTATCGCTTGCAGATGGACGAGTTTAAGCTCTTGTATAGGTTTATTCCAAATCGATGTTAACTTCGCTTGTGCAGTCGAATAGCCCCCTTTTTTCGTATCAATTCCTTTACGCTCCTTATCGGCAATCATCCACCGCCAACATTCACTGAACAATACCTTTTTCGTTTCGAACTTTTCCGGGTAAATGCCATACTCTGATAAGGCGTCCCAGGCTTCTTTTGACTTCGCATAATAGCCTATCGTTTTACGCTTACATTTACCCTTCTCGTCGTAGCCAGTAGTTACGACGGCACGGTATGGTTTGCGTAACGGCTTATGTTTCATTTTATAAACGGATCCTGTTCCGTTGGCACGTTTCATGGCCATAATTTCATATCCTTCCTATAAATAAGCCCCTATCTGAGTAGTATCGGATAGGGGCTTTACTTTTATTTAAATTGAATTTGTTTAGCCTCTCCGTTGAGGTAGTACGTTACTGTAGGCTTATTAGCATTGATATAATCAACGAGGCCCGGCTGAACCGGTGCCACATATATAGTGTGGTAGAAGAACGATTCAGGGAATATATCGAATCGGTGTGCAGGTGGCACGGTCTGAACAATCTGCCAACGCGCCTGTACAGACTTCCCATTAGGGAAGGTAAGAGTGGAGTTCTCTCCGCCCTGGGCGGATGTGAGTGTCCAGTCCTCAAGAACCACGTTCGTTACGGTATGGCCAAGCACGGACTCGTCCTTAAATTCGATGGACGGTTTAGGCCATAGAGCGAATATGGCTACGCCTATTGCAGCAATAATGATAATAAGAATAGCGATAGTTGATTTAAGTTTCATGATTTTCCTCATTTCTTATTTGATTGAATATATTTAGCGAAATTGGTTACTTCCTCGATGTCATCCGCGTGTGCATTTCTTAAGGACTTAAATAACTTTAATAATTTTGGATTTTTTGTTATTGCCGCGGCGATGCTCATACCCAAAGGGCCGCCCACTGCCGCACCTGCCCCCATAAGCGCGGCTTTAGTCGCTGAGTCTATAGCTGGTGTAAACATAGATGGAACACCGTCTTGTGTCGCCCGTTCGAGATCATCGGTGGTAATCCCTAGGCCTCTACATATCCTAATAACCTTATCCACGGAGGCTCCGCCAACATTATTAAGGATGGAGTGTAACGTGGAGTACGGCATATTGATTTTCTTGGCAAAGTCTTTTACTGTGCCAGAATCCTCTAGAATCAATTGTTTCAAATACGCTTCTCTTGTCATTTTACATAACTCCTCTATTAATATCGTTCTTTATATACATATATTAGCATTTAAAATACGAAATTTCAATATATAAATACGAAATAACAATATATAAATACGGAATAAACCGATATAAACAATAAATTATATATTCCGATATAGTTAATAAATAATTAAATATTCGTAAATCGTAATAATTTATGAAAAAAGTACTTGTGTAATTCAAAATTTCGGATTATAATGAACGTACAAAGTCGATATGAAATATCGAATTGATAAATATGAAATATCGAAAGGAGGGGATGCTCAATGTATCCAAATCTAAACGCGGAGCTAGCCAGGAAGGGCTGGAATAAGAAGATTTTAGCTAATAAAATCAACAAGCGCTACGCAACTTTAATTGATAAGTTAAATGGTAAGACTGATATAACCTACCATGAATGCCTAGCAATTAAAGCTGCATTAGAAACCGATTTATCCGTGGAAACCCTTTTTTATACTCATTAAATACGAAATATCGTATTGCATATTAATAAGGAGGTACTCACTATGAACAAACGTAAATCTTGCGTAACGTACCTGTATCAAGATTCACTCGCTCGTCGGATGAAGGAGCTCGGGGTATCTCGGTCAGAGTTAGCAACCATGACGGAGCTTTCACCATGCACAATCCTTACCGCGTGTAACGGTAGACCGGTATCGGTACGAACAATCGCCAAAATTCTTGAACACTTACATGTTGATGCATCCGAAGAAGATGACTTCTGGGGCATCGACCCGGTATAGGAGGAAATTATGAATACTGAAAAAGATGAATATACCATCGAAAACCTTATTGTCCAAGTAACACCAAAAACCGCCAAGTACGACCTCTGGTTCAACCGAATACTCGGACTGTTATCCTTTGTAACGTTAGTCGTTGCCATCATCTACTTTGCAACGGTGCTAATCCTACTATGAACCCCACCATTACAGTGAAACAAATGGCTAGCGTTTTAGGCCTAACCCTTACCGCGGTTAGAGAGGGCATCGCTAATAACCATTACAAAGCCTTCGCCTATTGTTACGGCAAAGGCAAGAAACGAACCTTCGTCATTGACCGGTTCGGATTTGAAACATACCTGGCTCGAACAGGGAGAAGTGAACAGTACATCAAGGAGGCCTTTAATCATGCATGCATTTCTTAAACTATTAGGCGGGTTAATTCTCATGGGCTCCGTCGGTAGCCTCGAGATTGATCGTATAGGCTTTACTCAGTATTTTGTGCAATGCGCTCTGGGGGTAGCCCTATGGATTGTGGCCGAGCAAGGTCAAACAATCAGACGGCTCAAAAGGAGACAACGATGAGAGTAAAGAAACCAATCGTCCCTATGATGCGGCTCAAGAACAGTTTCGACCTTAAGAAACTGATTTACGATAACACACCATACGGGTTATGCAGTTTCGCTGAAGTTATCGGCGTAAATCCGATGACCTTGGTTAAAATATCTAAGCACTTACCTGTGAGGATATGCACGGCCAGGTTAGTCGCTAAAGGCCTTGGCCAACGAATCGACTTCTTATTCGACCAGTGTTCGATTCAGCAAAAGACCTGGGGCAATCGATTTGGCTATCGCATGAAACCGGAAGTATTCCGTAAGGTGCTAGCTGATAAGGGCTTGACCATTCAAAACGTCGCTGAGATGTGCGGGATGCACTATGGCACCTTATACAGTCATCTCAGTGGCAAGATTAAGTCGATGTCCTTTAGCAAGGCTGTTATTTTGGCCGACAATTTAAACGTTGACATTGGATTGCTATTTGACTTTAGCCAGTATTAAGTGAGGCAATCCTCACATGGGCAATGATGGCCAATTGGTACGGAGCCCAACGGTAGTATATTTTGCAATTTAGCAGAAAGGAGGTTCCTATGCAGAACCCTACAAAGAACAACGTACGGGCCTTTGTTAGAAGTCTGTACAACGCTAGGCTTCTGGAACAGACAGAAGCAGAAAGCGTAGCGCTCGAATCACATTACATTAGCCTTGAAGCTGACGGACGTGTAGCAGCTGCTGAAGCGTTCCACAAAGTTATTCATGGATTACGTGAAGCAAGTCAAGGTGCTCAACGTTTTGAAGAACTTGGTTATGGCACACTAGCGAATAAGCTAGTACCTGATGCGGATAATTTCATCAAGCGTATGAGTAAACCGCTCCACGAATGGTGGTATGACAATTTGGATGTTAACTCTGAGAAAGGTCAAAAGTGGCGCGCAGTCCTTGAAGTGGCCAAGCCTTACGAAATTGAGATTCGTAAGTTGAAGTCAGCACGGAATGCATTGAATAACATTATTGATCGCTCCGCTTCAGGCAAGCAAGCCGTAGCCGAACTTAAGAAATTTGGCTTTGACTATGAGGCCTGGGCGCATGCGCAAGTAGATATCGGCAGTCCTTCTGACTTTGATATTCTTAAACGCCCAAAAGAAAACGACCGCATCAGTACTGGAACTACTGACACGGCCCCATCAAAATAATTTGACACTTATATTATACGAGGTATTTGAACTATGAACAAGAAAGTAATTGTATCCACGCTCGCAATCTCCGCATTAGCGGTTAACGTATTCGCACAAGGTAGTAATTTAGGTCCTAATGGCACCGCTAATGGTGACGCAAGCCTGGTTATTGGCACTCATAATACAACAACTTCAAACGCTACATCCGCTTTTATTGCGGGTACTCAAAATACCGTATCCGCTCCAAATGGCATCGCCTTTGGTACGAGTAACACGGTAGCTGGTGAAAATGGCTTCGCCGGCGGTAACGATGCAAAAGCATCCGGCCGTAACTCCTTCGCCTTTGGCTCTCACGCGGAGAGTTTGGTAGAGTACACCATCGCCATTGGTAACCAGGCACGAACTGCATCGTATGATAGCGTCGCTATCGGCAACGGTGCATTCGTATCTGGAGAATCTAGTGTGGCCTTTGGCCGTTCTAACAATGTGACTGGAGAAAACTCCGTCGCGGTTGGTGCTAATAATGGCACCGTAGCAGGTGGCCAGTCCGCCGTAGTTGGCTACAACAACAAAATTGGCTCCCAAAAGGAACAGCTTATATTCGGGTCTAACTCTGAAAGCAATGGACAAGGTGCTCTCGTATTTGGTACACACGCTAAATCCTTAGCAACGGATGCCATAGTCCTTGGCAACAACACAATAGCCGATCGTGCAAATTCCGTTGCCATCGGCACCAACGCGGTGACCGATGATGCGGTAGGCGTTGACGGTGTAGACCTAAATGGTACCCGTCACATCTTCGCAGGCGAGCAACCTGGCGCAGTCGTATCCTTCGGTTCCAAAGCTCGCACAGGTGCAGGTGGCGTGGCGCAGTATAACCGGCAGTTACAGAACGTTTCCGCCGGTAGAGTGGAAGCGGACAGTTTAGACGCTGTCAACGGCTCCCAGTTATACGCTGCGTACGATGAAATCAGCACCATCGGTGCAAAGGTGCATACTAATACGGCTGATATCAGCACACTTCAAGGCACATCTGCTAATCACGAAGGCCGCATTACTGCACTTGAACAACGTACCTATAATATGGCCGGTGAAATTAACAACCGTCTCAACGCAACAGACCAACGCATTAACAAGTTGGGGGCGTCTAGCGCAGCATTGGCAGGGCTCCATCCTTTGGATTTCAACAGAAATGACAAGGTAAGCTACGCAATCTCTTACGGCCATTATCGTAACAGCAACGCCGTAGCACTTGGAGCGTTTATCCGTCCAAATGAACGATTGATGATTGGAGTAGGTGCTACCCTTGGCGCTGAAAACCAATACACAGTTAACCTTGCCTTTAAAACGGGCAAAGGTTCTGATTACCTCGCTGAGGCTAAAGATGCGCAAAGCCGTATCAGCAAGTTGGAACGCTTAGTGGATGAGTTAACGCAAGAAGTTGCTGCTCAACGTCGTATTTAGGAGGTCGCTATGAATAAACCTAAAACTCACACACTATCAATCAATATGGATTTGAGCAAAGACTACAGCTCCTGCCGTTGTGCATGTAGAACCACATTAACAGACCAGAAGGTACTTGGCGCAATGTTAGCTAGTGCAGTAGTAGCTATCGCTCACGACTATAGCCAAGACCCGCACGCGTTTGCAAAGGCAGTAACCAGTACAGTTATGGAATTTATTGATAAACCGGGATTTACAAAACCCAAAGAACAATTATCTTAGGGGTGATGCAAATGGCCCGAAAGAATAGAAGAAAACGGATTGTGAAAGATACTGCAATAGAGCAGTTAATTTCACCGGAAGTACATAAAACCGTTCCACCTAGTCCGTGGGATGTATCAAAATCCCTAAGAGAACAGGCTAAGCGCGAAAAGATTGTTACGGAGCGACTTACAAAGATTGATACCTGGGTGACTAGAGCTTGCCAAGTTGTATTCATCATCTTAGGTGTTTGTATTCTCCTACTGCTACACTTTCACAGCATTATTTAGATATTAATCAGAAAGGATTTCCTCATGATCAGAATCACTTTTGAAGCAAAAAACTACGTATCCCTTTGTGAAGAACTTAAATTGTTCCTCCGCTACAGTAATATACCTACGACGGAAGAACCGCCCACAGCCCCTGTGGTACCCGCCACAGTCCAAGCTCCGCCGGTGGCTCCAGTCGCTCAACCTGCTACAGTAGCACCTGTGGTACCGACATCTGCGCCGTTACAAGCACATCCAGATCCAGTGCAAGCACCGCCTACACCGGCTGTACCTGTAGCACCGGTTAAGGAATACACCTTGGAAGAAATTCAAGTGGCATTGCAACCATTAATGGACGCAGGCCGTACGAATGAAATTGTAGGATTAATGCAAAAATACAAAGTAGCATGCCTTCCTGAACTTCCAAAGGATCAATTCCCTAATCTCGTAGTTGACCTTCGCAACATGGGGGCTCGAATCTAATGGCTAGCCATGCGCTACTAAGCGCATCAAGTTCCCATAGGTGGCTACATTGTACGGGGGCGCCTCGTTTAGAGGCGACCTTCCCTGATACTACATCTGAGTATGCAAAGGAAGGAACCCTCGCACATGAACTATGTGAATTGAAACTTAAGAAATACACTACGGCGATGGCCAAAGGCACCTACACCAGGGCTTATAACAAAATTAAAAAGAATGAGTTATGGGCGCCTGAAATGGACGAAACGACAGACGTATATCTTGAATACATCAAGTCCATCATGCTAAGTTACAAGGTCGCTCCTGTGGTAGTCATCGAAAAGCGTGTTGATTTTAGTCAATACGTACCTGAAGGATTCGGCACGGCTGACTGTATCATCTTGGCCGGTGATACGCTCCACATCATTGATTATAAACACGGTAAGGGTGTTGTAGTTGATGCGGATCATAACCCGCAAATGATGTTATATGCTCTAGGGGCGATACACGATTACAGTCTCTTATATAAGTTCAACACTATCAAGATGACCATTGTACAGCCTCGTGTTAACAACATTTCAGAGTTTGAAATGTCCTCCGATGAGCTCCGTAAATGGGGTGAGGAGGTAGTCGCGCCAAAAGCTAAGGAGGCCTATGAAATGGAAGGCCACACGTTTGAGGCTGGTGCCTGGTGCGGGTTCTGTAGGGCAAAGGCTCAATGTCGAACACGATGTGAACATTTCGATGCTATGCACGTGTTCACGAACCAAGACCCTCGTCTGATTAGCCTTGAAGAACTCGGTACATACCTAGAGCATGGCAAGGATATTGAGTCCTGGTACAAAGACATTAAGGAATACGCATTATCTGAATCCTTAGCCGGTGCAGAGGTGCCAGGTTGGAAAGCCGTAGAGGGCAGAGGTTCGCGTGTATTCCAAGATGGCGATACCGCCATTCAAACCCTTATTAATGGTGGGGTAGATGAATCTATCCTATACGAACGTAAGGTTCTTACATTGGCTCAAATCGAAAAAGCCATCGGTAAGAAGGAATTTAATGAACTCGTAGGCGACCAGGTCGTTAAGAACCCTGGAAAACCTACTCTTGTAGTTGATACGGATAAGCGCCCACGTATCACTAACCAACCTAGTGCGGCGCAAGTGTTTAATACCAATGGAGGTAACTAATTATGGCATTTCAATGCAAACCAACAGAAGTCCTTTTACAAAATGTACGTTTATCCTTTGTGCATTTACTTGAACCATATACTAACCCTAACAATTTCAGTGAAGCCAAATATAGCGCGATGATCCTTGTACCTAAATCAGATACCGCACAAGTTCATGCAATTCAGCAAGCTATTGAAGCAGCAATCGCTGATGCTCGTGTGAAACACGGTGCCAAAGTACCAGCGCAACCTAAAACACCAATTCACGATGGCGATAGCTACACGCCAGGGGGTAAGGAATACGGCCCAGAATGTAAAGGTCACTACGTATTTAATGCGTCTCAATCCATGAAATTCAAGCCGGAAGTAGTCGACCTTCAAGGCCAGCCTCTTACTGAGCCTGGTCAAGTATACTCTGGCATGTATGCGAATGTGCTGATCAACTTTTACTTCTACAACAACCAATCCTCTGGTATCTCCGCCGGTTTAGGCCCTGTGCAAAAAGTACGTGACGGCGAACCTCTTGGCGGTGGCCAACCTGCATCCGCTGCATCCGTATTCGGAGCTCCTCAAGGAAGTGCTGCTAATGTGTTCGGTGGTGCTGAAGCAGCGCCAGCTATCAACCCTGTTACTGGCCTTCCAATGTAATAGGTGGCCATTATGCGCCAGTTAAACATTGATATTGAAACGTTCTCATCCAATGACATCGGCGCAGGTGTTTACAAATATGTCGAAGCGGAGGATTTCGAAATCCTCCTATTCGCATATGCGTATGACTTTGGCCAGGTTGAAGTTGTGGATCTAGCCCAGGGTGAAACAATACCTGATGCGGTAATTGAAGATTTGAAAAATCCGGATGTCATTAAACATGCCTACAATGCACAGTTTGAAATCACCTGTCTCAATAAGGCCGGATATGTTACGCCTTTACGTCAATGGCACTGCACGATGATACACGGAGCCTATTTAGGGTATCCTATGGGCCTTGCTAAGTTAGGTGTTGCACTAGGTCTACCTCAAGATAAATTAAAGGATAAAGCCGGTAAAGCGTTAATCCGATATTTTAGTATTCCTTGTAAACCGACGAAATCGAATGGCGGTCGAACTCGTAACCTGCCACACCATGAACCTGAGAAATGGCGAACCTATGTCGAGTACAACAGACAAGACGTAGTGACAGAGATGGAGTGTTATAAACGGCTCGCATCGTTTCCTGTACCTGATGAGACATGGAACGATTGGTACATCGATATTGAAATCAATAATCGTGGTGTACTTATCGACCATGACCTGGTTATCGGCGCCCTTTGCATCGATGAAGAAAACACGAACATCCTTACAAAAGAAGCCCAGGAAATTACCCGGCTTGCCAATCCAAACTCTACACAGGCGCTTCTTAATTGGATTAACACCAACACAGGGGCTAACCTTCCTAACTTAACTAAAGATACAGTTGATAGTGCTCTTAAGAGTGATATTAATCAAGTGGCCAAACGTGTGCTTACCTTACGTAAAAAACTGGCCAAGAGATCGGAAGAGCACACGTCTGAACTCCAGTCACAGTTCCGTATCTCGTA
>ENA-UPWP01001800-UPWP01001800.1-human-gut-metagenome-genome-assembly--contig:-NODE-1800-length-9986-cov-3.455142_pt1 | contig 9986 bp, 10 predicted proteins | sample MGYA00250052_ERZ773380 | MGnify/ENA primary metagenome ERZ773380 (study PRJEB29103, sample SAMN06112063) | human gut metagenome | biome: human gut; feature: ankylosing spondylitis patient; material... | reverse complement strand
ACATACAGAATAAGGGAAAGATGAACAGCCAGACTTAACTAAAATGGGGCGGATGCAATCAGGCAACTGCCCCATTGCTTATGAAAAAGCTTTCTGTTATAATAAAAAAGTCAGATGGGAATTTTAGAAAACAAGAAAGCATCAGGTGATTAAATGGAAAATACAAAATCACAAAAAAAGTCGTATTCAACAGCATCTTCCAAGAGCAGGGTGCGTCGAAAAACAAAAACAGATTATTATGATTACAGTCTGGTAGCAGTTATTGTACTGCTGACCTGTTTTGGGCTTATCATGCTGTACAGTACAAGCTCCTATATGGCTCAGATAAATTACGGAAGCGACATGTATTTTTTTAAAAAACAGGCCATCATCAGCGTGGCATGTATTATCATGGCACTGATCATTTCCAGGCTCAATTATCGGATACTGAACCGTTTTAGCACAGCTTTGTATGTAGCGGCACTGGTGTTGATGGCACTGGTAAAAACACCGCTGGGACAGTCTTCTCATGGTGCCCAGAGATGGCTGAATCTTGGACCGGTTCAGTTCCAGCCGGCAGAGCTTGCCAAGATAGCAGTTATTGTCTGTCTCCCATATATGATCGTGCATATGGGAAAGAAAGTCCGTACCTTAAAGGGCTGTATGGTTCTTGCTGTTGTGGGAGGCGGACTGGCACTGGCTGCATATGTATTTACGGACAATCTGAGTACAGCAATTATTATTTTCTGTATTACTGCAGGATTGATTTTTGTGGCTCACCCGGATATTAAGATTTTTATTATTATTGCAGGTGTTGTTATTGCGCTGGCAGTGATCGGAGTCATTTTTCTGAATGCAACAGTGAGTGTTGATGGAAGTGGAAGCTTTCGTCTGAGACGAATCATGGTATGGCTTCATCCGGAAGAATATGCGGACAGTTGGGGGTATCAGACAATTCAGGCATTGTATGCGATTGGCTCGGGAGGATTTTTTGGCAGAGGACTTGGAAACAGTATTCAGAAGCTGGGAAGTGTACCTGAGGCACAGAATGACATGATTTTTTCAATTATCTGTGAAGAACTGGGGATTTTTGGAGGTCTTATCGTGCTGATGCTTTATGCATATCTGTTATACAGGCTGTTTGTTATTGCACAGAATGCACCGGATATGTTTGGCTCACTTATGGTCAGTGGGATTTTTATTCACATAGCATTGCAGGTTATTCTTAATATTGCGGTTGTTGTAAACCTTATGCCGAATACAGGTGTCACTCTTCCGTTTATCAGTTATGGAGGTACGTCGATCGTATTCCTTATGGCAGAGATGGGACTTGCGCTGAGTGTGGCAAGGCAGATTAAATTTGAGGAATAAAAAATGTAATAAAATAGTGCTTGACAAACAGGAGGGAAGAATATATACTTTGAACATCAAAGTAATCAATCCCGATAAAACCAAATCTGAATAAATGAGACGTATTTACTGGTCTGACGGATGATAAGGTTGAAAACAAGAAAAAGCAGAATCATCATCTGCTTAACAAAAATAATAAAAAACAAGTGATAACCGGAGCAGGAAAAAGAGAAGCATTCCGGGGCTTGAATTAAAGGAGAAGAGAAAATTATGTTAGAAAAAATGAGTGAAATGATCGCAGAGCAGTTAAATTGTGATGCAGCAGGAATTACTGCTGAAACTTCTTTCAAGGATGATCTTGGCGCAGATTCACTTGACCTGTTTGAGCTGGTTATGGCTCTGGAAGATGAATACAATATTGAGATCCCGGCTGAAGATCTTACAGATTTAACAACAGTCGGAGCTGTTATGGATTATCTGAAAAACAAAGGCGTAGAGGCTTAATCATATAGAAATGACAAATAACTCCTTGGAGCCAGAGATGGCTTCGGGGAGAATTTTTTGACATTATAATTTGAATATCAAAATATTTTAAACTAAAATAATTTGCAATCAGAAACAAATTGTTATCATCTGATATAAACATAAAAATAAAGAAAGGAAAATGATATGTCTAAAATTGCATTTGTATTTCCGGGACAGGGTGCACAGTATACAGGAATGGCGAAAGATTTTTATGAAAAATATGCTGTAAGTCGCGAAGTATTTGAAAGCGCATCAAAAGCATCCGGACTTGATGTGAAAGCTTTATGCTTTGAAGAAAATGACAGATTAAATATTACAGAATATACACAGATTGCCATGCTGACAGCAGAAATTGCAATCTTAAAAGCTGTAGAGGAAGCCGGAATCAGGTCTCAGGTAAATGCAGGACTGAGTCTTGGAGAATACGGAGCACTGGTGGCCTCCGGTGTTATGAAGGAAGAGGATGTATTTACTGTAGTGCGAAAAAGAGGAATTTTTATGCAGGAGGCATATCCTACAGGTGGTGCAATGTCCGCTGTTCTTGGAACAGATGCAGAGCTGATTGAAAAAATCTGCAATGAGACACAGGGAATTGTATCCATTGCAAATTATAACTGTCCGGGACAGATTGTGATCACAGGCGAAGAGACAGCAGTTGCAGCAGCAGGGGAGGCATTAAAGGCAGCAGGCGCCAGACGTGTGATTCCTCTTAAAGTCAGTGGCCCATTTCACTGTGAACTTCTCAAAGGCGCAGGGGAAAAACTGGGACAGGAACTTGAGAAGGTAGAAATCCAGTCATTTACAGTACCTTATGTGACAAATGTAACTGCACAGTATGTGACAGGACCGGAGCAGGTAAAGGAATTGCTTGTCAGCCAGGTTTCATCCTCTGTGCGCTGGCAGCAGTGTGTAGAACAGATGATTGATGATGGTGTAGATACTTTTATTGAGATTGGACCGGGAAAAACTCTGACAGGATTTCTCAAAAAGATCAACAGAAATGTAAAAGCATTACATGTTGAGAAAACAGAAGATCTGGATGAAGTGAGAAAGGAGTGTCTGTAAAATGCTGAAAAATAAAATTGCCCTGATTACAGGTGCAGGACGTGGAATCGGACGAGCCATTGCTATTGCTCTTGCAAAGGAAGGTGCAGAGGTGGTTATCAATTACAATGGTTCTGAAGAGAGAGCGAAGGAAGTAAAACAGACCATCGAAGAAAACGGTGGAAAAGCTTCCATATATAAATGCAATGTCAGTGATTTCGCAGCCTGTGAAGCAATGATCAAAGATATAGTTAAAGAATACGGACACCTTGATATTCTGGTTAATAATGCAGGAATTACCAAAGATGGTCTGATCATGAAAATGAAAGAAGAGGATTTCGATTCGGTACTTAATGTAAACCTGAAAGGTACATTCAATACAATCCGTCACAGTGCCCGTCAGATGCTGAAACAGAGAAGTGGAAAGATCATCAATATTTCTTCTGTTTCCGGAATCCTCGGAAATGTGGGCCAGGCAAATTATGCTGCATCCAAAGCAGGTGTGATCGGTCTGACAAAAACAATGGCAAGAGAGTTGGGCAGCCGGGGAATTACGGTAAATGCCATTGCACCCGGATTTGTCGACACAGAGATGACAGAAGTACTCTCAGAAGAAATCAGGGAAAATGCATGTAAGCAGATTATCCTGGGACGTTTCGGAAAACCGGAGGATATTGCAAATACAGCGGTATTTCTGGCATCAGACAAAGCAGACTATATTACAGGACAGGTCATCAGCGTAGATGGCGGTATGAACGTATAAATAAGGAGAACAAAATGAGAAGAGTTGTAATTACAGGTATGGGAGCAATCACTCCGGTAGGCCTTAGTGTAGAAGAATTCTGGAACAGCGTAAAAGAAGGAAAAACAAACTTTGCAGAAGTAACACGTTTTGATTCCACAAATTACAGAGCGCATATGGCAGCAGAGATCAACAATTTTAATCCAAAGGATTATATGGATTTCAAATCTGCAAAACGTATGGAGCTTTTCAGCCAGTATGCGGTAGCAGCAGCAAAAGAAGCTATTGAGCAGTCCGGACTGGATATGACAAAAGAAGATCCCTTCCGTGTAGGCTGTAGCGTGGGAAGCGGTATCGGAAGTATGCAGGTGGTAGAGAAATCCTGCGAAATTCTCAACACAAAGGGACCAGGAAGACTGAATCCTCTGATGATTCCTCTTCTGATCTCCAATATGGCATCCGGAAATGTTTCCATTCAGTTTGGACTCCGCGGAAAGAACATTAATGTTGTAACTGCCTGTGCAACAGGAACCCACAGCATTGGAGAAGCATACCGTACTATTCAGTGCTCTGATGCAGATGTTATGGTTGCAGGTGGAACGGAAGCAGCTATCACACCAACAGGCTTTGGTGGTTTTGCGGCACTGACAGCATTGACCTCATCCACAGATCCTGAGAGATGTTCCATCCCTTTTGACAAAGAAAGAAGCGGTTTTGTAATGGGTGAGGGTGCCGGCGTGGTAGTTCTGGAAGAACTGGAGCATGCCAAAGCACGTGGAGCGAAAATCCTTGGCGAGGTTGTCGGATATGGTGCAACAGGAGATGCTTATCACATTACATCCCCTGCAGAGGACGGTTCCGGTGCTGCCAAAGCTATGGAATGGGCTGTAAAAGAAGCAGGAATTTCCACAGATGATGTATGGTATGTAAACGCACATGGTACAAGCACACATCATAATGACTTATTTGAAACAATTGCCATTAAGAAAACATTTGGTGAACACGCAAAAGAAATGAAAATAAATTCTACAAAATCTATTACAGGACATCTTCTGGGAGCTGCCGGTGCAGTGGAAGTGATCACCTGTGTAAAAGAACTTCAGGAAGGCCTGATCCATCAGACTGTTGGTTATAAGGTGCCGGATGAACAGTGTGACCTGGATTATGTAGGAAACGGTAATGTAAAGATGGATATCAAATATGCACTTACCAATTCTCTTGGCTTTGGCGGACATAACGCATCCTTACTTATTAAAAAGTACGAAGACTGATCACGCAGATAATAAATGGTATGGTGATTTTGAAAACAATATACGACAGTGATCTTATAATATAGCTATTTCAGCAGGAGGAAATAAATGGAACTGGCAAATATATTAGAACTGATCCACGCAGTCAGCGATTCAGATCTCACAGAATTTAACCTGCAGGACGATACCTTAAATATTTCCATGTCAAAAGAGAAAACAATTGTACAGCAGATGGCAGTCAATGCTGATCCGGCAGATGCTCAGCAGTATCAGCCGGTAGTGCAGCAGGCTGTACATGTAGAATCCGTCAATGCTGTTAACGATGAAGTACAGACAGGAAGTGTGGTAAAATCTCCTCTTGTAGGTACCTATTATGCAGCATCTTCTCCGGAAAATCCACCCTTTGTAAAAGTAGGAGATAAAGTAAGCAAAGGTCAGGTCCTTGGCATTGTGGAAGCAATGAAGCTGATGAACGAGATTGAATCAGAATTTGATGGTACAGTAAAAGAAATCCTTGTAGAAAACGAGCAGATGGTAGAGTTCGGACAGCCGATGTTTGTGATAGAATAGAAGAAGGAGGTAAAAAACTATGAAACTTACAACAAAAGAAATCATGGAGATTATTCCCCACAGACACTCGTTCCTCCTGATTGATACTATTGAAGAACTGGTGCCGGGTGTGAAGGCAACAGGAAAGAAATGTGTTACCTATAATGAGCCGCATTTCGCAGGACACTTTCCACAGGAACCGGTTATGCCGGGAGTCCTGATCGTTGAAGCGCTTGCGCAGACAGGTGCAGTTGCAATTCTGAGTAAACCGGAAAATAAAGGAAAGATCGCATATTTTGCATCGATCAACAATGCAAAATTCAAGAACAAGGTAGTTCCCGGAGATACCCTTACTCTCGAAGTAGAGATCATTAAGGAAAAAGGTCCCATGGGAGTGGGAAAAGCAAAAGCAACAAACCAGGACGGTAAGGTAGCAGTGATCGCAGAGCTGACTTTTGCAGTAGGAGCATAACAGATGTTTAATAAAATTTTGATCGCCAATCGTGGTGAGATTGCAGTGAGGATCATCCGGGCATGTCGTGAGATGGGAATCCGCACAGTAGCCGTATACTCAGAAGCAGACAGAGATGCCTTGCATACCCAGCTTGCAGATGAAGCAGTATGCATCGGAAAGGCACAGTCATCAGACAGCTATCTGAACATGGAGCGAATCTTAAGTGCTACCATTGCCACAAAAGCAGAAGCAATCCACCCGGGATTCGGATTTCTCTCAGAGAACAGCCGTTTTGTGGAAATGTGTGAGAAATGTAATGTGGCATTTATTGGTCCTTCCGCAGAAGTAATTTCCAGAATGGGAAATAAATCTGAGGCGAAAAACACAATGCGGAAAGCTAAAGTCCCGGTAGTGCCCGGCACAAAGGAACCGGTCTACACAGTAGAGCAGGCTTTGGAAGCTGTAAAGGAAATCGGTTTTCCGGTCATGATCAAAGCATCAGCAGGCGGCGGTGGAAAAGGAATGCGTGTAGCCGGAAATGAACAGGAATTTGCCAAATTGTTTGAGACAGCACAGCAGGAGTCGGTCCATTCCTTCTCCGATAATACCATGTATCTGGAACGGTTTGTGGAGAATCCCAGACATGTTGAAGTGCAGATTCTTGCGGATAAATACGGAAATGTAGTTCATCTGGGAGAACGAGACTGCTCTGTTCAGAGACGTCACCAGAAAATGATCGAAGAGTCTCCATGTATCGCAATCTCTGATGATCTGAGAAAGAAAATGGGTGAGACAGCAGTACGGGCAGCAAAGGCAGCAGGCTATGAAAGTGCAGGAACCATAGAATTTCTTCTGGATCAGTCCGGAGAATTTTATTTCATGGAAATGAACACCAGAATCCAGGTAGAACATCCGGTAACAGAATTTGTGTCTGGTGTAGACCTGATCAAAGAGCAGGTCTGCATTGCGGCAGGTGAACCGTTAAGCGTTCAGCAGAAAGACATAGAAATCCGCGGTCATGCCATGGAATGCAGAATCAATGCCGAGGATCCTGAGAGACATTTCATGCCATGCCCTGGTAAGATCACTGACTTACATCTTCCCGGTGGAAACGGAATCCGCGTGGATACAGCAGTTTATAATGACTACGCAATCCCGCCCTACTATGATTCTATGATTGCCAAGATCATTGTTTATGACAAAGACCGCCGCAGTGCCATTCGAAAGATGATCAGTGCACTTGGAGAAGTTGCCATCGAAGGAGTAAAAACTAACGTGGATTTTCTGTATGAGCTTCTTAATCAACCGGATTTTCAGGATGGAAACATTACAACTGATTTCATTCCACAGCATTATCCGGACCTGTAAAAGAAAATCTGGTGCAAATATATTTTATAGTTCAGTAGAAATCACATCTTTATTAAAAGGTAATTGATAAGCGAATCGATAAAATTATTTTGATAGAATTAGTTTGATTAATAGTTATTAACGTCATTTTGTTGTCTGAAAGCAACATCAAATTGGGTTACATGAAGGAGCAGGATTTTAATGGCAGACTTAAAGAGATTTTTTAAGAAAACAGTTTCAGAAGACCGGCATAAACAGGCCGCATCTGTTTCCGTACCTGAGGGTTTATGGATTAAATGTCCCAAGTGCGGAGAAATGGTTTACAGAGAAGACGTAATATCCAACGCCTATGTGTGCCCGAAATGCGGAGGATATTTCAGAATCAGTGCGAAACGCCGGATCAAAATGATCGCAGATAAAGGAAGTTTTAAAGAGTGGTTCACAGGAATTGACAACAGCAATCCACTGGACTATCCGGATTATCCGCAGAAAATTGAGGATCTGAGAGAAAAAACACACCTTGATGAGGCAATTCTCATCGGAGAAGCCACCATCGGAGGAATCCGTACAGTGATCGGAGCCATGGATACCAGATTTCTCATGGCTTCCATGGGATATGTGGTGGGAGAAAAGATCACCCGCTCATTTGAAGAAGCAACAAAACAGGGACTTCCGGTCATTTTGTTCTGTTGCTCCGGCGGTGCCAGAATGCAGGAAGGAATCGTATCACTGATGCAGATGGCAAAAACCTCCGCAGCTATTAAACGTCATTCCCAGGCAGGGCTTCTCTACACATCTGTGCTGACAGACCCGACTACCGGTGGCGTTACAGCAAGCTTTGCCATGCTTGGAGATATTATCCTTGCAGAGCCAGGCTCACTGATCGGATTTGCCGGCCCGAGAGTCATTGAACAGACTATAGGTCAGAAACTGCCGGAGGGTTTCCAGAGACCGGAATTTCTTCTGGAACATGGATTTCTCGACGGAATTGTTGAACGAGGCTCTATGCGGGATGTTCTTTCGCTGATCCTGAAACTGCATGATACCAGAAAATGTTACGGAGAATTTCCACAGGAAACATCTGCCAGATCTTTCGATACTTTTGGCAAAAAGAAAAAGCAGAAGAAACAAAAAAATCTCACAGCCTGGGACAGAGTCCAGATTGCCAGAAGCAGTGACCGTCCGTCAGCAGCGGAATATATTGATGCCATTTTTGATGATTTCATGGAATTTCATGGTGACAGAGGTGTCAGAGACGACAATGCCATCATCGGCGGCATTGCTACACTGGACGGACAGCCCGTTACAGTAATCGGAATCCGTAAAGGGCATACTACAAAAGAAAACATCAGATGTAACTTCGGAATGCCATCACCGGAAGGGTACAAAAAGGCTCTTCGACTGATGAAACAGGCAGAGAAATTTGGACGTGCAGTCATTGCATTTGTAGACACTCCGGGGGCATTCTGTGGACTGGAGGCAGAAGAACGGGGACAGGGCGAAGCCATTGCAAGGAATCTTCTGGAAATGTCCGATTTGAAGGTGCCGGTTCTTTCGGTTGTAATTGGTGAAGGCGGCAGTGGCGGTGCACTTGCACTTGCAGTCGGCAATGAAGTCTGGATGATGGAAAATGCAACCTACACCATCCTTTCACCGGAAGGCTTTGCATCTATTCTCTGGAAAGACAGCAGAAAGGCACCGGAAGCTGCGGAGGTCATGAAAGTAACAGCGGCTCATCTGAAAGAACTGGGAATCATTGAACGGATCATACCGGAGGAATATCCTGCAAGTGAGGAGAATTTGCCGGAAATTGCAGAATATATGAAGATCAGAATGAAGCAGTTCCTGGAGAAACAGACTGGTAAAAGTGGACTGCAGATTGCACAGGAACGGTATGAGAGGTTTCGTAAGATGTAGCACGATGTTAAAAGGGACGCGCAGAAAAATATTTTATTTGGAGTGCGGTTTCGGGGTCTAAGATATTCTAAGCTCTCAGAAATCTGCTAAAGGCATGAGCCGTCTTGTCAAACTCGCTCCGTTGCAAACTTCGCTCAGACAGTGATGCAGCCGGCTCATAACGCAGATTTTTTTCGCCTAAGAATCTCTAAGATACCTGCAAATGCATCCTGACACAAATATTTTCCTGCCTGAGATTTGGATAGTGGAAGTTTATTGTCGGCAGATTATTGTGATTGAAGAATGAGGGTTGCTTGATTTGGTTATTTTTTGCAGGGATAAGATAGATAATTTTTACTGGCTGTAAGGGATATTCATAATTATATTGTAGTAGAAAGGAATCGGTGGTATATGTCAACATCTTTGCGTACTTTGAAGGGCGTGGGGGAGAAAACGGAAAAGTTATTTGCGAAAATAGGAGTTACGGATATGGAATCTCTTCTGAGTTATTATCCACGTAATTATGATGCGTATGAGGAGCCTGTTGAGATCCAGTCTCTGGAAGAGGGAGCTGTTGTGGCGATTTCTGTGGCGGTTATAACGGGTGTGTATGTGAATCAGGTGCGGAATCTTCAGGTGATCACGACCACTGTGGCAGATCTTACGGGGAAAATTTCTGTTACGTGGTTTAATGCACCGTATCTGCGCTCTGCAGTCAGGAAAGGCAGCAGGTTTGTTCTGCGGGGGCGTGTCGTCAGGAAGCAGGGGAAGCTGCAGATAGATCGGAAGAGCACACGTCTGAACTCCAGTCACAGTTCCGTATCTCGTATGCCGTCTTCTGCTTGAAAAA
>ENA-UPWP01001790-UPWP01001790.1-human-gut-metagenome-genome-assembly--contig:-NODE-1790-length-10044-cov-5.270493_pt1 | contig 10044 bp, 9 predicted proteins | sample MGYA00250052_ERZ773380 | MGnify/ENA primary metagenome ERZ773380 (study PRJEB29103, sample SAMN06112063) | human gut metagenome | biome: human gut; feature: ankylosing spondylitis patient; material... | reverse complement strand
TGTTTTTAGGTCTCAGCATTTTTTCTCCTAACCAAGATTATTACTTATCCACCACTTGAGCTTCAAATTTAGCCGGTTTATTGTCTACATTGGTGATGGTGATGTTGTAGGGCTTTCGTTCCGTCACCCCAAATACTTCCTCTACTTCCCCTTGAATCACTATTCCATCGTTTTCTAAATAGAAACTCTTACTTTTATCATTTGGTAAGTCTTTACGCTCTGTTTTGTCTTTTAAAAAAATGAGCTCCGTTATTGTTTGCTTTTCAACATTATAGACTATGTGACTATCTTTCATCCCCCAACCTTTTCGACCGGACAATTTTAACTTAGCATCATCAAATTTTTTAAACTGGAGTTCCGACCTATATTCTAGCTGATCCGTATTGGGATAAACTCTCAATTGAACACTTTGACCAGGCTGGAGGGTGTAGCTTCCATAAGTAAGGATCGAATAAACAAACCAGACTGCAAATGAAGCATATAAGAATCCAATGATCTTTCGTGAACGTTTGCTTGTAAAACGACGCAAAAGCAAGACGAGAGAAATAATAAATATCAGGGGTGTTACCATTTGTCTTCCTTTCTTACCAGCATTGACCCGGTTATGATTTCTACAGCAGCTTTTCATTTCACTCCTAGCCACACTTTCCATCTAGTATACCATAACCTGAAATGATCTAATCACAAGAACCCTACCAAACATTTGACAGCTCTTCACCGAATCCGCTATGATAAGGGTACTTGAAATTCCAAGTTTTCATGCATTTGAAATGTAAGGAGTCCAAAATGAAAATCTATTATTCAAAATTTGTTGGTGTCGGTTATCTAATCTTTGCGGCGGGTGTATCCTTTCAATTTTTCTTTTCTCCCGCTCATGGATTGATCGACTTTTCTCAACTAAATCTTCCCACTGTGATTTCAACCATTCTCTTTTTCGCTGCTATCTACGCAACAATTGCAGGCATCAAAAGACTAACTAGCCACAGAGTCTCCTTTGAATTCACCTTTGAAGGTATTTATGTCTACCCTGGGCTTTTCTTCTCAAAAGAAATCTTCATTCCAAAAGAAGAATTGTTGCGAGCATCTTATGTCGAAGTGGATGTTAGCGACCCTGATCATGTCAACAGCAAGGCTTGCTATTTAGATTTTAACCTCAGAGAAGTCACCCAGTTAGAAAATATTTCTAAATCAAGCATCATCATCAATACAAGCACCTTGAAATTGCGTCTCGCCCTTAGCCTCTGTCGATTTAGAGAGGAAGAAAAAGCCGAGTTAGCGACCTATCTAAAAGAAAACTACGGCATTGATTTTTTCTATTAGCATGTAATAAAAAAGCCCTCCATTAGAATTTTAGAATAGCAAGATCTTTCCAAGTATTTGACGAACGAATACCGAATAACCGTTTTATAGCAAAGAAAAGAGAGTGGGACAGAAATCGGTCATTCGTTAGAATTCGATTTCGTCGTCCCACCTCCGCACAGTTGAGTAGGGCTGTAAAAGCTGATGAAATCAGCGTAGTAGAGCCCACTCAACCACTGCGTCTTGCTCGACAATCCAAAAATAATTGATAGGCTAGGACTTTTGTCCCAGCCTCTTTTGTACTGGATCAACAGAAAAACGGATGCTGTCTAAAAATCTTGCATTTTTTTGCAATTTAGGTTACAATGAAGACTATAAAAAACGCGTAATCCCTAGGGTCTTTCCCTCAGGGAATTTTGTGTGTTTTGACCTATTTTCGATGGAAAGAAGCTTTGCTTCTACCGCAGGAAAAAGTATGAATAACATTGGAGGTAATAATGATTCGATCCTTAATTTCCGAGATCAAAGAATTCAAGAAGCCCTCGATTTTGGCTTCCTTGTTCATGGTCTTTGAAGTCATCTTTGAGATTTCGATTCCTTTTGTCATGGCGAGCCTATTGGACCTTGGCGTTCAACAAAGAAACATGAACAATATCCTGTTCTATGGTGGGCTCATGCTGGTCTGTGCCTTTCTCTCCCTCTTTTGTGGGATGCAGTCTGCCCGTTATGGCGCCTATGCATCGGCTGGTTTTGCCAAAAACCTTCGTCGGGCCATTTTCAAAAAGGTTCAAACCTTCTCATTTGAGAATATTGATCAGTTCTCATCAGGTGGGTTAGTCACTCGGATGATGACGGACGTGACCAATGTGCAAAATGCCTATCAAATGGTCATCCGGATCTGTGTGCGGGCACCGCTCAATTTGATCTTTGCCATTGTGGCTTGTTTCTTGATCAATCCGGAAATGGCCATGATCTTTGTCTATGTGACCATCTTTTTGGCAGCTGTCTTAAGCATCATCATGAAGATTGTGTATCCTCTCTTCACAGAAGTATTTGAAGCTTATGACAATCTCAACAACAGCATTCAAGAAAACATCACCAATATGCGGGTGGTGAAGTCCTACGTTAAGGAAGCAGATGAAACGGTTAAATTCAAGAAGGCTTCGCGTTTGATTTATAACATGTTTATGAAGGCTATCCGTGTCGTTGTCTTGAGTAGCCCAGCTATGATGCTTTCCATGTATGCTTCTTTCCTTTTGATCTCTTGGATCGGGGCTCATCTGATCGTTGGTGGTCAACTCTCTACTGGGAATTTGACCTCTATGTTTAGCTACACCATGACCATTCTCATGTCGCTCATGATGTTTATGATGATCTTTGTCATGTTGTCGATTTCCATGGCCTCTGTTGAGCGGATCAATGAAGTCTTAACGACCAAAACGACGATTGACTCCCCAGAAAATGGGATCAAAGAAGTCGCTGATGGTTCGATCAACTTTGAGGATGTGACCTTTGCTTATACCGATGAAAATGGCGACAAGACCCATGTCTTGCAAGGCATTAATCTTTCCATTCGGTCAGGGGAAGTCATTGGCATCTTGGGAGGAACAGGATCAGGGAAATCGAGCCTAGTACAGTTGATTCCTCGTCTCTATGATGTTGAGTCTGGTCGGGTGACAGTAGCAGGCCACGATGTCAAAGAATACGATCTTGATTCCCTTCGTAAGCAAGTGGCCATGGTTCTTCAGACCAATGTCCTTTTCTCTGGTACGATTAAAGAAAATATGCGCTGGGGAAATAAGGATGCGACAGATGAAGAGATTATCGCAGCTTGTAAGATTGCCCAAGCCGATGAATTTATTCAAGATTTCAAAGAGGGTTATGATACCATGATTGAGCGTGGGGGATCCAACGTCTCCGGTGGACAGCGCCAACGTCTCTGTATTGCGCGTGCCCTTCTCATGAATCCGAAGATCTTGATCTTGGATGATTCGACTTCAGCGGTCGATACCAAGACAGATAGTTTGATCCGTCAAGGATTGGCAACTAGCTTGAAAGAGACTACCAAAATCATCATTGGTCAACGGATTTCCTCTATTCAAGATGCAGATCGCATCATCGTGATGAATGATGGCCAAATCGATGCGATCGGTCGTCACGAGGAATTGCTTGCGACCAATGCCATCTACCAAGAAGTATATGAAATGCAAACACAAGGGAAAGGAGAAGCAGATGAAAACTAAGAAAAAAGCAAATCTAGGCTCTATCCTTCGCCTGCTCGACTTCCTTTGGAAAAACTACAAGGTGTCCTTGATTGTTTCCTTTATCTTAATCATTCTATCGTCTCTCGCGACGGTCAATGTGACAGCTTCGATTCAGTCCTTGGTCGACGTCTATGTGGAGCCCATGCTGACAAGCAATAGCCATGATTTTGGACCGCTCTTGTCCTTCTTGACACGGGTTGGTTTGATCTGTTTGATCGGGGTACTTGCTAACTATGGCTTTACCTTGATCATGGCGACTGTTTCCCAAGATGCGCTTAGAAGCCTTCGAAATCAGTTGTTTGCTCGCATGCAAAAACTACCAGTTCGTTACTTTGATACCCACCAACACGGGGATATCATGTCTATCTATACCAATGATATTGATGCCCTTCGTCAGGCGATTGAACAATCGATTCCTCAACTCCTGTCTTCAGCGATTACCATCCTTGGAGTGGCGATCACCATGCTGACAGTGAGTCCGCTCTTGTTCTTGATTGTCCTTATGATGCTTGTCGTAATGTTCTATGTCATGAAGAATGTCTCTAGCAAGTCAGGTCGTTACTTTGGGGCCCAACAAAAGAACTTGGGGATTGAAAATGGATTTATTGAAGAAATGATGACTGGTCAGAAAGTGGTTAAGGCCTTTGTGCACGAAGCTGAAAGCATTGAAGATTTTGATCGGATCAATGACCAACTCTTTGAATCCTCTTATCTAGCCAATCGCTATGCCAACGTCCTCATGCCGATTCTTGGGAACTTGGGAAATGTTTCCTTTGTTCTGACGGCCTTGATCGGTGGACTCTTTGCCCTGAACAGCATCGGTGGCTTAACCATTGGTGGCCTCATGGCCTTTCTGCAATTGAACCGCTCCTTTACTGGTCCGATTGCTCAGGTTTCTCAACAATTGAATTTTGTCCTCATGGCCTTGGCCGGTGGTGATCGTATCTTTGACCTCTTGGATGAGGAAGAAGAAGTCGACCAAGGAAAAGTGACGCTGGTCAATTATGAACTGGTTGATGGGAAAATGGTCGAAACCGATCAGAAAACCAACAAATGGGCTTGGAAACACCCTCGTCCAAATGGAGATTACCAGCTTGTCAAGATGGTCGGAAATGTGGTCTTTGATGATGTTGATTTCTCTTATGATGGGAAAAAACAAATCCTTCATGGCATCAATCTTTATGCGGATAAGGGTCAAAAAGTGGCCTTTGTTGGAGCAACTGGTGCAGGAAAAACAACCATCACCAACTTGATCAATCGTTTCTATGATATTCAGTCTGGAATGATTACTTATGATGGGATTGATATTAAATTGATCGAGAAAGATTCTCTTCGTCGTTCCCTCGGAATCGTTCTTCAAGATACCCACTTATTTACTGGTACGATTGCGGAAAACATCGCTTATGGCCGTGCTGATGCAACACGGGAAGAAATCCTTGAAGCAGCTCGGATTGCCAATGTGGATTCCTTTGTCAAGCACTTGGATCAGGGCTATGAAACGGTCTTGACGGATGATGGGGCTGGCCTTTCAAACGGTCAACGACAATTGATCGCCATTGCCCGTGCAGCTCTTGCCAATGCGCCAGTCTTGATTCTGGATGAAGCGACGTCTTCGATTGACTCACGGACAGAGAAGATGGTGCAAGAAGGGATGGATCGCTTGATGGAAGGTCGGACAGTCTTTGTTATCGCCCACCGTCTATCGACCATTGTCAATTCCGATGTCATCATGGTGATGGACCACGGACGCATCATCGAGCGAGGCAACCATGCTTCCTTGATGGCAGAACGTGGCACCTATTACCGCTTGTACACCGGTGGACTTGAAATTGATTAAAGAAATAGTGGGAAAATAAGAAAAAAGCCCTTTTAAATAAGGATTTTGAACTGCACCCCAAAAGTTAGATTTTTTCTGTCTAACTTTTGGGGTGCAGTTCAATTGTTGTCAGTGCTATTTTCTTTTATTGCATATTGTGTAGATTTCGTAATATCCTCAATCTAGCCATATCTCGCTTTTTATGGACTTTTTATTACCATTTTGGTATAATTGTATTGGTTTTAAACGAAAGCCTCAGAACGCTTTGCAGAGCTTTCTGGGGTGTTTTTGCATACTCATAAATTTAACTAGTATCACTTATTTTGTATGCTTTGTTCTTATATAACCATTTTGGTTATATAAGTATAATACAACCATTTTGGTTATAAGTCAATAGAAAAACGAAAGGAATTTTAAAATGTTAAAAGACAATATAAAAAAAGCCCGACTAGATGCAGGACTTACTCAATTAGAAGTTGCTGAAAAATTGGGTGTAGCTCAAGCACAATATGCTAGGTGGGAAAACGGAGGGAGAAATCCGAAAGATGAAACAGTAGAAAAATTAGCTGAAATCTTTGGTACGTCTTTTGAGATTTTAAAAGGACGCGATGACGGGCTAGAAGAAATTGTTAGTTTATTGAAAAAGTATGAACTAACTGAAGAAGACAAACAAGAAATTATTACTTTTTTAGAAAATTTTCTTGCTAACAAGAAAAATTAATATAGTGCGAGGAACTTACAGTAATTACAAGATTGTAATATTTTTCTGTTATAGCTTTATGTGACAGGGATAAATATGGTATAATAAGACAAATTTGAAGGTGTAGAGGAAAAAATAAGATGTTTGTGAGAAGATTTGAACCTAAAGATGCAGAAAAAGTGTCGGAATTAGTTGTAACAACTTTAAGAACTACTAATATCAAAGATTATTCATTAGAGTATATAGAAAATGATGTAAAGAATTTGCAACCACAAAATATTTTAGAAAGAGCTAACTGGATGCATTTTTATGTGGTATGTGATGCTGAAAAGATTGTTGGGTGTGGTGCGATAGGACCATATTGGGATAAAGAAGATGAAAGTAGTCTTTTCACTATTTTTGTACTACCGGATTATCAAGGAAAAGGTGTGGGGCGACTGATTATTGAAACACTTGAGAAAGATGAATTTTTCCTTCGAGCAAAAAGAGTAGAAATTCCAGCTTCTATAACTGCAACTCCTTTTTATTTGAAGATGGGATATAATTATAAGAATGGGATTACTCTTCCGGACGAAGAAGGGTTATTGAGATTGGAAAAATATAGATAAATTGAGGCTTTCTTGATAACAACGGAAAGACAGCTCCCAGTTTGTCGAACGGAATATAAAGTATTAAAGACGATAGCACTTTGTTTTTGCAGAGTGCTTTTTTGTTTTATAGAATATAAGAGAATGTGGGATACTTGCTTTCTTTGCTAGATGATCGAGCAGAGAAAATTTTTATTAGATATGACATCAGTCAGCTAAACCCTTTAGCTGGCTTTTTTTGATAGCGACTCGGTCGCTAACTTGCTTGTCAAAGTATAATTCGGTATCATGGATATATAATGCTTGGTAAGTAAGCCCTATTGTCAGTTCGGAACAAGTAGATAGGAGAAGAGGAGAAAAAACTAGTGGATAAAGACCAATTGATAGAGAAACCAGAAATAAATATTGTTAGGGTTATTGCAAATCATCAGTTTAACTGGTATATTTGTTCAAACGATATGTGGACAATGGATATCGATAAATATATTCAGGCATACCAGGAAGCAGGTCTGGATGTTGATTTCTCCTATTTACCTGAGATTCAACAGAATCTTCATGTGATTACAAGAAGCAATCTTGAGAGCTACTTAGAAATGTATAAAGATGATTGGCTGAAGGTGACGGTTGAAGAATTGATCGAAATGATCAAACGCTCAATGGATTGTGAGGACTTACATTCAGAGATTATTTTTGAAGGAAAAGGTTTACTCCCGAATCTTTTAATCGATTTTGATAAAGAGGAGTTTTATTCAAACCATCTGGGAATGAAAAACTACGAAAGATATTTGCCGAACGGATGGAAGATTTTTTCAGGGAAATTCGATCATTTGATCCCCAAAGAGGAGCAATATTGGATTGAAAAGACTAGCGCGAACCAATTAAGGAATTAATTATAAAATATAAAGGAAGAGACAAAACACATGCAGTATTATTTTATCGGTGGCCTAGGTAGCAATAGCTACTATCTGGCTCCACTTATTGATGAGCTAGGCTTTCCTGTGACCTTTCTAGATCCCTATAGGGAAATGATTCAGAAAGAAAACGATCTTCGTGCTTGGTTTCAAGGTAGGATTGGCCAGGCGGAAGAGATCTGTTTATTGGGGCATTCCTTGGGTGGAGATTTGGCTCGTTATCTGGCTGCCGAGTTTCCTCAGATTCGAGCTCTGATTCTCCTGGATGGGGGGTATCTGGATATGGAAAAGATCCTGCCTCTTGAAGAAGAACTAGAAGGAACGTCGTCCTTCATGCAGCAGCAAGTCTTTGCAACTTTAGAAGAAGCCGTGTTATCAGAACTTGGTGATGGAGCAGATCCTACGCCTATAGAGCGAAAAGCAGTTGAGGCTAGCTATCGCTGGAATCCAGCAAGTGAACAATATGAATTAAATCTGGATCTCGAAAAGGTCATGGCTTTATTGCGTCTACGGCGTCAGATCAAGACTTACCAGATTCCACTGGCCGACCTGCCTGTCCTTTTTATTGGACCTCGGTACCAAGAAGAACCCGAATGGAGAAAAGATGCTCTGAAGCAACTAGATCCCCAGATCAAGCAAGTCTTGCTAGAAGGTTTGGGGCACGAACTGTATACAGAGGCGCCTGAAATTGTAGCTAGAGAAGTGAACAATTGGCTCCAAAATGTTCATAAATAAAACCTGTTTCTCTGTTTGAAACGGGTTTTTGTCTTGTAATTTCCGAACGTTATTTCCTATAAAATCATTCCCGTTGCATTAGGTCCGTATCTTTGGTATAATCTATCAAGGAAACGTCAAGAGACGTAGCGATGCGCTTGCGCATAGGTAGGTCAGTTTTTAGAAAAGAGATTTTTCAATCTATGTTAAATGAATTTCCTATTTTCGACTATGAAGATATTCAGTTGATTCCCAACAAATGTATCATCAATAGCCGGTCAGAAGCAGATACAACCGTCCAATTTGGAAAGCATACCTTCAAGCTTCCAGTTGTTCCAGCCAATATGCAGACAATCTTGGATGAGAATGTAGCAGAGCAGTTGGCGCGTGGTGGTTACTTCTACATCATGCACCGTTTTGATGAAGCGGGTCGGATTCCTTTTGTCAAACGCATGCATGATCAAGGTTTAATCGCATCCATTTCGGTTGGTGTTAAGGAATACGAATATGACTTTGTTAGTCAACTGAAGGCAGATGCACCTGAGTACATTACCATTGATATCGCACATGGTCATGCGGATAGTGTCATTCAGATGATTCAACACATCAAGAAAGAATTACCAGATACCTTTGTCATTGCTGGAAATGTTGGAACACCTGAAGCTGTTCGTGAATTGGAAAATGCGGGAGCTGATGCGACCAAGGTCGGGATCGGCCCTGGTAAGGTTTGTATCACCAAAGTTAAGACCGGATTTGGTACAGGTGGTTGGCAATTGGCTGCCCTTCGCTGGTGCTCAAAAGCAGCGCGTAAGCCAATTATTGCGGACGGTGGGATTCGGACCCATGGTGATATTGCCAAATCGATTCGTTTCGGGGCGTCTATGGTCATGATTGGTTCTCTTTTTGCAGGCCATATCGAAAGTCCTGGGAAAACGGTAGAAATTGATGGGGAGTCCTTCAAAGAGTACTATGGATCTGCTTCAGAGTACCAAAAAGGCGCTTATAAGAACGTCGAAGGCAAGAAGATTTTATTGCCTGCCAAGGGTCATTTGCAAGATACCTTGACAGAAATGGAACAAGATTTGCAAAGTTCGATCTCGTATGCTGGAGGCCGAAAATTAGCAGATTTGAAACACGTTGACTATGTGATCGTTAAGAATTCCATCTGGAATGGCGATGCACACTAATTGAATTACTTATTTATTTCACGAATGGGCGTGATGTTTCTACAAGGTGCCGGAACACCTAACAATAAGTAAGTCGAGATAAATCCTTTTGTTAGAGGATATTCAAGGCTTGCTTTGCAGGCCTTTTTGTGTTTTGTGAAGAAGTAATGGATTTTATAGAAAGTAGGAGGAAGTATGAAATTACTTGAAGAACGCATCTTAAAAGATGGCAACGTTTTAGGTGAGAATATCCTCAAGGTGGACTCCTTTTTGACCCACCAAGTGGATTTCAAACTCATGAAAGAAATTGGCCAGACCTTTGCGGACCGGTTCAAAGATGCGGGTATTACCAAAGTCGTCACCATTGAAGCGTCTGGGATCGCACCAGCACGTTATGTAGCGGAAGCACTAGATGTCCCTATGATTTTTGCGAAGAAAGCGAAAAACATCACCATGAATGAAGGGATTTTGACAGCTGAGGTTTATTCCTTCACCAAGCAAGTCACCAGTACGGTTTCAATTGCTGGTAAATTCTTAAATCCAGCGGATAAGATTTTGATTATTGATGATTTCCTAGCAAATGGTCA
>ENA-UPWP01001786-UPWP01001786.1-human-gut-metagenome-genome-assembly--contig:-NODE-1786-length-10076-cov-3.568757_pt1 | contig 10076 bp, 8 predicted proteins | sample MGYA00250052_ERZ773380 | MGnify/ENA primary metagenome ERZ773380 (study PRJEB29103, sample SAMN06112063) | human gut metagenome | biome: human gut; feature: ankylosing spondylitis patient; material... | reverse complement strand
TTTTTTTTTTTTTAATGATACGGCGACCACCGAGATCTACACTCTTTCCCTACACGACGCTCTTCCGATCTGCCAAAATTCCAGAAGTTAAAGTCGTTGATTTCCGTGATTATATTGGCCAAAATGAAGCTGGTAACTTCACTCCGGTTCTAGTGGAAGCTATTGCTGATCGCTTGCAGAAAAAAGAGCAGGTTGTCTTGATGTTGAACCGCCGTGGTTATTCCAGCTTTGTCATGTGTCGCGAGTGTGGAACTGTAGATACTTGTCCCAATTGTGATATCTCACTGACCCTCCACATGGATACTAGAACCATGAACTGTCATTATTGTGGCTATAGCAAAGCGATTCCTCGACACTGTCCAAATTGCCAAAGTCCTTCCATTCGTTATTACGGGACAGGAACGCAAAAAGCCTATGATGAATTACAAGAGATCTTTCCTGAAGCTAAAATTCTGCGCATGGATGTGGATACCACCCGAAAAAAAGGGAGCCACGCAGCGATATTAGATGCTTTCGGGAATGGTGAAGCGGATATTTTGTTAGGGACGCAAATGATTGCGAAGGGCTTGGATTTTCCAAATGTGACATTAGTGGGTGTCTTGAATGCGGATACTTCTTTAAATTTACCGGATTATCGATCCTCAGAGAGAACCTTTCAACTCTTGACTCAGGTGGCAGGAAGGGCCGGACGAGCAGAGAAAGAAGGAGAGGTTATCATTCAGAGCTACAACCCCAATCATTATGCGATTCGATTTGCCAAAGACCAAGATTATGAAGGCTTTTTTGCCTATGAAATGCAAATTCGCCGGCAGTTAGGCTATACGCCTTATTACTTCACAGTTGGGTTAACCCTATCCCATAAGAGTGAGGAAATTGTGATGGAGAAGTCACATCAGGTTATGGAAATCCTCCGTTCTGGCTTATCCGATCAGGTCCAAATCTTAGGACCAACTCCTAAACCAATTGCACGCACACATAATTTGTATCATTATCAAATCATTGTGAAATATCGTTTTGAAGAAGGCATGACTCAGGTCTTGAATCAAATCTTAGAATTTACACAAGAAAGAGGCAACCAAGATCTCCGTGTCAGTATTGATAATGAACCTCAAAGTTTTATGTAAGGAAGAAAGAAATGACAAAATTAATTTTTATGGGAACGCCTGATTTTTCAGCGACGGTTTTAAAGGGATTGTTAGCAGATTCGAGCTATGAAATTTTGGCAGTTGTGACTCAACCAGACCGCAAAGTAGGTCGCAAAAAAGAGATTCGAATGACCCCGGTGAAGCAGGTAGCTTTGGAACATCAACTACCGGTTCTTCAGCCGGAGAAATTATCGGGTAGTCCAGAAATGGAAACTCTCTTATCACTAGATGCAGATGGAATTGTGACCGCTGCTTTTGGACAATTTTTACCGACAAAATTGTTGGAGAACTTTCAGTTTGCGGTGAATGTCCACGCGTCTTTATTACCTAAATATAGAGGTGGAGCTCCCATTCACTATGCCCTGATCAATGGTGACGAAGAAGCTGGGGTTACAATTATGGAAATGGTCAAGGAAATGGATGCTGGAGACATGATTGCAGCTCGTTCTCTCCCAATTTTAGATGAGGACAATGTGGGAACTTTGTTTGAAAAATTGGCAGTCCTTGGACGTGACTTACTCCTAGATACTTTGCCAGCTTACCTGGCAGGGGAGATCAAGCCAAGTCCACAAGATCCAAGTTTGGTCACATTTTCACCGAATATTTTACCGGAAGAAGAGGTTTTGGACTGGACCAAAACCAATCGCCAAGTCTTTAATCAGATCCGAGGGATGAATCCTTGGCCGGTCGCTCATACGTTATTAAATGGGCAACGCTTTAAAGTTTATGAAGCAGAGCTATGCGAAGGAAATGGAAATCCTGGAGAAGTGATTGCTTTGACCAAAAAAGAGTTGCTGGTCGCTGCAGGAGAAGGCGCATTGTCCCTCAAAGTTGTGCAGCCGGCAGGAAAACCAAAAATGTCCATCACAGACTTTTTGAATGGCGCTGGCCGTCAATTGAAAGTAGGAGATCACTTTGGAAATTAAACAAATGAATGCGCGTGAACAGATCGTTCGAGTGTTAGAAGAGGTTTTTGAACAGGGAGCTTATTCTAATATTGCACTAAATCAAGCGCTAGAACACTCTCAACTTTCAGATAAAGATAGAAGCTTTGTTACGGAAGTTGTATACGGTACTGTAGCACGGAAGATAACACTCGAGTGGTATCTCGCCCACGTAATTGAAGACCGGACGAAATTGGATCCTTGGCTCTATTATCTTTTGATGATGAGTTTGTATCAACTTGTTTATTTAGACCGCATTCCCGATCATGCCATCGTCAATGAAGCTGTTCGGATAGCAAAACGTCGAAAAGAAGGCAGTGAGAAGTTTGTTAATGCTATTCTTAGAAAGCTCCTCCGCGAGGGGCTACCAGCTATTGATACGATCAAGCGAAAGAACAAACGTTATTCGGTAGAGTATTCCCTACCTGTATGGTTGGTCAAAGCATTGATCGAAGAATACGGTGAGGAACGTGCTTGCGCTATTTTTAAGAGTCTCTATCAGCGTAATAAATCCAGTATTCGTGTGATTGATCTAGACGAAAAAGAAGAGTTGGCTCAGCTACTCGAAGCAACCTCCTCTCTACTTGCTCCGTCCGCTCTCGTGAAAGAACAGGGACATTTTGCAGCGCATTCCTTGTTCAAAGAAGGGCGCATTACTATTCAAGACGAGTCCAGTCAATTGGTGGCACCGGCTTTGGATTTGCAAGGAGATGAGTGGGTTTTAGATGCCTGTGCGGCGCCAGGTGGAAAGACGACTCACCTGGCTTCTTATCTCACAACTGGGAAAGTCACAGCCTTGGATCTCTATGACCATAAGCTCAAATTGATTCAAGAAAATGCTAATCGGCTCCATGTTGCGGACAAAATTTTGACAAAGAAGTTAGATGCGACAAAAGTCTTTGAAACATTTGGACCTGATGCTTTCGATAAAATTTTGGTGGATGCGCCTTGTTCAGGGATTGGTTTGATACGGAGAAAGCCTGATATCAAGTACAATAAAGAGAGTGCAGATTTTGTATCTTTACAAGCTATTCAATTGGCCATTCTGGATAGTGTTTGTCAAAGTGTGCGTAAAGGTGGTATAATAGTGTACAGTACGTGTACAATTATGGGCAAAGAGAATTTTGAAGTAGTGGACCAATTTTTGAAAGACCATCCAAATTTCGAACAAGTCCCATTGGATCACGAAAGAAAAGATATTCTTAAAAATGATTGTATTCTTATTACACCCGAATTATATGGAAGCGACGGCTTCTTTATCAGTCGTTTTAAGAGAATCTCATAATATCAGGAGGAAACTGACAGTATGGATATTACGATCTTAACCGATGTAGGTCAAAGACGGACAAATAACCAAGACTATGCAAATCAATATAAAAATAAGGCTGGGAAATCTATGATTTTTCTCGCTGACGGTATGGGAGGACACCGTGCCGGTAATATTGCTAGTGAAATGGCAGTCACAGATCTGGGTGCTGCTTGGGTTTCTTCTGAAATTGAAACAGTGAATCAAGTACGTGAATGGTTTGCAAATCATTTAGAGGATGTGAATCGTCGGATTCATTTAGCAGGTCAAGATGACGAACACAAAGGTATGGGAACCACACTAGAGGCCTTGGCTTTCGTGGAAGGACAAGTGATTTATGCTCATGTTGGAGACTCTCGAATTGGCCTTATTCGCCACGGTGAATACCGGCAATTGACAAGTGATCATTCTCTTGTAAATGCTCTTTTACGTGCTGGTCAAATTACAGAGGAAGAGGCTGCTCATCATCCTCAGCGAAATATCATCACTCAGTCTATTGGTCAAAAGGATGAGCTTGAGCCAGATTATGGCTTGGTCACAGTTGAAGCAGATGATTATATTTTGATCAATAGTGACGGTTTAACTAATATGATTGGTCCGGATGAAATCAGAGATATTGTCTTGAGTGATGTTTCACTGGAAGAAAAAGCTCAAACCTTGATTCGTTTTGCCAATAATGCTGGAGGCTTGGATAATATCACTGTTGTACTGCTCCACTTTACTGAGGAGGACGCAGCATGATTCAAATCGGCAAAATTTTTGCCGGGCGATATAAAATCATCCAACAAATTGGACGCGGCGGGATGGCAGATGTTTATCTTGCGCGTGATTTGATTTTAGATGGGGAAGAAGTTGCAGTCAAGGTACTGCGTACGAATTACCAGACGGATCCCATTGCAGTTGCACGTTTTCAGCGTGAAGCAAAGGCGATGGCAGAGCTGGACCATCCAAATATCGTTCGGATTACAGACATTGGCGAAGAAGAAGGACAACAATACCTTGCAATGGAATATGTTGCAGGTTTAGACTTGAAACGCTATATCAAAGAAAATGCTCCTTTATCAAATGAAGAAGCTGTTCGTTTGATGGGGCAGATCCTTCTAGCTATGCGTCTTGCCCATACGCGTGGCATTATCCATAGAGATTTAAAACCACAGAATGTCCTCTTGACACCAGATGGAACAGCAAAAGTTTCAGACTTTGGGATTGCAGTGGCCTTTGCAGAGACTAGCTTGACCCAGACCAACTCGATGTTGGGGTCGGTTCATTATTTGTCCCCTGAGCAGGCGCGTGGTTCAAAAGCTACAGTGCAAAGTGACATCTACGCTATGGGGATCATTTTCTATGAGATGTTGACAGGACACATTCCTTATGATGGAGATAGTGCAGTCACAATTGCTTTGCAGCATTTTCAAAAGCCACTCCCATCTATTCGTGAAGAAAATAAGAATGTTCCACAAGCTTTAGAAAATGTAGTGATCAAAGCGACAGCTAAAAAACTGACGGATCGCTATAAATCAGTGGCAGAGATGTATGTGGATCTTTCAAGTTGCTTGTCCTATGAGAGAAGAAATGAGAAAAAACTGGTTTTTGAAGACCAAGCGAAAGCTGATACAAAGACTCTTCCAAAAGTGAGTCCAACTCCAAAGACGGCTCCTGTTCCAATCTCTGAGGTACGCAGTGAAATCAGTTCGGTAGATCCTAATCGACCATTATCTGACCAGCAGACAATGGCACCAAGTAAAAAGCCAAGAAGACGCTTGCGGGCGCGCTACAAGGTCTTGTTTGTTGCCATTGCACTAGTTCTTGCAGCCTTTACTTTCTTGTTGTATATGAGCCCAGCCAATAAAACAGTTCCAGATGTTTCCGGCAAAACCATTGCCGAAGCTAGAGCGGTTATTGAGGGACAAGACCTTCAAGTTGGTGAAGAGAAAGAAGAGTACAGTGATTCGGTTGCAGAAGGCTATGTGATTCGGACCAATCCAAATGCAGGTGCTCAAAAGAAAGAACAAAGTCGCATTGATTTGATTGTTTCAAAAGGTCCAAATAGTTTTGAAATGCCAAACTATGTAGGAGAAACACGAGCTAAAGCAGAGGAAGATCTGAAAAATACTTATAAAGTATCAAGCAAAATGATCACGATTGAAGAAGTTGAGACCTTCGATTATGCTGCAGGGACAGTTCTTGAACAAACCCCAGCTCCAGGAGAGCAATATTCTCTGAATTCAAAAACCAAGATTGTTTTGAAAGTAGCGAAAGAAACGACTTCAATTGAAATGCCAAACTATGTTGGATCAACTTATGATTTTGCTAGAAGTAATTTGATTGAGATCTATGGTATTAAAGAAGCCAATATCGAATTAAGAAAAACGGAACATCTCCCTGATGGGGTAGTTGTTTCTGCCGGTCAAATTGTCAGTCAAACTCCAGAAGTTTCGAGTACGGTGGATATTAACCGAACACGAATTGTTTTGACTGTATATGAGCCTAAAGTGACGGCTTCTTCAAGTACGAAAGCCTCATCAAGTTCAGATGCATCTAGTTCATCCTCTGCTGAACGATCAGATACAGAAAGTTCTAGCAGTAGTGCAACTGGTGGAGATTAATAATTCAGTTTAAGACTCAGATGGATTTCTGAGTCTTTTTGATTGTATGCGATTATCCAACCACAGACGGAAGTCAAATGAGGAAAAATTTGATAAAATAGGAAAAGATGAGGTAGACTATGTGGAAAATACAAATTTTTATTTTCGTTGAAGCCGTTTTGTTAACATTAGCAGCGATCACCATTTTATCAATCGATTTTTCCAGATTTGTTGTCTTGATGGTTCTCTTTTTGCTCCTTTTGTATTACTATTTTGGCAAACAAAAAGCGAATTTTCTATTAATCGCGCTGAGTGTGCTCTTGTTTTTTATCGTGATGCTGAATCCTTTTGTGATTGCAGCTATTTTATTTGCGGTGGTTTATGGTTTATTGATCGCTTACCCTTATATGTATAAGGAAAATGAAGCAGTTGTGTTTGATGTTGAAGAGGATACGAAAATTCGTCAGGAAAAAACTAGATGGATTGGTGATTTACAACATTTTTCAAAGCAAAGTCGAGGATATCGAGATCTGAATGTGATCCGAGTTTTTGGGAATGATACCCTTCATTTAGAGGAGGTAGCCATTTGCAATTGGGACAATGTGGTGATCATCCGGAAAGGTTTTGGAAATACAAAAATTATCTTACCGATTGATTTAGAGTTGCATTTACAAATTAACACCCTGTATGGAGATCTGAAGTTTTTGGATCTTCCTGTCCGTAAAATGAGGAATGAAACCATAGACATTGAAACGGCACATTATCGGAGGTCGCACCGTTCTATTAAAATTGTATTAGTTGGAATCGTTGGGGATGTTGAGGTGATTCGCGCATGAAGAAATTAGACTATCTCCTATTGTACTTCTATTCCCTAATGGTGGTTGCGGTCATTTGTCATACCATTTTCCATTTTGTTGGTTTTCAGTGGGGCAAACTTCTCTCAGATCTTTCCTTGCTTCAATCATTCCTATTTTTGATTTTTAGTCTGACGCTTGCATTGACGGCTTTGGTTGTCTTAATTATTAAAATCACGCAATTTGTGACAGTTCATGCCGTACAACAAAAGGTGGAAGCGATCCTAACCGCTTCAGAGCGAAAAGCAATTGCCCCCAAAGAATTGAATCAACAGTTAGATTTATTGGACAGCAAATTGCTTCGACTAGAAGAAAATTTACAAAAAAGTGAAAATCGTGTGATGCGAAATGAGGAAGAAATTGTGGAAATCGAGCGTAAGAGAATTGCGCGTGATCTACATGATACGGTTAGTCAAGAATTGTTTGCAGCCAATATGATTTTATCTGGAGTAGCAGCGCAGGCCCTTGAGTTAGAGAAAAGTCAGATCCAGCAGCAACTAAATAGTGTGTCAGATATTCTAGGGACAGCCCAAAATGATTTACGCGTCTTGCTCTTACATCTTCGTCCTACAGAATTGGAAGGAAAAAGCTTGGTAGAAGGTATGGAGATGATTTTTAGAGAATTGAAGGAAAAGAGTAACCTAACAGTTGTCTTCCATCATAATGACGTGAGCATTCCAAAAGATATGGAAGAACATCTATTTCGAATCGTCCAAGAAATTGTCAGCAATACCTTGAAACATGCTAGAGCTCAACAAATGGATGTCTTTTTGCATCAGGAAGGAAAACAACTTCATTTACGGATGGTAGATGATGGAATCGGCTTTGAGCAGGAAAAATTGGAACGATTGAGTTATGGGTTGAAAAATATTCAAGAACGTGTAGAAGACATGGCGGGGACCATTAAAATAAGAACGAGTCCTCAAAAGGGAGTGGCTGTAGATATTCGTGTTCCCATCCTTGTAAAAGATAAAAATGAAAAGGAAACTGTATGAAAGTATTATTAGTAGACGACCATGAAATGGTCCGATTGGGATTGAAAAGCTTTTTGTCCATGCAAACCGATATTGAGAAAGTCTTAGAGGCGAAAAATGGGCAAGAAGGGGTGGAGTTGGCGCTGAAAGAAAGACCAGACGTCATCATCATGGATATTGTGATGCCAGAGCTAAATGGAATCGATGCGACTCTAGCCATCCTAAAAGAGTGGCCGGAAGCTAAAATTGTCATTTTGACGTCTTATTTAGATAACGAAAAGATTTACCCTGTCTTAGATGCCGGTGCAAAAGGGTATATTTTAAAGACCTCGTCAGCAACTGAGATCTTACAGGCTGTCAGAAAGGTTGCAAAGGGAGAATTTGCAATTGAGACAGAAGTTAGTCAAAAAGTTGAGTCACGAAAGAACCATGCTGAATTGCATGATGATTTGACAGCTAGAGAACGAGATATTCTGGCTTTATTGACGAAAGGATATGAAAATCAACGAATAGCAGATGAACTCTTCATTTCTTTAAAAACAGTGAAGACCCATGTCTCCAACATCTTATCCAAATTAGAAGTCAGTGATCGGACGCAAGCAGTCGTCTATGCTTTCCGTCATCATCTGGTGAATCAGGAAGATTTTTAAGTCAAAAAATGCTATAATAGAGCAAGTAAAAGAGGGGGAGATAAGTGGACGCAAAAATACGTTATAAAGCCAAAAAAGTAAAAATCGTCTTTTTTGATATTGATGATACATTACGTGCAAAAGAAACTGGATTGATCCCAGAATCTGTCAAAGAAGTCTTTCATCAATTGAAAGAAAAAGGAATCCGAACAGGGATTGCAACCGGTAGAGGGATTTTTGGGGTTGTTCCTGAACTAATGGATTTGAAGCCGGATTTTTTAGTCACTTTAAATGGAGCTTATATTGAAGATGCCAAAGGAAATGTGATCTACCAATCACCAATCAATGAAGCAATCGTTTCTTCTTTTGTGGATTGGGCCAAAGAATCCGAGATTGATTATGGGTTAGTGGCTAGTCATCAAGCTGCCCTGTCCAATCGGACACCTTTGATCAGTGATGCTATTGACATCATTTATCCGAATTTACCAGTAGATCCGGATCTGCATTTGAAAGAACCAATTTTCCAAATGTGGACCTTTGATGAACAGGATAGTGAGCTAGAGTTGCCCCCTTCTTTGCAAGAGAACTTGCGCCTAGTTTCGTGGCATCCCCATTCGTCAGATGTTGTTCGCTTTGAAGCTTCAAAAGCTTCAGGAGTTTCTCATCTTGTCAAACATTTGGGCTTGAAGCCAGAGAATGTTTTAGTATTTGGGGATGGATTAAATGATCTAGAACTATTTGATTATGCTGGAATTAGTATCGCAATGGGAAAATCTGCTCCAGAGTTACAAGAAAAAGCTGATTATATCACTAAGAATTTAGAAGAAGATGGCATATTCTATGCCTTAGAGGAGTTAAATATGGTTGAAAAAGAATTGACGTTACCACAGTTGGAACTTGGTGTGGTTGAAGGTCCTATAGCTGTGATCAAAACCAATCACGGTGAGATGAAAATTCAATTGTTCCCAGATCAAGCGCCAAAAACAGTTGCAAATTTTGTGGCTCTTGCTAAGTCTGGCTATTATGATGGTGTCATTTTCCATCGGATTATTAAAGATTTCATGATCCAAGGGGGAGATCCTACTGGTACAGGTATGGGTGGTGAATCCATCTATGGTGAGAGCTTCGAAGACGAATTTTCAAAAGAACTGTACAATATTCGCGGAGCCCTTTCGATGGCAAATGCTGGACCAAACACAAATGGTAGCCAATTCTTTATTGTACAAAATCAACATCTCCCATATTCGAAAAAGGAATTGGTCCGCGGTGGCTGGCCTGAAAAAATCGCAGAAATCTATACGACAGAAGGGGGAACTCCTCACTTAGATCAACGTCATACAGTATTTGGTCAATTGATGGATGAATCTTCTTTTGCCGTATTGGATGAGATCGCGGCTGTTGAAACAGGTATGATGGATAAGCCGGTAGAAGATGTCGTGATTGAAACCGTCGAAATAGAGGACTAATATGAAAATTGGAGATAAGTTAGAAGGGACCATTACGGGCATTCAACCTTATGGTGCCTTTGTCGAACTAGAGTCGGGTGTCACGGGCTTGATTCATATCTCAGAGATTAGAAGTGGTTATGTAAGTAATATTCATGATATTCTTTCAATTGGAGAAAAAGTCTTTGTCCAAG
>ENA-UPWP01001782-UPWP01001782.1-human-gut-metagenome-genome-assembly--contig:-NODE-1782-length-10086-cov-4.066540_pt1 | contig 10086 bp, 9 predicted proteins | sample MGYA00250052_ERZ773380 | MGnify/ENA primary metagenome ERZ773380 (study PRJEB29103, sample SAMN06112063) | human gut metagenome | biome: human gut; feature: ankylosing spondylitis patient; material... | reverse complement strand
CGTAAGAAATCCCGATCTCAGCCACCTTACTATGGGAAAGTTTCTCTACCAATTCATCCAACCATTTCTTAAAGGTCTTGTTTCCACGGCCCTTGACGATTGGTTCCAACTGATGGTCCTTCATTTCCATCACCACACGGATGTTAAGAAGCGAGCTCAAAAGTCCGGTGACACGGCCAATCCGACCACCTTTAACTAGATTTTCCAAGGTAGATACGCCGATATACAACTCTGTCTTTTCTTTGACTTCTTCGATGCGAGCCAAGACAGTGTCTAAATCAGCTCCGTCTTTGGCCAACTTGGCTGCCTCAACCACCTGGAACTTCATGGCTTGGTCTGTAAAGCCACTATCAATCACAGTAACATCTGCTCCTGACAAGGTTGCCCCTTGACGAGCCGCCTCTACGGTTCCTGACAAGGCATGAGACATATGAATCGAAACGATATGAGCTCCGTCTGCTGCTAACTTTTCATACACCTCCGCAAAGACTCCAACGGGTGGTTGGCTGGTCTTTGGAAGATTTTTACTAGACTGCATTAAGCGCAAGAAGTCCCCTTCGCCCAACTCACTGTCGGAATAAAGGACTCCATCCACCATAACAGAAAGTGGCACAATGGTGATGCCATATTCTTCAACCACTTCAGGCTCAATTGTAATAGATGAGTCTGTAACTATTTTAATATTTGCCATATATTTCTATACTCTTCCTAAGAATGTTCTGCTTTCATTATATCAAAAAACACGGGGTTTTGCAGTGAAAGATATCCATTCCTGCTTCCTCAGTCGTCTGCGGCAGAAAAACCTGTATTATGAAGGACATGGTCATGGACAATGCCTTGATCATCCAAGAGCAATCCATGGAGGACTCCACCAAAGACAGCACCCCCATCGACACCCATCTTCCGATCTGAAATCCAAAGATTTTCGGTGCCGACTGGCTCATTGAGCAGTCCATAGACCGGTGTATGGCCAAAGACGATCCATTTGCCTGTATGATTCTCCGCTTCATGGAATGGTTTTCGGATCCAGACCTTTTGGTAATCACTGGTTTCTCGCCAATTTTCAAGGGTTAGATCCACACCAGCGTGGACAAAATAATAGGTCTCTGTCTCGTAGTCAAAAGGCAAACTACGGATGAAAGCCACCAAGTCAGGAACGGCGTTTTCTACTGCTTGCGCATCCGCAATCCCATCTACAGGAGCATCGAGTGGCCGGCCTAACAGAGAGTTGATGGTCGTATCGCCACCATTTCTTCGGTAGTGGTCATAACGCTCTTCTGGATTGTCCAACCAGGCTAAAAACATGTACTCGTGATTCCCGGAAAGGCAAACAGCTCCGTGATGGTCTACGTAGTCTTTTACGATTTCAATCGATCGTTTGCTGTTTTCGCCTCGATCTATCAAATCCCCTAAAAAGACCAATTGGGCTTTTCCATCCCACTCTGTCATGAGCTCTTCTAGCATTTGTGCTTTTCCGTGAATATCTCCGACTACAAAGTATCTTGACATTATTTCAAACCTTCTTTCTCTTAACGCTTGAGAAGTTGCTCTGCTTGTTGACGGGCAGCTTCCGTTAGATCCTCTCCTGCCAGCATCTTGGCAATTTCTTCGATTCGTTCTTCTCTATTGAGCAAACGCACAGTAGAGACAGTTGAGTGTTCATCACTGATTTTCTCAATATAGAATTGATAATCTGCTGCAGCGATGACTTGAGGCAGGTGAGAAATGGCAAGCACTTGGCCATTTTGACCAATCTTATGAATTTTCGCTGCAATCGCTTGGGCCACGCGCCCAGAGACCCCTGTATCCACCTCGTCAAAGACTATACTGGTTTTTCCTTCTTTTCGAGAAAAAGCAGACTTAATGGCCAACATCAAGCGTGACAATTCTCCGCCGGATGCTACCTTGACCAGCGGTTTAAAGTCCTCACCTGGGTTGGTCGAAATGTAAAATTCGACAGCTTCATTTCCCTCACGATTAAACTTAGCCTTGCTAAAACGTACTTGAAAACGCGCCTTGTCCATGTAGAGATCTGCCAATTCTTGCTGGATTTCATTTTCCAAAGCTTGGGCCAGGGCATGCCGCTGATCACTCAAATCTTGAGCCAAGGTGACCAAACTCTTTTCCAAACGTTTGAGTTCTTTTTCCAAGTCCTCAGACGAGAGGTCACTTCCAGTGAGGAGGCTATATTCTTTGGTGATTTGCGCCAGGTATTCTAAGACGTCCTTGACTTGGCCACCATACTTGCGCGTGATGGAGTGGATCAAATCTAAACGTGATTCCACCTGCATGAGGCGATTGCCATCAAACTCCAGACCATCGACCACATCTTCTAAGCGCTTGGTAATATCCTCAAGGGCATAAAAGGTTTCTGATAACTGGCTTGAGAGCTCTTTGTAGCTGGGATCATATTCTTCGATGCTTTCCAGATCATTCATGGCTGAGCGCACATTGGAGAGGCTCGAAAACTCTTCTGCATCCAGCATGGTATAGGCATTGGTTAGGGTATCAGCAATCATCTTGTGATTAAGCAGGCGTTGGCGTTCTTGCTCCAGACGCAGGTCCTCATCCACTTCCAAGGCAGCTGCCTCAATCTCTGCAATTTGAAACTCCAACATCTCAATACGGGCCTTGTTTTCCTGCTGGTTGCGCTGAAGTTCCACTACTTGTTTGCGCAGACGTTTGTAATCTTCAAAGGTTTGACGATAAGCGTCTTTGGTTTGGAAAAAGGCTGCATCCCCAAATTCATCCAGCATAGCGATATGCAATTGGGGGCGCATAAGTTCTTCCTGATCATGCTGGCCATGGATATCCACCAAATGTTGGCCGACTGCCTTTAAGACAGACAAATTCACCATTTGACCATTGATCCGGCTGACACTTCGTCCATTTTGCAGGATCTCTCGGCGAATGATCAACTCATCGGTCCACTCTAGCCCTTGCTCTTCAAAGAGAGCCGTCAAGTGGCGATTGCTCTCAACAGCAAAGAGTCCTTCGATTTCCGCTTTTGGGGCTCCGTGTCGAATGACATCGGTCGTTGCGCGGCTTCCCAGCATCATGTTCATGGCATCGATAATGATGGATTTCCCTGCACCTGTTTCCCCTGTCAGTACCGTCATTCCCTTTTCAAAATTTAAGGAAATCTCTTCGATAATGGCAAAGTTCTTAATCGAAATTTCTAATAGCATAGGCTCTTACCACCCAAAGATTGATTTGAGGATATTCTCTGCTTCTGGTGCGGAATAAGCAATCAGCAAGATCGTATCATCATCTGCGACAATACTAAAGATATGATCCTTATAAATCTCCCGCAAGCGACGTTTGACTAAAGGAGCAGTCCCTGGAACCATAGTGAAATTGACATATTCTCCCATGCGACGATGAGACAAAATATTGCTTTCGATCATCCCGATCCCTTGGTGGTGCTTACGTGGCAATTCATAGACATAGGTCATGTCTTTCAGAGGGCGTTTTACGATGCCCAATTCTTTGATATCCCGTGACACCGTCGCTTGGGTTGCTGAGATGCCTTCTTCTTTCAAATGTTCGACGATCTCTTCTTGGGTCCCCACTTCATGATCGCGAATGAAGCGGCGAATTTTTTCTAATCTGATATTCTTACTCTTCATGTTTAAATTCCTTGTGTGCCAGCTCCACAACAGCCTCCAGCTGCTCTGTAGTTGGCTTTGTTTTCTCTTCTTTTTTTTCTAGATACATCAAAAATTCGATGTTGCCATGGCCTCCTTGGATAGGGGAATAATCCACTCCCATTACAGAAAAGCCATGCGTTCCTGCAAATATAGCGACCTTTTCAAGGACCGCTAAATGAATCTTAGGATCCTTAATGATCCCATTTTTTCCGATCTGCTCGCGTCCTGCTTCAAACTGGGGTTTAACTAGCGCAACCACTTGTCCATTTTCTGCCAAAATCCGATGAAGAGCTGGCAGAATCAAGTCCAAGGAAATAAAGCTGACATCGATACTCGCAAAGCTCGGTGTCGCTTCAAAATCATCTGGTTGGGCATAGCGGAAATTGAACTGTTCCATCGAGACTACCCGAGGATCATTGCGCAATTTCCAGGCCAACTGATTGGTCCCGACATCCACCGAAAAGATCTGGCTGGCTCCATTTTGCAGCATGACATCTGTAAAGCCACCTGTAGAAGCTCCAATATCAATCGCAATTTTATCCTCTACAGTTAAGCCAAATTGGTTCAAGGCTTTTTCTAATTTGAGTCCGCCGCGGCTGACATACTTGAGCTTTTCACCCTTTAATTTCAACTCGGTCGCTTCATCAATTTTTTCACCTGGTTTATCAAAGCGCTCACCATTGATAACGGCAACGACAAGGCCTGCCATCACCCCTCTTTTGGCTTGTTCGCGGGTATCAAATAGGCCTTGTTTATAGGCTAATACATCCACTCTTTCCTTAGCCATCTATTCGTAATCCTTCTATTAATTTCTTGATTGCTTGCGGATCAAAGTCGCAAGAAGCTGTAATCTGATCCAACAAATCCTCGCAAACGTCTAATTCGCTTGTAAGCAAAGCTTTTGATTCTTCCAATCCCAAGAGGGCTGGATAGGTCGATTTTTCTGCTACTAAGTCCTTTTGAGGAGTCTTACCTAGAGCTTCAAAATCAGCGACCAAATCCAAAATATCATCCCGTACTTGAAAAGCCAGGCCTAATTTTTTCCCGATTTTTTCTAAGAGCTGAGCAATGTCTGCTTGCAACTCTAAAATCAAACCAGCTGCGATGAAAGGATAGGCAAGGAGGCGTCCTGTCTTATTGGCATGGATGGTTTGCAATTCTGCTAGCGTGAGCTGTTTGTGCTCTCCTTCCATATCAAGGACTTGGCCAGCTACCATTCCACGACTACCGGAAGCATCCGACAATTCAAGGATCAAAGAGACCTTGACCGCATCGGGAAGGGCACTCGCAGCAATCATCCCAAAGGGATCGAGAAAAAGCGCATCCCCTGCTAAAATCGCCAGGTCTTCTCCGAATTTCTTATGATTGGTCAATTGCCCCCGACGGTAATCGTCATTGTCCATGGCTGGCAGATCATCGTGAATAAGGCTTCCTGTGTGGATCATCTCCAAAGCCCCTGCCACTTGAAAATGAGCCTCTGTCAATTCCTGTCCAAAGGCCTCTAACAATTCTAGAAGGAGCAAGGGGCGCAGGCGTTTTCCACCTGCCTGGATCGAATACAGGACCGACTCCACTAAATGGGGGGCAACGGCTTTCTCCTCATAAAAAGAGCGAACCGCTTGCTCTACTCTATTTCGTTTTTCTTCTTGTCTCATGCTAGATCCGCTTCAGTACCATCTGCTTGCATGACCTTGACCAAGGTTTTCTCTGCTTGATCCAAGGTATCTTGCAATTCTTTTGACAACTTCATTCCTTTTTGGAATTCTGTAATGGCTTCTTCAAGAGCCACATCTCCACTCTCCAATTTTTGGACGATGGCTTCCAAATCTGCTAAATTTTCTTCAAATTTCTTTTCTTTCGACATGTTTTACCTCTACTTCTAACTGGCCATCTCTCATGATGAGTGACAGCGGGTCCCCTTCTTTTACTTTCGCAACCGAGTCTAGAACCTGATCGTCTTGCTTAACCATGGCATAGCCACGCGCAATAATCCTACTAGTATCGAGCATCAAGAGGGCTTCTGATAAGCCTTGTACCTTGTTCTTTTGCTCTTTTAGGACTTGTTCCATTCGGTTGGTTAAGATTCTCTTATCTTGGAGCAGGCGATCTTGGTAGCGCTCGATGCGATGCAAAGGAGACATGGCTTCTAGGCGATGACGCAGACCTTGCAGTTGATTGGCCCCTTGTCCAAAAGCATCACGCATCCCTTGTTTCAAGCGCAATTGCAACTGGTCAATCTTTTGCAGATAGCCATCATAGAGTCTTTCAGGCTGTCTAAAAATAACCGATTGACTTAATTTGGCCAAGCGTTCACGATTATAGGCCAAGCGATTGGACATAGCTGTTGCCATGCGGTTCTCCTGCTTTTGTAAATGAGACAAGAGATCCAATTTGGTTACTGGAGTGGCCAATTCAGCAGCGGCTGTCGGAGTAGCAGCTCGTCGGTCTGCTACAAAATCGGCTAGAGTCGTATCTGTCTCATGTCCAACACTGGAGATAATCGGAATCCGCGATTCAAAAATGGCTCGCACCACTGCTTCTTCATTAAAGGCCCAGAGGTCTTCAATCGAACCACCCCCACGACCGATAATCAAGACATCCAAATCATCCCGTTGGTTGGCTCTTTGAATATTAGCAACCACCTCACTAGAAGCTCCTTCACCCTGAACCTTGGTCGGGTAGAGCACAATCTCTACACCAGGGAAGCGTCGGCTCACCGTTGTGATAATATCGCGAATCACGGCCCCACTTTGACTGGTGATGACCCCGATCTTTCTTGAAAATTGTGGCAGAGCTTGCTTCCACCGATCCTGAAAGAGACCTTCTTCGGTCAACTTTTTCTTGAGTTGCTCAAATTGGATGGCCAAGGCCCCTACCCCATCTGGTTCAGCCTTTTCAATGACAATGGAATAACTCCCACTTGGCTCATAGAGCTGAATACGACCGATGACGTTGATCTTCATGCCTTCTTCTAGCTCAAAACCAAAGCTTCGATAAACCCCAGCCCAGACCGTTGCCTGAATAACCGCTTTTTCATCCTTTAATGAAAAATACTGGTGGTTGGGACGTTTTCGGAAATTGGAGACCTGCCCTGTCAGATAAACCCTTTCCAAATAGGGATCCTTATCAAATTTTAATTTCAAATATTTGGTCAAACTTGATACGGATAAATAGTTGGACATAGGAACTCCTTTCTGCAGAATATGATCAAGTTTAATTATACCAAAAAACGACAAAAAAGGCTGGCAGACAAAGCGAAATCATGAATTTCCTTTCTCTACAAGCCTCATTTTATTCAAGACACTTTCTATTTGTCTGTTTGACACCCGCTTCCTTATTTTTCACACTTCTCCAACCGTTCAATAAAGGAGCTAAGAAGCGCTTGGGGTTCCCCTTCATTTGGATAGGCATAACTAATATAGAAGACTGTTTTTTCCTCTTCAACCAGCGGAATTTTGACAAGATTTGGATATTCTGGAAAGAGAGTCAGATCGGTCATGAGGCCAATTCCCAAATTTTCTTCGATGAAACTCAAGACCAAGTTGGAATCGGTCAAGACAACAGTAGACTGGGCCAAATCATCAAAGCGAGCATTTAAGCGTTTAAAAGCCGTCATGTGGACATGATGCTCATCTAACAGAATGAAGGTCTCCTCTAACACCTCTTTAAAAGAAATTTCCTTGCGATTTGCTAGTGGATGATCCTTTGAAACAATCACAAAAAATTCTTTTTTATACAGAAGCTGACTGGTCAAATGCGCGTGCGAGATAGGCTCTAAGCTTCCCAATAGACTAAAATCTAAATCACCACGCACCAACAATCGCATCAAATCCCTGGAACCTAATTGCACCAATTGCGATTGACGAAAAATCTCAAGCTCTTCATCATGTGTCCCAAATTTTTTCATGATATCGCTAGTGATCAATGGCGGTAGTCCAATGCGCAACAGATTCTTTTTACTGCGTTCAACAGCTTTTTCTGTCTTTTCGATTTCGATTAAAACTTCTCGCGCGTGATTGGCTAAAACCTTCCCCGGCTGAGTTAGGTGCAAGACACGATTTGAAGACGATTTTTCTACCAACTGACAAGCATAGTGGTCCTCTAAACGCTTGATGGCATAGGTCACAGTCGGTTGACTCACTTGAAAATAATGCGCCACGTCTGTATAAGACTTTAATTTCGACAGTTGATAAAAATATTCCAAGTCTCGGATATTCATCTCTATCCCTCTATTTCTACAATTTCCATTTCCTTCATTCTAACACAAAACTCTTACTTATAAAATTTTTTTATAAGGACAAGGGAAGTTGACTATAAGAATTACCGAAGACTATAATGGCTTACGTGAGAAAAAATCTTACAGATAAATTATTTATGAGGAGTATTTCGCAATGAAATCACATGAAATTTTAAACAATCCTTTCTTAAATAAAGGAACTGCTTTCACAATGGAAGAACGTAAAGAACTTGGCCTGATCGGTCTTCTTCCTCCATATGTTCAAACCATCGAAGAACAAGCTGAACAAGCTTACCAACATTTCTTGCGCAAACCATCAGACCTTGAAAAACGTCTTTTCTTGATGGAAATTTTCAATACAAACCGTACTCTTTTATACTACCTCTTCAACCAACACATCGTTGAGTTCAACCCAATCGTCTATGATCCAGTGATCGCAGACACCATTGAACAATATTCTGAACTCTTTGTAAACCCACAATATGCCGCTTACCTTGATATTAACCACCCAGAAAATATCGAAGAAACATTGAAAAATGCAGCTGGCGATCGCGATATCCGCTTGATCGTTGCAACTGACGCAGAAGGAATCCTTGGTATCGGTGACTGGGGTGTCCAAGGGGTTGATATCTCTGTCGGAAAACTCATGGTCTACACTGCAGCAGCCGGAATTGATCCAGCTTGCGTTATGCCTCTTGTCATCGATGCTGGTACCAACCGTGAAGAATTGTTGAACAATCCAATGTATCTGGGGAACCGTCATGAACGTGTTCGTGGTGAAAAATACGATGCCTTTATCGATCAATTCGTTCAAACAGCTGGAAAACTTTTCCCTAAATTGTACCTTCACTGGGAAGACTTTGGTCGTTCAAATGCGGCTGATATCTTGAACCGTTACAAGAAAGAAATCCCAACTTTCAACGATGATATTCAAGGAACTGGGATCGTTGTTTTGGGCGGTATCTTTGGAGCTCTAGATATCACTGGTGAAAAATTGACAGACCAAGTTTACCTTTGCTATGGTGGTGGTTCTGCTGGTGCTGGTATTGCAGACCGTGTTCACGCTGAAATGGTGGCTGAAGGTCTTTCTCCAGAAGAAGCTTACAAACGTTTCTTCATGATCGATAAACAAGGTCTTTTGTTTGACGATATGGAAGATTTGACACCAGCTCAAAAACCATTTGCTAAAAAACGTTCTGACTTCGAAGGTAAAGGCGATATGACCAGTCTTCTTGAAGTGATCAAAACAGTAAAACCAACGATCTTGGTCGGAACTTCTACAAACCCAGGTGCCTTCACTAAAGAAGTGGTTGAAGCCATGTGTGAAAACACTGAACGCCCAGTTATCTTCCCAATTTCTAACCCAACCAAGAAATTGGAAGCAACAGCCCAACAAGTCATCGAATGGTCAGACGGTAAAGCCTTTGTCGCTACCGGTGTTCCTTCAGGAACCATCAGCTACAAAGGTGTGGACTATGAAATCGGTCAAGCCAATAACGCTTTGATCTACCCAGGTCTTGGTCTTGGTATGTTAGCATCTGAAGCCAAATTGTTGACAGATGAAATGATTGGGGCAGCAGCTCACTCATTGTCAGGTATTGTCAATCCAGGTCAACCAGGTGCGCCAGTCCTTCCACCATTCCAATATGTAGCTGACGTGTCTATCAAGGTGGCTGAAGCTGTTGCCAAGAAAGCTCAAGAACAAGGGCTTGCACAAGCCAAAGAAACAGATATGGCAAAAGCTGTACGTGACCTTAAATGGTATCCAAAATACTAATAAGGAGCTGACTGAACAACCATGAAAAAATTGAATGAAATCAACATTTCCGGTGTCAGTCTCCCTCTATATGCATTCATCGTCATCGTTCTCGCGGTGACGATTGCTATGGGGAAACTCCCACTCAATATGCTCGGATTAACCCTACTTTTGGTCGTCATGGGGCACCTTCTCTACTTTATCGGTGAGAAACTTCCAATCATGAATTCTTACCTAGGTGGAGGATCCGTCTTCACCTTACTAGGAGCTACTCTTCTAGCGACCTTCCATGTTATTCCAGCAAATATTATCACAGCCACCAAGGGCTTTTTGGGAGATTCCTTTGGCTTTCTGGATTTTTATATCGCAGCCAGATCGGAAGAGCGTCGTGTAGGGAAAGAGTGTAGATCTCGGTGGTCGCCGTATCATTAAAAAAAAAAAAA
>ENA-UPWP01001756-UPWP01001756.1-human-gut-metagenome-genome-assembly--contig:-NODE-1756-length-10231-cov-3.031121_pt1 | contig 10231 bp, 9 predicted proteins | sample MGYA00250052_ERZ773380 | MGnify/ENA primary metagenome ERZ773380 (study PRJEB29103, sample SAMN06112063) | human gut metagenome | biome: human gut; feature: ankylosing spondylitis patient; material... | reverse complement strand
TTTTTTTTTTTTTTAATGATACGGCGACCACCGAGATCTACACTCTTTCCCTACACGACGCTCTTCCGATCTGTTCTAACAAGATTTTATACACTTCTTCAGCTGAGAAATGTTCATGTTTGTGCTCTTGCATCAATGCAAGGATAGTGAGTCGAGGTTCAGTAATTTTTAACCCTGCTTTTTTGAGTAATTTGATGTTTTCTTCAGACATAATATTCCCTTAAATTTGTTAAATTAGAGATGGTTAAGCTAACTCTGCTAAACACATTTCATCATAGATCTGTTTTGTCCATTTCTCGACACGTTCTGCAGTGAGTTCGGGTTGACGATCTTCATCAATACATAAACCGATAAAGTTTCCATCATCTAATAGTGCCTTTGATGATTCAAAGGTATAACCATCTGTTGGCCAGTTTCCGACAATAATTGCACCGTGTGGTTCAACGATATCACGAACTGTACCGATCGCATCGCAGAAATAATCAGCGTAGTCTTCCTGATCACCACAGCCAAAAATACCCACTAATTTGTCAGTAAAATCAATTTCTTCTAGGGTTGGGAAGAAATCATCCCAATCTGCTTGTGCTTCACCGTAGTACCAAGTCGGAATACCGAAAAGTAAAAAATCATAACCTTCGATATCTTCTTTCGTGCTTTTTGCTATGTCACGAATATCAACTAATTCATTGCCTAATTGTTTTTGAATCATTTTTGCAATATTTTCTGTATTACCCGTGTCACTACCATAAAATAAACCGACAACTGCCATCGTTCTTTCCTTTTGAAATATAATTAGTTAATAAATAAAGATGAGAGACTAAAACCCTACAATTTGTGCGAACTATATCATAAATGAATTCTCATTTGAATAGAATAATTCTCATTTAAAACGATTAATTCTTATTTAGAAACCTATCAATCGCACGTATCACAAAATCAGGTTTTTCTGCGTGAACCCAGTGTCCACAACCATTAATGGTAAAGGATGTCGCATTCGGGAATTGTTTAAGAATAGTTTCTGTATATTCAGGTTTAATATAAGATGAAAGCCCACCTTTGATGAAGAGTGTAGGCGTATTAGCGAAGACCTCTTGCCAATCCATCAGTTCCGCATAATGCTCGAAAAGTGCGGTCAAATTGAAACGAAAATATTCACTTGAAGTAGGTTCAAAAGATTTCAACATAAATTGCACCACACTTGGATCGGCAATTTCAGTTTCTAAAATAGGCTTAGCTTGTTGACGAGTTTGTGGTTGAGCTTTTTTCACTGCAAACAAACCACGAAACACATCATCATGTCCAGCACTGCTATTAGCTACAGGTGCAATATCAATGACAACTAATTTTTCCACGCGCTGCGGTTGAAGTGCGGTCATTTTCATTGCTGTTTTTCCGCCCATTGAATGACCAATTAAAATCACTTTATCTAATTGAAGGTGATCGATAAGTTGCCACACATCATCAGCCATGACATCGTAATTCATTGTTTCTGAATGAAAACTATGTCCATGATTGCGTAAATCTACGCGCAAAATATTATAGTTATCGCTAAATGCACGGGCGATTACACCAAGATTATTCATATCTCCAAACAAGCCATGAATGAAAACTAAGGTAGGTGAATTAATTGATTGTTTTGTTTGGTGAAATTGATGGTTTAATAATTGGGAAGATGACATATATTTTGCGTGAGAATTTGGTTAGAAATCGTTATAATGGGTGAAAATTTTATCAAACGGAGAGAAAAAAATGAAGATAATTGAAGTCGATGAAGAATTATATCAATACATTGCGGCACAAACTCAATCTATTGGAGAAAGTGCGTCTGATATTCTTCGCCGTTTGTTGAATTTACCTATTCACGCAACAAGCTCGGTTGATACCTTTGAATCAGTCGCGTCAGCTGAAACGCCAAAAAGTGCGGTGCATTCTGAGCCTGTTTTAACGGATAAAACAACCGAAGCATCTCAACCAAAAGTTGAACCTGCAGAGCCGCCAAAAGCAGTGAAAAAACAATCGGATGAAGCAATCAATCACATTGTTGATAAAGTGCGTGCACTCTTGAATTCAGCTGAATTTAAAGAAGAGCCAAAAGCAGTGGTGCGTTTTTTAAGTATATTACGGACGCTTTATCGTACCAATCCAGAAAGTTTCGCACAGGCAACAGAAAGCCTACAAGGTCGTACTCGTGTTTATTTTGCTCGTGACGAAGGGACTTTGCTTGTGGCGGGTAATCACACGAAACCGAAACAAATTCCTGACACGCCATATTGGGTGATTACCAATACCAATAGTGGTCGTAAGATGCTGATGCTAGAAGGGGCGATGCAATCTATGCATTTGCCGGAATATTTAATTGACGAAGTTCGCCCTTATTTCGTTAGCAACTAATTCGATGCAAAAATTCCCTTGGCAAGCATTTGCCCAAAATTCAGCGTATGCAGATCAGATCGCGTTGCGAAATTCGCAGGGCGATCCTTTTACTTGGGTGGAGCTTGCTGAGAAAATTAATCAAGTGGAAGCCTTTCTTTTACAGGAAGGTGTGACGACGCAAAGTGCGGTCGCTTTTTGCGGTAAAAATTCAGAACAGATCTTATTTCTTTATTTGGCTGTTATTCAGCTAGGCGCAAAAATTTTAGGGATCAATCCGGCATTTCTGCAAGAAAAAAGAGAAGAGTTGTGCCGAGTGTATGGGGTTGATTTTTGTTATCAAACCGAAGATATTCATTATTTAGCAGCTAAAGCATTACCTGAACATAAAGCTGATTTTACAAAAGCGGCAACGATGACGCTCACATCGGGTTCGACTGGTTTGCCTAAGGCGGTGGTGCATAATATTTTTGCTCATTTAGCTAATGCTGAAGGCGTTTGTGCCTTAATGAGTTTTGGCAAAGATCAATCGTGGCTACTTTCTTTGCCGCTTTATCATGTTTCCGGACAAGGCATTGTGTGGCGCTGGCTTTACGCAGGTGCAACCTTAGTTTTACCGAAAGAAGATTTTTATCAATCTATTGGAGAGGTTTCCCATGTTTCTCTCGTGCCAACGCAATTACAACGTTGGTTTGATTATTTGGTAGAGCATCCTCAATCTATTCATACGCAAGCGGTATTATTGGGGGGAACACAAATCCCTGTTAAATTAACTCAAGCATTAAATGAATTAGGGATTCGCAGTTATTCAGGTTATGGTATGACCGAAATGGCTTCTACTGTATTCGCTAAACAATCGGATGGAAAAGTTGGTGTAGGTCAACCTTTGCTTGGGCGAGCGTTCAAGTTAGTGAATGAAGAAGTTTGGTTAAAAGGTGCTGGACTTGCCATGGGCTATTGGCGAGAAGGACATATTGTTCCACTCACCAATGCCGAAGGTTGGTTCCAAACAAAAGATAAAGCTCAATGGCTTGATGACGAATTAGTTATTCAAGGCCGATTGGATAATATGTTTATTTCTGGAGGTGAAAATATTCAACCAGAAGAAATTGAAAAAGTGATTGCACAATCAGATTTGGTGAAACAAGTCTTTGTTTTGCCTCAACATGATGAGGAATTTGGCCATCGCCCTGTCGCGATTGTTGAATTTCATACCTCATTTAATGAAAGTGCGGTCGAATCTCTCAACGTTTTTTTACAAGGACGATTGGAACGATTTAAGCAACCCGTTGCCTACTATGAACTCCCGCAGGATTTAATCCAAGGGGCAATAAAGATTTCTCGCAAAGCACTCGCCGATTGGCTGTTGCAACAATAGGAAAGTTAGTTTAATGAAAAATATCTCTCGAGTTTTGACCGCACTTGGTCTTTCATTTGTTTTTACGCTGGCGCTTTCTCAGCCTGTTTGGGCAGAGAATAATAATGCTGATTTACCGACGGAAAAAACACTAAAAAGTGAATTAGCCGAGGCACAAAAATTACCAGATGGTGATGAAAAAACAAATAACGTCACGACAATCCAGGCTTCGCTTGATTTCTTGCAACAAATTCAAACACAGCAAAAAAATAATAACGATTTGCAAGATACGCTTATTGATGCAGATTCTGAAATTCAGAAGAATAGTGCTGATCTTCAAAATCTTAAAAAACAGCTAAGCACGCCAAGTAACACCGATTATGCTTCACAAAGTTTAGCTAATCTACAGGCTCAGGTTGAGAAACTGACCAATCAACAACAAGATGCCCAATCTGCATTAAGTGCGGTGAATACGCAACTTGCAGGGCAGAGCTCTGTGTCGGAACGTGCTCAAACAGCCTTAACAGATAATGTTAAACGTACGCAAGAATTGAATCAGAAATTAGCTGATCCAACGACAAGTTCACTATTAAAACAGCAAATTCAGCTTGAATTACAACTGATTGAGCTAAAAAATATCTATAATCAAGTGCTATTAAAAAATAGCGATCAGTTGACTGTGCTTTATCGAAGTCGATATGAGTTATTAAATACTCGTGTTCAAGCATTGCAGCAACAAATTGCAGCCATTCAAGAAGCGATTAATCAAAAGAATTTGGCTAAAACACAAAACCAAGTTGAGCAAGCACAACAACAAAGCCAAAATGTTGAGCAAAATCCGTTGATTCAGAAAGAATTGAATTTGAATGCGCAGCTTAGCCAATATTTACTTGAGCAAACAGAGAAAACCAATACATTAACGCAAGATGAATTACGCATGCGAAATGTGTTGGATAACTTAACGCAGACACAACGTACCATTGATGAGCAAATCAGTGCGTTACAAGGCACGTTGGTGCTTTCTCGCATTATTCAGCAACAAAAACAAAAATTACCGACCAATTTAAATATTCAAGGTCTTTCAAAGCAAATTGCGGATTTGCGTGTACAGATCTTCGATATTACGCAAAAACGTAATGAGCTTTATGATATTGATGCCTACATCAGTAAAATTGAGCAGGATGAAAACAAATCGTTTACACCGGCGGAAAAAGCACAATTAACCAATTTATTGACAGAACGTCGAAAAGTGGCTTCTGATTTGATTAAGTCATTGAATAATCAGTTGAATTTGGCGATTTCCTTAGAGCTAACCCAGCAACAAATTACACAAATCAGTGATCAGATCCAGTCTAAACTTGATCAACAAAGTTTCTGGGTAAAAAGTAATAATCCAATTAATTTAGATTGGATCAAAAAACTGCCAATGTCACTCAAGGCACAACTTGATGGTATTGGAAAGAAAATCGGCTTCCCGACAAATTTCGATAATTTGCCGTATTTACTTACTTATGTCTTTATTTTGTTTGTGATTGGTGGATTGATTTTCAAATTTAAAGAATCGATTAAACACCGTTTGAGCGTGATTAATGGCGAAATAAATACGCTTCGTTCGGATAGCCAATGGCATACACCACTTGCGTTATTTTATACCGCACTTTTATCTTTATCAGGTACCCTTTGGTTCTTAGCGGCTTGCCAATTGTTAGGCTTTTTCTTGGTGAAAAATCCACAGGAGTTTTGGGAATGGTCGCTCAGTATGGCGGGCTATTGGTGGTTCTTTAGTTTTGTTTTAGCTATTCTTCGTCCGAATGGTATTTTAGTGCGCCATTTTGGTTTTACTAAAGAGAGTGCAGCAAGCCTACAAGACGTCACGAAGCGTATTATTGTTTCTGTTGTGTTATTACTGAATACATCAATTTTCAGTAATGTAATGGATACAGGCTTAGCAAATGACGTATTGGGTGAAATAAATACCATTGTTGCCTTGCTTTTCTGTATTGTGATTATTGCGCCACGTTTTGTTCGCACAGAAAAATCGTTGAATTCAAGCGTAACGGATCAGCGTGATAGAACGCTTTTAAAAATTATGCGCGTTTTATTGCAATTGGTCCCTGTTATTTTAATTGCACTAGTTGCTTTAGGCTATTATTACACCGCCTTAAATTTAATTACGCATATTATTAATACCTACATTGCATGGGTGGTGTGGTCGTTGGTGCGTCATACTATTTATCGTGGTATTACGGTTGCATCAAGACGTTTAGCTTATCGACGTTTACAAGAAAAACGTCAGCAAAAACAACAAGATTCAAGTGATACTTCAGCCTCTGATGATGTGGTCGTGATTACCGAACAAGAAGAGGGATTAGCCTTAAATGAAGTACGGAGCCAGTTACTACGTTTTGCCGATCTCTTTATTTGGACCGCACTTTTTGCCATCTTCTATTATGTCTGGTCAGATTTAGTTACGGTTGTAAGTTATTTGCGTGATATTACCTTGTGGCAACAAACCTCAACGACTGAAGCGGGCGTGGTGACAGAAACGATTTCACTCTTTAACTTGATTGTTGCGTTAATCATTGTTGTGATTACCTATATTTTAGTGCGTAACATTCCAGGTATTTTAGAAGTATTAATCTTCTCTCGAGTGAAACTTTCACCAGGTACGCCTTATACCATTACAAAATTATTAACCTATATCTTGGTTGCAGTGGGTGGCGCATGGGCATTTTCGACGCTTGGGATGTCATGGTCTAAATTACAATGGTTATTTGCCGCCCTTTCCGTTGGTCTCGGTTTTGGTGTGCAGGAAATTTTTGCGAACTTTGTTTCTGGCATCATTTTATTATTTGAGCGTCCAATTCGTGTGGGCGATACCGTGACAATTAATGGTGTTACGGGGACGGTGGCGAAATTCCGTATTCGTGCCATTACCATGATTGATCCTGATCGAAAAGAAGTGATTGTGCCAAATAAATCTTTTGTAACAGGTCAAGTGATCAACTGGGCATTATCTAATACCGTTACTCGTTTAGTGGTTTCCGTTGGTGTGGCGTATGGTTCAGATTTAGACTTAGTGAAACGCTTATTATTGCAAGCCGCGCATGAGCAACCAAGTGTCTTAAAAGATCCAGAACCAAGAGCATTATTCTTGACCTTTGGGGCAAGTACATTAGATCACGAATTACGTGTTTATGTAGGGCAAGTATCTGAGAGAAATGATACGCTTGATGCTCTCAATCGCCGTGTGAATGAGTTATTTGCAGAAAATAATATTGATATTGCATTCAATCAATTAGATATCTTTATCAAGAATAAAGATACAGGTGAAGAAATTCCATTTATTGATGTAGCAAAATTAGCTCAAAACCATTAATTAAAGAGAGAAAATATGGCAGGGAATACTATCGGACAACTTTTTCGTGTGACAACCTTTGGGGAATCACATGGTATTGCATTAGGCTGCATCGTTGATGGTGTGCCACCGAATCTTGAATTATCGGAAGCCGATATTCAACCTGATTTAGATCGTCGTAAACCGGGTACATCACGTTATACCACACCACGTCGTGAAGACGATGAAGTACAGATTTTATCTGGGGTATTTGAAGGTAAAACAACGGGTACCAGCATTGGAATGATCATTAAAAATGGTGATCAACGTTCACAAGATTATGGTGATATCAAAGATCGTTTCCGTCCTGGGCATGCAGATTTTACCTATCAACAAAAATACGGTATTCGTGATTATCGCGGAGGTGGACGCTCTTCTGCGCGTGAAACCGCCATGCGTGTTGCTGCGGGAGCGATTGCGAAGAAATATTTACGTGAGCAGTTTGGCATTGAAGTCCGTGGCTTTTTGAGTCAAATTGGCGAAGTGAAAATTGCACCACAGGCTATCGATAAAATTAATTGGGATAAAGTAAACAGCAATCCATTTTTCTGTCCAGATGAAAGTGCGGTTGAAAAATTTGATGAATTAATCCGTGAATTGAAAAAAGAAGGCGATTCGATTGGTGCCAAACTAACGGTGATTGCAGAGAATGTCCCGGTTGGTTTAGGTGAGCCTGTTTTTGATCGACTTGATGCTGATTTAGCCCATGCGTTAATGGGGATTAATGCCGTTAAAGGTGTAGAAATTGGCGATGGTTTTGCGGTAGTTGAACAGCGTGGCAGTGAACATCGTGATGAAATGACACCAAATGGCTTTGAAAGCAACCATGCTGGCGGTATTTTAGGGGGCATTAGCTCAGGTCAGCCAATTATTGCGACCATTGCACTAAAACCAACATCCAGTATTACCATTTCTGGACGCTCTATTAATTTAGCGGGAGAACCCGTGGAAGTGGTGACAAAAGGCCGTCATGATCCTTGTGTGGGAATTCGTGCAGTTCCTATTGCAGAAGCCATGGTCGCAATTGTGTTACTCGATCATTTATTACGTTTTAAAGCGCAATGCAAATAACTCTTTTAAATTAAGCTTATTTTTTCTTTTATTGAAGATAAGGTCATTCGTTTTAGGAAATCTTATGAATAAATCTTTAGCAAAATTACTTTCAAGTGCGGTTGTTTTAGGGAGCATTTTTTTCTCGCTACAAACAACAGCTTCGCCACAAGACTGGCAACGAATTAAACGTCCTATTCCTGCAACAGATGGTAAAGCGAATCCAATCGGCAGCTATTCAAATGGTTGTATTATCGGGGCGGAGCCATTGCCTTATAAAGGTGAGGGCTATCAAGTTATTCGTATGAATAAAAATCGCTACTATGGTCATCCGGATATGATTGCCTATTTACAGCGCCTTGGACAAAAGGCGAAGTCAGCAGGCTTACCAACGATGTTAGTTGGGGATATTGCTATGCCAGGTGGTGGTCGCTTTTTAACAGGACATGCAAGCCATCAAATGGGATTAGACGCGGATATTTGGTTGCGTATGGGCACTATGACAGACAGTGAAGCGTTAAATTCTGATGGAAAAGGCCTGCTTGTTGTAAACCGTCAAACACAACGTGTTGATGAAAATGTGTGGAATAACAATCACGCCACGTTAATTAAACTGGCAGCACAAGATCCAAAAGTCACGCGTATTTTTGTGAACCCCGCGATTAAATTAAAACTTTGTCAAACTGCGGGAGACGATCGTGCTTGGTTGCATAAAATTCGCCCATGGTTTGGACATGATTCACATTTCCACGTGCGTATCGCTTGTCCTAAAGATGCCGCTTATTGTGAAGATCAAGCACCGGTACCCGCAGGTGATGGATGTGGCGATGAGCTTTATTCTTGGTTTGAACCGGCAAAACCAGGTTCAGGCTCTTCTAAACCAAAAGTGACACCGCCAGAACCGTTCTTGTGCCAACAAGTGTTGAGTTCGCCAAATAGTAGCGAATGGTTAGAGTAGGAGTTAAATCATGGAGTTGGGGATTGATATATTAGCCATGCTTTTTGCTGCTGCCTTTATTGCCGCATTTATTGATGCGATAGCGGGTGGCGGAGGCTTAATTACAATCCCTGCCTTATTAATGACAGGTATGCCACCAGCAATGGCATTAGGCACGAATAAATTACAAGCATTCGGCGGTGCATTGTCGGCAAGTATTTACTTTCTGCGTAAAAGAGCGGTCAATTTACCGGAGTTTTCTTTCATCTTACTGGTGATTTTTATCGGCTCGGTGATTGGTACGTTACTCATACAAAATTTAGATGCATCATTAATTAAAAAAGGGCTTCCATTTCTCATTTTAGCGATCGGCTTATACTTTTTATTTACGCCTAAATTGGGTGAAAGTGATCGTAAACAACGAATTTCTTACGCTGTTTTTGCGTTATGTTTTGGCTCATTGCTGGGTTTTTATGACGGTTTTTTTGGATCAGGTGTAGGCTCATTAATGAACTTGGCTTGCGTCACATTGCTTGGATTTAATCTCACCAAAGCAACTGCGCATGCGAAAGTGATGAATTTAACTTCAAATTTTGCGTCATTAATTTTCTTCTTTATTGGTGGGCATGTGATTTGGACTGTCGGTTTAGTGATGATGGCAGGAAGTCTGATTGGTGCGAATTTAGGCGCCAAAATGGTGATGGCAAAAGGCAAACAACTGATCAGACCGATGGTGGTGATTGTGTCATTTATCATGACGATAAAAATGGCGTATGATCAAGGTTGGTTTCATTTTTAACGATTGATTATGACAGACTCTCAGAAAAAATTACGTATTACGGCACGAACAGGCTATGAACCACATTTTTCATGGTCATATTTGCATCCGAAAAATTGGGGCATTTGGCTCGGTATTTTTGTGCTTTTGTTACTCGCTTTTGTGCCATTTCGTTTACGAGATAAAATGGCTGAGAAACTGGCGCGTGCACTGACGAAAAAAATTGGTAAGCCACGCATTCGTGCTGAGATTAATTTGAAACTCTGTTTTCCAGATTGGACGGATGAGCAACGTAACAAAGTGATTGAAGAGATGTTTGTCACCGTCGCGCAAGTGATGCTT
>ENA-UPWP01001753-UPWP01001753.1-human-gut-metagenome-genome-assembly--contig:-NODE-1753-length-10238-cov-7.407440_pt1 | contig 10238 bp, 5 predicted proteins | sample MGYA00250052_ERZ773380 | MGnify/ENA primary metagenome ERZ773380 (study PRJEB29103, sample SAMN06112063) | human gut metagenome | biome: human gut; feature: ankylosing spondylitis patient; material... | reverse complement strand
CCATTTATAGCTTCATTCTAAATCATTGAAAGCTTTTTTTCAATAAGATTCGATAAATTTTCATAATTTTTAGAAAAAACACTTTATTGTTTTAATTAAATGAGTTTAAAGTGAGTGTTTCGAAATAAAAAATAGCTTATTTTATTTTTTTAAATCAATACAAATGATACTCTATCGCTATTTAGAATGATTATTGATAAGTTGATACTTTTAATGGGATTTAAAGAGAATCTAATGAAAATTTACCAAATCCTTAAGACTCTCCTCTCAAAGCGACAAAAAATACCATCATTATCAAACCATCAGATTTGTCAGGATAGGGTCTTTTTTAGACTATCTTCTCATACAGAATCTAAATTCTAACTATCTAAGCCATTCATTACTTACTGAGGTGTAAGGGCTTTAAATTGGGACCTATAGTGCCAGTAATAGTGCCAGTAGGAAAGGAGAACATCGAGCAATAAGTCATCTTATAAAAATGGCTCAAAAGCCTATCGATCTTGCTGAAACTAAGGAAAAAAGGAGTATAATAAAGGTGAAAAGAGTTAACCTATTTAGACACAAATAGAGGGGTAGGTGAGAAAGATGTCAGTACAACATACAAACTTCAACACAAGCCAAGATAAGGGTAAGACTGGTCAAGAGGTCATTAAGCCGGACCTCATTAAGAATAATTCTCCAGACAACAGAGTTGCTTCTATTCTCCTGTCAATTGCCTTTTATTTAGCCATAGTCTATCTTGTCTTATTCTTGCTCTTCGGTCTGTCAAATCCTTGGGGAATGCTTATAATAATTTTCCTAGCACCTAGTTTGATTAGTTTTATCATTGCAACTATTTTAACAGGAATAGGACGTAAAAAAGGTAACAAAAACTTTCTATACACTAGTATTATTTTTTACCTAGTCTCAATTTTTTTGGCCTATGACCCTGACTGGGGAGTTTTTCGAGTTATACCAATTCTGTTAACCATTCTAGTAACGATCGGAACTGTGATGTTTAAACAAGATAATGAGCAAGACAACAAATAAGATACCATGTTCAAGTGGTCTCTTATTTTTATGTAGTCATTTGTATTTCAAAAAGTCAGTTCCATTTTGAAACTTTCACAACATCTCCAAATCAAAAAACACCTTCTAGCTAGAATGGTTAGCTAACATAAAGGTGTTTTTTGTGCTTATCTGAGCATTGCAAAGACTATTACAATTCTGAAATACGAATAATCTTCGACCTATTCTTCATCTTTCTTACGTTTAGCAAGAAAGGCGAGACCTGTTGCAGTTGCCAAAGCACCAAATGCCATTGACAATGATGAGTTTTCCTCACCAGTCTTCGGAAGTGCTTGGCTACCACGTTTGTGCTTAGGATCTTTCACTTCAGAAGTTGATTCTGAGGCACTTGTTGAGGCAGAGGTTGAAAGACTTGCTGATGTACTCAATGATGTTGAAATACTTGTTGAAGCACTTGTGCTTTCAGAGACACTCAAGAATGCTGATGTAGAAGCGGATTCTGAAACAGAGGCACTTGTTGAGGCTGAAGCTGAGGCGCTCGCTGATTCTGAGGCAGACACTGAAGCTGATTCAGATGCGCTTACAGATTCTGAGACAGAGACTGAAGCAGATGTGCTTGCGCTTTGCGACTCGTTCAATGACACAGACTCGCTTGTAGAAATCGAAGTACTTACTGAGGCTGATTGTGATTCACTTAATGAGACACTCAATGATGCTAACTCTGATACTGAAACGTTTGATGAAGCGGATTCTGAGACAGAGGCACTTGTTGAGACTGACTCAGACGTGCTGGCTGATGCTGAGACAGATACACTTGCACTTTGTAATTCGCTCAATGATAAAGACTCACTTGTTGAAATCGAAGTACTTACTGAGGCTGACGTAGATACTGAATCGGATGCGCTCGCTAATTCTGACGCTGAGACTGAAGCTGATGTGCTTGCTGAGGATGATGCACTTTCGCTTTGCGACTCACTCAACGATACAGACTCACTTGTTGAAATCGAAGAACTTACTGAGACTGATTGTGATTCACTCAATGATGATGAAACGCTCGATGATGTTGATTTTGAGGATGAAGCACTTTCACTTTGCGACTCACTCAACGATACAGACTCACTTGTTGAAATCGAAGCACTTTCTGAAGCGGATGCGCTTGCTGATTCTGACTCAGATACTGAAACTGATGTGCTTACTGAGGCTGATGCACTTTCACTTTGCGACTCACTCAACGATACAGACTCACTTGTTGATTCTGACGCTGAGACTGAAGCTGAAACTGAGTTTGAAATAGACTGTGATGCTGAGACTGAAGCACTTTCTGATGCAGACACTGAATTAGAAACTGATTGTGATCCTGAAACAGATGCACTCAATGATGCTGACTCACTCAAGGAGGCTGATTCAGAAGCCAAAACTGATGCACTTGTGCTCCGTGATTCACTCAAGGATACAGACTCACTAGCTGAAACTGAAGCACTTAATGATGCTGATTCTGAGTTTAACTCAGATTGTGATGTTGACGTTGATTCACTCTCTGAAGTCGAAACTGAATTTGATTCTGATTGTGAAGCTGATGTCGATTCACTTTCTGACGATGACTCTGAAGTTGAGGCAGATTGTGATTCTGATACATAGGTTGAGACTGAAGCTGAAACTGAGTTTGAAATAGACTGTGATGCTGAGACAGAAGCACTCTCTGATGCAGACACTGAATTAGAGACTGATTGTGATCCTGAAACAGATGCACTCAACGACGCTGACTCACTCAAGGAGACTGAGTTAGATGTCGAAAGCGATTCACTTGTTGAAATGAAGCTTGAAACCGAGTTCGAAATAGACTCAACAGTTGAAATGATTATAGAAATTGAAGCACTGAAGGCTTGAGACTGACTTTCAAATACAGAAGCACTCAAAGAGCTTGACGTACTCAATGATACTGATTCAGAAGCCGAAACTGATGCACTTGTGCTCTGTGATTCACTCAATGATGCTGACTCACTAGCTGAAACTGATGCACTTCCTGACGCTGAAACTGAATTTGACTCGGATTGTGATGCTGACGTTGATTCACTTTCTGATGCTGAAACTGAATTTGATTCTGATTGTGACGCTGATGTCGACTCACTTTCTGAAGTTGAAACTGAGTTTGACTCGGATTGTGATGTCGATGTTGACTCACTCTCTGAAGTAGAAACTGAGTTTGACTCAGATTGTGATGATGATGTCGATTCACTCTCTGAAGTCGAAACTGAGTTTGACTCGGATTGTGATGTTGACGTTGATTCGCTTACAGAGGCTGACTCAGAATTTGATACTGATTGTGATTCTGATACTGACTCACTTACTGAGGCTGATTCTGAATTGAATACTGATTGTGATTCTGAAATTGATTCGCTTACTGAAGCTAACTCGGAATTAGACAATGATTGTGATTCGCTTACTGAAGCACTTTCTGACGATGACTCTGAGTTTGAAACCGATTGTGATTCTGAAATTGACTCACTCTCTGAGGTTGAAACTGAATTTGATTCTGATTGTGACGTTGACGTTGACTCACTCTCTGAGGTAGAAACTGAGGTTGACTCGGATTGCGATGCTGACGTTGATTCACTTTCTGAAGCTGAAACTGAGTTCGACTCGGATTGTGACGCTGATGTCGATTCACTTTCTGAAGTTGAAACTGAGTTTGACTCGGATTGTGATGTTGATGTCGACTCACTTTCTGAAGTTGAAACTGAGTTTGACTCGGATTGTGACGCTGATGTCGATTCACTTTCTGAAGTTGAAACTGAGTTTGACTCGGATTGTGATGTTGACGTTGATTCACTCTCTGAAGTTGAAACTGAGTTTGATTCTGATTGTAACGTTGACGTTGATTCACTTTCTGAAGTTGAAACTGAGTTTGATTCGGATTGTGAAGCTGACGTTGACTCACTCTCTGAAGTTGAAACTGAATTCGATTCCAGCTGTGATGTGCTTTCTGATTCACTTTCTGAAGTTGAAACTGAGTTTGATTCGGAGTTTGACAATGATTGTGAAATTGATGTCGACTCACTCTCTGAGGTAGAAACCGAATTTGACTCGGATTGTGATATCGATGTTGATTCACTTTCTGACGATGATTCGGAAGTTGAGACAGATTGTGATTCTGAAATCGACTCACTTGCAGATGCAGACTCGGAATTAGAAACTGATTGTGATTCGCTTACTGAAGCACTTTCTGACGATGACTCTGAATTTGAAACCGATTGTGACTCGGATACTGAAGCACTTTCTGAAGCTGACTCTGAGTTTGAGACAGACTGTGATTCCGAAACTGACTCACTCTCTGAAGTAGAAACTGAGTTTGACTCGGATTGTGACTCACTAATTGATTCGCTGACTGAAGCTGACTCTGAATTAGAAACAGACTGTGATTCTGAAATTGATGCACTTACTGACGCTGAAACTGAATTCGATTCCAGCTGTGATGTGCTTACTGATGCACTCGCTGAAGATGATTCGGAATTAGAAACGGATTGTGACTCAGATACTGAAGCACTCTCTGAAGCGGACTCAGAAGTCGAGACTGATTGCGATTCAGACACTGATGCACTCGCTGAGGCTGATTCGGAATTTGATACGGATTGTGACTCGGAAATTGAAGCACTTACTGAGGCTGAAGTTGAGTTTGACACTGATTGCGACTCAGAGATTGATTCGCTTACAGACACGTATTCTGAAACTGAAGCACTCTCTGAAGCTGACTCGGAAGTCGAGACTGATTGCGATTCAGAGACAGATGCACTCGCTGAGGCTGATTCGGAATTTGATACGGATTTCGAATCTGAAACAGACGCACTCGTTGAAGCAGACTCACTTTGTGAGACGCTTGTCTTCAAGGACTCACTCAAGGAACTTGAAACACTTGCTGATTTCTCAACACTCAAAGACGCACTCGTTGAAGCAGACTCACTTTGTGAGACGCTTGTCTTCAAGGATTCACTCAAAGAACTTGAAATGCTCGCCGATTTCTCAACACTCAAAGACGCACTCGTTGAAGCTGACTCACTTTGTGAGACGCTTGTCTTCAAGGATTCACTCAAAGAACTTGAAATGCTCGCCGATTTCACGGCACTCAAAGATGTACTTGTTGAGGCTGACTGACTTTGTGAGACGCTTGTCTTCAAGGATTCACTCAAGGAACTTGAAATGCTCGCCGATTTCACAGCACTCAAAGACGCACTTGTTGAGGCGGATTCACTTTGAGATTGGCTTGTCTTCAAGGATTCACTCAAAGAACTTGAAATGCTCGCCGATTTCACGGCACTCAAAGATGTACTTGTTGAAGCTGACTCACTTTGCGAAACACTAGTCTTCAAGGACTCACTCAAGGAACTTGAAATGCTCGCCGATTTCACGGCACTCAAAGATGTACTGGTTGAGGCTGATTGACTTTGCGAAACGCTTGTCTTCAAGGACTCACTCAAGGAACTCGAAACGCTCTCAGATTTCACGGTACTCAAAGATGTACTTGTTGAGGCTGACTCACTTTGCGAAACACTAGTCTTCAAGGACTTACTCAAGGAACTTGAAATGCTCGCCGATTTCACGGCACTCAAAGAAGCACTCGCTGAGGCTGATTGACTTTGTGATTTTGAAACACTCTGTTGAGCTGATAAACTCAAGGAACTTGAGACACTCTGTGACTTCACGACACTCAATGACGCACTCGTTGAAGCAGATTGGCTTTGTGATCTTGAAACACTCTGTTGTACTGATAAACTCAAGGAACTTGAGACACTTTTTGAGGCAACCATGCTCAATGAAAGGCTGGTCGACGCAGACTGCTTAACGGACTCACTTCGACTTTGAGAAATCGATTCCTGCTTAGACTGACTGGCACTTTGCGACACTGACTGGCTGTGATCACTATCCGACAATTTCACCGTCACAACATTCGTCGTACTGTCTTTATAAGTAATCGTTACCGTACCATCACTATTAACCGTATAAGATTTAATACGGTTGGCAACCTCTGGATTCAAGGCCGACACAGCCGCAATAATCTTGCTTTTATCTGCATCTGTTAAGGCAGTCAGGCTGGTCACCTGAATAGTGCTTGTCGGTGTCACACCCGGCGTACGATCTGCTAAGCGTCCCTGAGTAATACGAATCTCACCCAAGCCATTTGGACGGTTCATATTTGAAGCATTGTCGATAGCAGCAACATTACGTTGCCATGTGTTTCGGAAGGAATGGTAAAGGTCATCCTTCAAATGAATGGTCGCTGTGATGGTTGCAGGATTGTCACTCGTTGCTGTGATATCTCCCGTAATCGGTGCAATATTACCTGTTCCATACTGGCTACTACCAAAGAAATTTCCGTTCAAGGCATTGTCATTCAAGTCGGCTCTTGCAACGACTTTCATTTCTTTAAGCTTGCCACTGTCATCTGTAGCCGTGAAAGTCAAAACAGCATCATCGCCAGCATAGATGGTATAGTTTTTCCCGCCACCTTCAAGAGGCGTAGACTCAGGTTCCACACCATTGACAGTCAACTTGGCCGTCACTTCAGGACGCGTTCCGTCCGTTACAGCCACGGAATTGCTGGCATCTGAGTATACCGCATAATCATCATACATGATGCGAGCTTTGGCTGTTACACCACCTGTTTGTAACTTAACTGTCGGCGTCACAATCGCTTGACCCGAAGCATCTGCCACTGCTGTTCCCACTTCGTCGTCATTATTGTATAGAACGACTGTAGAACCTGGCTCAGCTCCTGTCACCGTTACAGGTGTCTGCGTGTAAGCCTTGTCCAATAATCTCGTTTCAACCGTTGGTGCTGCAAGTCGCTTCACTGGAGCCGTCACATCATTTGTGGTGTTATCTTTATAAGTAATAGTCACCACACCAGATGATGAAACCGAATAAGATTTAAAATCCTTTGAAGTGGCAATATTTGGGTTAGCAGTCTTAAAGGCCTCCCAAACCTTATCTTTTTCGGCTTGAGCGAGATTACTTGTGTCATTAACAAAAGTACTCGTTGTCACAGCCGTAATCGGGTTTCGAATGCCATCATTTTGTGGCAAAACCTGAATACGAAGCGTACGTGTCACTGACTGCTTAACTGTATTAGTCACTACAAAAGAAACATTATAAATTTTCCCAGGCGTTACGACCTCTGTCTGCCCAACAGTCCCAAAAATATTAAAGGCGACTGCACTATTTTTCAATGCAGAGGTCTGAGGTACGTTGATCCCATTCACACGATCACTACCAGAAGCGTAGCCAATGCTTTTAATACTATTTCGTGTAGGAATGGTTTCAACAACATTATAAGCCTGATTGATGTAGTCAGAGTTATAAACAGAAATCAAGGCATTGTTAGCCAGACCTAAATTATACTGGGGTGCACGGAGGTTGCTATTAGCATCAATGCGAGAACCATTACGAGGATCACGCTGACCAGATGTCGCACGAAGCACCGCATTGGCAAGACTATTTCTAGCCTGACGAGCCTGACTAATCGTAGGAGCCACATCACTATCACGATCAGCCAGACTGACACGAATGGAATCCAAGGCTTTATCTCCCTTAAGAATAGCAGCATCCGTATTTGGCAAATCAACAGCTTGAGCTTTATAGGTATAAATGTCTAAGGCTAAATCTTTGAGACGCTTTTCTTGTTCTAAACGCTCAGCATCAGCCACAACCGAGGCAGCTAGTAGCCCAGTCGCCGTATCAGACAATTTGAGATTCGTTTGCACTTCAGATGTCAAGAAAGCGTTTAACAAGGTTGATTCTGAGCTGACAAGGGACATCCCTACTTTAGAGTCGCTACCACTATCACTCTTGCTAACTGACTGAACAGATGCACTTGCACTATGCTCTGATGATTTTTCTGCTGCGCTCTCTGACAGACTATGTGAAGAAGAATCCGTCTGACTTACTGATTCCGACTTAGAAGCTAATGAAGCTGACAAGGAAGCAGAAAGCGAGGCACTCAATGATAAGGATGTCGATCTTGAAGCTAATTCAGAAGCAGACACCGATTGGCTGCGTGATAAAGACTCACTCAAAGAAGCCTCCGAAGTTTGACTTGACGCAGTTTCTGATGACTCTTGACTATTTACTTGACTCTCTTGAACACTGGACACAGACTCCATATTTCCAAGAACAACGGAATCAGATGCAGCCAAGAGATCAGTCTTAGCTCCTGCTTCACTTTCCAAAATTGGCTGATCAGTCATTTCATCCGCATGAGCTACTTGAGTCGCAACAGAACCACCTAACAAGGCCCCCGTTGCAAGCACTCCCTTAAGCACTGTCTGACCTGAAAAAACAGGTGCATCCACCTCTACCTGATGGGCAGCAACAGACGGTGAATCCACGCCTCCTCTAAGCACCTTGAAAAGACCAAAATTCGACGTCGCCGCACGAAGCCAGTGCTTCCCTGACTTAACCAATTTAAAGCGTGTCACACGATCGGTTTCACGATATTGACCTTCATTCCTTCTAAAAAACATATATACTCCATTTATTCTTGATTAAAACACTCCTTTAAATTTTATCATAAAATTAAGTAAAAAATCTCATTTCGAGATTGCTTTCTAGCGATTAATCACTTCTTTCATCCCCTAAAAATACGATAATAATGGTAACCATAAGACTTATTAAAACTATTTGTATTTTTAGAATATCAAACTAAAAAAAATCCCCTACCAATTAGGAAATCACTCTAATCGATAGGGAATATTTGATTATCTCGCTAAAAGATAATGATTAAACTTACTAAGACTTAGAAGTCTTCACTTTCTTCTTCATCTTTCTTACGTTTAGCAAGAAAGGCGAGACCTGTTGCAGTTGCCAAAGCACCCAAGACCATACCTAATGATGGGTCTTCCTCACCAGTCTTAGGAAGCGCTTGGCTACCACGTTTGTGCTTAGGATCTTTCACTTCAGAAGTTGATTCTGAGGCACTCAATGAGGCAGACACACTTACTGAAGTTGAAGCTGATGCAGACAATGACTCAGATAAACTTGCTGAGGTTGAAAGACTTGCTGAAGTACTCAATGATGTTGAAATACTTATTGAAGCACTTGTGCTTTCAGAGGCACTCAAGAATGCTGATGTAGAAGCTGACTCTGATTCTGAAACGGATGCGCTCGCTGACGCTGAAGCAGATGTGCTTGCTGATTCTGACACAGACTCACTTGCACTTTGTGCTTCACTCAACGATACAGACTCACTTGCAGAAATCGAAGCACTTACTGAGGCAGATTGTGATTCACTCAATGAGACACTCAATGATGCTGACTCTGATTCTGAAACGCTTGATGATGTACTGATAGAATCTGAGGCAATGACGCTATCAATATCTAGGCTTTCAAGTGATAGAATGGCTGGCTGACCTTTACTTGAAATTACAGAATTAGAAGCCGAAATAGAGGCGCTTGCTGACTCTGAAGTACTTGCTGAGGCTGGCGCACTTGCTGAGGCTGACGCACTTACTGAAGCCGAGGCACTTGCTGAAGCTGAGGCAGATGCTGATTCTGAAGAACTTACTGAGGCTGACGCACTTGCTGAAGCTGAAGAACTTGCTGAAGCCGAGGCACTTGTTGATTCTGAAGTGCTTGCTGAAGCTGAGGCAGACGCTAAAGCTGACGCACTTGCTGACTCTGAGGCACTTGCTGAAGCTGACGCACTTGCTGAAGCTGAGGTGCTTACTGACTCTGACGCACTTGCTGAAGCTGAGGCTGACGCTGATTCTGAAGTACTTGCTGACTCAGAGGCACTTGCTGAAGCTGACGCACTTGCTGAAGCCGAGGCACTTGTTGATTCTGAAGTACTTGCTGAGGCTGAGGCTGACGCTGATTCTGAAGAACTTGCTGAGGCTGAGGCTGACGCTGATTCTGAAGTACTTGCTGAAGCCGAGGCACTTGTTGATTCTGAAGTACTTGCTGAAGCTGAGGCTGACGCACTTACTGATTCTGAAGTACTTACTGATTCTGAAGTACTTGCTGATTCTGAAGTACTTGCTGATTCTGAAGTGCTTGCCGAGGCTGACGCACTTGCTGAAGCTGACGCACTTGCTGAAGCTGACGCACTTGCTGATTCTGAAGTACTTGCTGATTCTGAAGTACTTGCTGATTCTGAAGTACTTGCTGAGGCTGACGCACTTGCTGAAGCTGAAGAACTTGCTGAAGCCGAGGCACTTGTTGATTCTGAAGTGCTTGCTGAA
>ENA-UPWP01001751-UPWP01001751.1-human-gut-metagenome-genome-assembly--contig:-NODE-1751-length-10247-cov-6.881416_pt1 | contig 10247 bp, 2 predicted proteins | sample MGYA00250052_ERZ773380 | MGnify/ENA primary metagenome ERZ773380 (study PRJEB29103, sample SAMN06112063) | human gut metagenome | biome: human gut; feature: ankylosing spondylitis patient; material... | reverse complement strand
CTAATTTATTAATTAATAAAATTATCGATAAAACTGTATATAAGGAATAATTTATGAATATTTTCAGACGATGACTAATTTTGCAATGAAATCTAGAATTCTTTTTATTCTCAATTGAAAGCATAAAAATTCATATAATATGCAATTTATTAAGGTAAATTATAAATGAATCATGATAATACTGCGTGTTTAAGCATACTCTATGCATAATTGAGATAATAGTAAATATCCAAAAATTACACTTTTAAATTGAGAAAATTAGATAAATTATGGTAAAATTAAAGATAGGTTTTTATAAATGTAAAGCTATGTAGCTTTCATTATTTCCAGACTGAGAGAAGTATGGAACATATAATTTATATAGTTGAGGGTTAGTAATTTAAAGAAGGAAAACGTATGAATAAGATATTTAAAGTCATTTGGTCTAAGTCCAAACAGTGCTACGTTGTAGTATCTGAAATGGCAAAAAATAAAACAGGGAAAAAGAAAATTGTAGTAGCGAGTATTTTGGCTGCCTTAGCGATGCAAGTTGGTGTAGTTGCAGATGTAACTGCAGCAGATAGACCGACTGGAACTATTGAGGGCGGTACTAAAATGTATTCAAACTTAACTAATGGTCTTGCTATCGGTAATGAATCCCAGTCCAACAGTCATCAATCTATTGCTATCGGTTACAGAGCAATAGCTAATTCACAATATGCTGATCCAGCTCAACCAGCTGTAGCTATTGGTGCTGGTGCTCATGCGACTGGCAGAGGTGGTGTATCCTTAGGCCTAATCGCGAATTCTAGTGTTCGTGGTACTGCTATTGGTAGTGCTACTCAGGCGACTGGCTTTGGCGCTTTTGCAGGTGGTACATATGCACAAGCAACTAATGCTGGCGATGTTGCTATTGGTGGCGCATCATCCGATCAATTTAATAATTATGCTGTTGCTTCTGGTGGATATAGCGTAGCTATTGGTACTGCAGCTAAGGCAGATGGGAGTGCAGGTGTAAGCATTGGTTATAAGACAAATGCTAAAACATCTAATTCTCTAGCTGTTGGTTCTGAATCTCAAGCTACCGGTGAAGGTGCGGTAGCAGTAGGTAGAAAGAATACGTCTACTGGTGCATCTTCAACCGTTTTGGGGATTTTATCTACTGCTAATGCTACATCTGCTACAGCAGTAGGGATGGAGACTACTGCTAAAGGGGAAAACTCCCTTGCAGTAGGTCATAAGTCTTCCGCAGCTGGTAGAAATGGTGTTGCTGTAGGTACTAATGGAACTACGGCAGAGTTAGGCGGTGTTGCAGTTGGTCAAGCTGCTAAGTCTAATAAATTTAATAGTGTTGCTATGGGGATGAATGTAACGGCTGATGGTGATAATTCTGTGGCGTTAGGTGGTAGTGCTTCAGCAAATAGTGATGGAACTATTGCCATTGGTTCTTATGGATCTACTCCAACGAAAGCTACAGGCAATAGAGCTCTTGCAATCGGTTCTGCTACGACAGCTAATGGTCTAGAATCAATTGCCATAGGCAGTCGCGTTAACTCCACATCTCAATATTCTATTGCTATTGGTACTAGAGCTAATGCAAGTGCTGTTAAATCTGTTGCTATTGGTCCTGATTCTATAGCTACCGTAGATGGTGGTGTTGCTTTAGGTCGAGATTCAGTTGCTAATGTAATAGGTGGTGTTACTAATAAAGGTTATAATCCTAATACAAACCGTACAGATATTTATTCTGGTTTAACTGGCAATGTACTTACTAGTACAACTGGTGCCGTTTCTATTGGTAATGGTACTACTGTAACACGTCAACTTACAGGTCTTGCAGCGGGCACAAAAGATACAGATGCAGTTAACGTAGCCCAATTAAAGAGTGTTAACCTTGCGTTCTCTGGTAATGTAAATACTGGCAATGTAAATATTGCAAATAGTACATTAGGCATTAAGGGCGATAATACATATATTACAACAGCTGCCAACGGTCAAAATCTTACAATTTCCGGTAAAACACAAAATATTAATGTCACAAATGGTCAAGCTTCTGCAAATGCTGCAGGCATGGCTGATTCTAAGAATGTAGCAGATGCTATCAATAAAGCTATTTCTGCCAATGCATATCATTGGAAATTAGCTGCTGACAATACTTCTACAGCCCCTGAAGTAATCAATAAATCAGATACTGTAATCTTTGGTGGGGACAACAATATTACAGTAACTCGTAGTGGCAAAAAAATTACTACTTCTTTGAATAAGGCGATTACTGTAGATACTGTGAAAGCTAATAGATCTGTTACGGTTTCTTCTGGTGGTAATCAAATTACTCTAGATGGTTCAAATGGGGCTGTTTCTGGTAGATCTTTTACAGGTCAATCTTTTACAGCTGGCAATAATGTATTAAGTAATACAACACTACAAATGGGGTTACCTTCTAGTGCTAAAAATGTAACCATTTCTGGTGATGGGTTAACTGCAAAAAATGGTACAAGAACTGTCAAGTTTGGTACAGATGGTATTAGTGCAGGTGGTCAACAAATTACCAACGTTTCTAGCGGTGGTAATGTAGGTACTAATGCAGCCAATATTACAGATGTAAAGAATGCTGTAGATGCTGTTACATTAAAACTAGATACAAATTCTAAAACTGGTACTGTTAAGCTTAGTGAAAGTCCACTAAAAGTAATTGGTGCTAATGGTATTAGAACTGATTTAGTGGGTACGAATAATGGTAGTCTTGTTGTTGGCTTAGACAAGAATACGGTAAATGCTACGACTAAAGGTATTAGTTTAACCGGTGATACAGGATCTACAGGTCTTAAGTATCTAAAAGACGGTGATGCAACCTTTAAAGTAGTTGGTGATGGCAATCTAGTTACTACTAAGGCTTCTACTACAGGTGTACAAGTAGCTGTTGATTCTGCTAAAGTAAAAGATTTAGCTGTAGGCGCAGTAACTGTTAGCAAGGCTAATACGGCGGATAATCCTATTACAATTACACCAACAGCGGGTACAAATACTAAGGACTATGCAATTGGTATTGATACAACAAAATTAGCTAATCAAACACAATTAACATACAAAGCTAATGGTGCCAATGCAAATAAAGTATCCTTGGCGAATGGATTAAACTTTACGGATGGTACTTTTACAAAAGCAACTGTAGGTACAAATGGTACTGTAACTATTTCTACTGCCACAGAAACTATTACTAATGATGCTGATGGTAAAGCTAAAGTAAATAGCCCTACAGATGGGTTAGCGACTGCTAAAAATGTAGCGGATTCTATCAATAAAGCTGTAGATGGCTTGTCTCAAAATCTTACTGTTTCTGATGGTGCTACAGACGGTACTGTAAATCTTAAGAATCAAAAACTTACTGTTTCCGGTACGAATGGTGTGTCTACAACTGTAAATGGCCAAACTGTTACAGTAGGTCTTGATGCAGCTACAAAAACTAAAGTAGATAATGCGTCCTCAGCTGTAGCTCGTAACATCTCTCTTGGTGCAGATAGCGGCACAGCATCTAGCCAATCCTTAAAAGATGGTGATGTGGCATTCAATGTGAAAGCTGCGACAGGTGACTTAGTATCTACGAAGATGAATGGCAACACTGTTGAAATTTCCACTAAGCGTGCAGCTATTACTAGCGATGCCAATACAGGTGCAGCATCTGTAACAGGTGATGATGGCTTAGCAACATCTAAAAATGTAGCGGATGCTATCAATAAAGCAGCTGATGCAGCTAAAGCTGGTGCGGCATGGAATCTTACAACAAATTCTAGCACCACAGATAAAACAACTGTACAAGGTGGGGACACAGTAGATCTTATCAATGGTGATAATATTTTAATCACTCAAGATGGCACAGATAAAAAGAAAATCACTGTAGCTACGAAGAAAGATCTTACAGTAGATTCTATTACTGCTGGTAACACAGTAATGAACACATCTGGTTTAACAAATGGTACGACTGCTATTACAGGTACTGGCATTACAACAGATAAAGTAACTGTAGGTGGTATCTCCATTGATAAAACTGATGGTATCAACGGTGGTAACAAGACAATTACTAATGTTGCTAGTGGCGGTACTACAGATACTAATGCAGCAAATATTGGTGATGTTAAGCAAGCTGTTGCTAACTTGTCTCAAAATTTAAATATTACAGATGGTACAAATAACGGTACTATTGATCTTAAAAACCAAAAACTTAATGTAGCTGGTGCTAATGGTGTGACAGCGACTGTAAATAATCAAACGATTACTGTTGGTTTAGATACAGATACTAAAACTAAAGTGGACAATTCTTCTGATGCAGTAGCTCGTAATATTTCCCTTGGTGCAGATAGTGGTACTACATCAAGCCAATCCTTAAAAGATGGCGATGTAGCATTCAATGTAAAAGGTGCTACAGGCGACTTCGTATCTACTAAGATGAATGGCAATACTGTAGAAGTATCTACAAAACGTGCTACCATCAATAGTGATGCAAATACAGGTGCAGCATCTGTAACAGGTGATGATGGCTTAGCAACTGCTAAGAACGTAGCTGACGCGATTAATAAGGCTGCTAACCAAGCTAAAGACGGTTCAGCTTGGAACTTGTCCACTAATGATGATCCTAGTACAAAAGTATCTGGTGGGGACACTGTAAACTTCACAGGTGATAATAATATTACTACCGATCGTGATGATAAAAAGATTTCTGTTAAGTTAAATAAAAACCTTAAAGATTTGAGCTCCATATCTCTTACTAATCCAAGAGGAGAAACAATTTCCCTAGATGGTAGTACTGGTATCATCAATGCCTATAGAGCTGAGTTTAAAGATAATGTAGGTGCTGGATCCTCTATTGATAGTGATCGATTGCGATTTACGAATGGTGAAACTGGTGCTAATGAGGCCCAAACGTATATTGGTTTAGATACTGTATCAGTTCAAGCAGGTCCAAATAGTAGTGGCCTTACGTCTAAATATCTCATGTTTAGTGATGAAGATGGCAATAATGCTGAAGGCAGTGCTCAGGGTATGGCATTCCAAAATGCAGCAGGTAAAACAGTCCAATTTACTATTGATGAAATCAATGCTGGTGGCAACAAAATTAAAGAGGTGGCAGAAGGTACAGATGATACTGATGCGGTAAATGTAAAACAGTTGAAAGATACTGTAGCAAGCCAAACGTTAACATACCGTGCTAATAGTGCGGCAGATACAGATGCTAAGTCTGTTAAATTGTCTAAAGGCTTAGACTTTGTAGATGGCACAATGACAAAAGCTACTGTAGATAATGATGGTAAAGTAACATTTGATATTAACGATGATACTAAGACCAAGATCAACGATTCTGCGGCTGCTGTAAACCGTAAGGTTTCCCTTGGTGCAGATAGTGGTACTGCATCTAGCCAATCCTTAAAAGATGGTGATGTAGCATTCAATGTAAAAGGTGCTACTGGTGATTTCATTTCTACGAAGATGAATGGTGATACTGTAGAGGTGTCTACAAAACGTGCTACTATCGATAGCAATGCCACTACAGGTGCAGCATCTGTAACAGGTGATGATGGCTTAGCAACAGCTAAAAATGTAGCAGATGCTATCAACAAGGCTGCTAAAGCAAGCACTGATGCTATTAACTTGAAATTTGCTGGCGATACTAATACATCTGCTGGTGTAGTAAATCTTAAAGATGATACATTGGGCATCAAAGGCGACGGTAAATACGTAACAACTGATGCAGATGGTAAAAACTTAACTGTAAAAGTATCTGAAGCAGAGGTTAAGAAATCTGCGGTAAGTGCAGTTACGGTAAGTACTGATACAACTGATGCAGATAATCCGTTGACTGTTACAGGAACACCAAGTGCAGATGGCACAACTAAGGACTACAAGGTAACTATTGATGGCGCTAAAGTTGCTACGAAGACTAAATTGTCTTATAAAGCAAATGATGGTACAGCTAAACAAGTATCCTTGGCTGATGGCTTGAACTTTAAAGATGGCACGTTAACAACTGCTACTATCGATGATGCAGGCGTTGTTAAATATGATGTAAAAACAGCGGCTATTACAGCTGGTACAGATGGCACTGTTACAGGCCCTGCTACTGATGGTGTGGCAACAGCTAAGAATGTAGCAGATGCTATTAATGCAGCTAAAAAAGCATCTAAAACAGAAATTACTGCTAATGATGATGAAGCAGCTAACGCAACAACTGGCAATGTAAAATTAACGTCTACAACGGCTGCAGATGGTCATACAATTTACAATGTAAAACTTAATGATACATTGACATTTGGTACTGGCGCTAATGCCATTGTTATTGATGGTACTGCTGGTAAGGCTACTATTGGTAGTGCAGCTATCGATGGTGTAAATAATACAATTACAACAGGTGGTAATAAGGCGGTAACGTTAGATGGCACTACTGGTACTATTACAGGTAAAGCTGCTAATATTGGTGGCGTTACAGTAGATGGTACAAATAACCATGTAACAGGTCTCGCTAATACGACTTGGGATGGTAATGCTGTATCTGGCCGTGCTGCTACCGAGGATCAATTAAAAGTAGTAGCTGATGCTGCAGCTAACCAAACATGGCAAATTACAGCAGATAAAGATGCTGCTACATCTGGTAAACAAACTGGTACTAAAACAGATGCAAAAGTAGGTAAAGACGCAAAGGTTACTATGATTGCTGGTGAAAATATCACAATCAACCAAAATGGGCGTGACTTCACATATTCTTTGAATAAAGACCTTGTGAACATGAACTCTGCAAGCTTCAATGGTACTGGTAATAACACAACGGTTATCAATGGTGATTCCATTACACAAACTGCGGGTACTAAAACCAATACATCTACTGCAGCTGGTAACACAGTAGCAGATGGCACTAAGTCTACAGCAACAACTGCAGATGGTACTAAGATTACGGATGGTACAAAAACAAATACTTCCACAGCAGATAGTACAGTTATCGATGACGGCAATGGTAATAACACAGCTCTTACTAAAGATGGTGTAACTATTACTGCAGCTGGTAAAAATCCTGTATCCTTAACTAAGGATGGTCTCAATAATGGGGGCAATAAGATTTCTAACATTGCAGATGGTACAGATGACACAGATGCTGTCAATGTACGTCAATTAGAGGCTAAGTCTAAGGCGTCTAAAACAGAATTGACTGCTAATGGTGGTGAAAGTGCTGGTAGTACTACAGGCAATATTGTATTGACTAAAACTACTGCCGCTGATGGACATATCATTTATGATAACAAGTTGAATGATAAGGTTACATTGGGTACAGATCCAACTAAGGCAGTTACTGTAGATGGTACAACTGGTACAATCAAGGCTGGTGATGGTGCTAATGCCGTTGCTATCGATGGCAAAGATGGTGTTGTTACAGGATTAACTAACAAAACTTGGGATCCAAATAATATTGCATCTGGCCGTGCTGCTACGGAAGATCAAGTTAAATCCGCCGTTGAAAATGCTGGATGGAATGCAACTATTGGTATAGAAGGCTCTGGTATTAACAGCACACCAACTGCAACAGCTGAAAAAGTTAAAACTGACGAAACAGTTACTTTCAAAGCGGGCAATAATATGATGGTTAGCCAAGCAGGTAAAACAATTAGTTATGCAGTAAATCCTGAACTGAAGGATATGAAGTCTGCTACATTTAAAGATGCAGCTGGTAACACAACTGTCACAGATGGTAATGGCATAACAATTACACCAGGCAGTGCAAATCCTAATAATCCAAATGCAGGCACTATTTCCTTGACTAAGGATGGCCTTAATAATGGTAATAACCAACTTAAAGGTATTGCACCTGGTACAGATGATACTGATGCAGTTAATGTTAGTCAGTTGAAAGCATCTAATGCTAGAATTGGCGATGCTATTGGTCAAGTAGCAGGTGAGGTACAACGTGTAGGTGCGCATGCAGCAGCAATGGCAGCGTTGAAACCAATTCAATATGACCCATTGGAACCAACTCAAGTGATGGCTGGTATTGGTAACTATCGCGGTGAAACAGCAGCGGCCTTAGGTCTTGCACATTATACAAATGAAGATACAATGTTCAACGTTGGTGTATCTCTTGGTGCGAACCGCAACATGGTCAATGCAGGTGTAACTCACAAATTTGGCTCTAGCCCAGAAAAGAAAAATATTCCTGATCGTTACAAAGCAGGCCCTATTAGTTCTGTGTATGTAATGCAAGATGAAGTATCTAGTCTCAAAAAAGAAAATAGTGAACAAAAAACTGTTATCGCAGATCAAGCGGCTCGTCTTAATACGTTGGAAGCTGAAAATGAGCGTCAACGTCAAGAACTAGCTGAAACTAAACAAGGTTTAGAAGACTTGCGTGCAGCAGTTAGTCAATTATTGGCATCCAAAGGTTGATAATTGATAATTAATCTCTAATAATAGACTGATATAATATTTTCTAAAATTAAAAGAACCTCTTATATGTTGGGATACCTGGTAGGGTATATTCAGATATTATAAGAGGTTCTTTCATGATTTTGATATAGATTATTAAATAAAATTATTATATATGAATGACTTTTCATATATTATTGTGATATAATACAGAAGATATTGGAGCTAATAGATAGCTCAATCTTATACGATCTTGCATGAATAGGAGTTACTATGTTAGACCGCATACAACGATGGTTATCCATTGATGCTATGTTGCCCGCTACAGAACGATTAGGTCCTGTAGGTACAACAAAGCAGATGTATAGCAATTATTTGAAAATAGCTTGGCCTGCTACATTACAAGGTTTGATGCTGCAGTTTATGACAGCTATTGATTTAGCCATGGTAGGGGCACTTGGTGCCTCCGCACTTGCCTCAGTTGGTATTATGGGGCAGCCAGAGATGGTGATGCTCATATTCTGTCGTGCCTTGTCGATTGCTGTAACGGCTATTATAGCTCGCCGCCACGGTGAAAGTGAAGTTGATGGTATGAATGCCGTTCTTAAGCAATCTATACTATTGAATTTCTTGATTTATGCACCTTTATTGACAATATGTTTCTTTAATTTAGAGCATATCTTACGCTTTACAGGTGCCGAAGACGGCTATATAGAAACGGCTGTCTGGTATGGTCGTTTTGTTGTCATTAGTCTAATATTCCAATCCTTTAGTCAAATTGTAGGGGCCGCCCTTATTGGCTATGGCAATACCAAGGTTATTTTTAAGTCCAATGTAGTAGGTAATATTTTAAATACTATAATGAACTTCTTCTTGATTTATGGTATTGGTTTCTTTCCTGAACTCGGTGTCATGGGCGCCGGTGTTTCGACAATGATTAGTAGTGCTGTTATTGCTATATTATTACTGCGTACGATTTCACAACATACTACTACAGGGCTAACTTTGCGACATCCTTCAAAGTGGAAGTTTGAACGAACCGTTTTGCACACTATGTTCCACGTAGGTGGTAGCTCATTAGGGGAACAGTTTTTTGAACGATTTGGTATGTATACGTACACAATGATCGTTGCTTCCTTAGGTGCAGTACCATTGGCAGCACATTACGTATGTATGAACTTGATGGATATATTCTATTATTTTGCCATGGGACTTGGCTTTGCAGGAGCCTCTCATACGGGGCAAAACCTCGGGCATAAACGACCTGATATTGCACGTGTCTATGGTAAAATTGGTGCCCGCATCGGACTAATCGTGGGTCTTGTGAGTGCCTTGATATTTATTGGTCCTGGTGATTTCTTGGTGCAGTTATATACTCGTGAAAGTGAAGTTGTACTTCTTTCTGGTTCTTTAATGGGCATCATGGCCGTAGCGGCTTTTCCACAAGCTTTGCAGCAAGTGTATTCTGGTGTGCTAAAAGGGGCAGGGGATACATATTATATTATGAAATACTCCCTTATTAGTGTAGCTATTATACGACCTATTATTACGTATCTATTGTGTATTACGTTTGGCTTAGGTCTTTTAGGCGCATGGTTATCCTTGTGCTTTGATCAGTCTTTACGTTTATGCTGTTCCTATTTCCGATTTGTTCGAGGTGCATGGCAGCATAAAATTGTTTAATCTTACTGATTAGTATCCAAAATATTAATTTTGAATATCATTTACGCGATGGATTTTCATATAAAATCTAAAGTTTGAATTGTTCGATATATAGCTTTGATATAGATAAAATCTACAATGTTTTATTTAGGGTTACTAGCTATATTGAAAAAAATAGAATAATTTATGAAAAGTTTATGAAAAAC
>ENA-UPWP01001743-UPWP01001743.1-human-gut-metagenome-genome-assembly--contig:-NODE-1743-length-10286-cov-4.051131_pt1 | contig 10286 bp, 9 predicted proteins | sample MGYA00250052_ERZ773380 | MGnify/ENA primary metagenome ERZ773380 (study PRJEB29103, sample SAMN06112063) | human gut metagenome | biome: human gut; feature: ankylosing spondylitis patient; material... | reverse complement strand
ATTCCCAGCCTGTTCCAGTTCTTCATACACCTTTGCGCTGACGCCGTGAGAGCGTATTACCACGCATTCGTCCGGGTGCAGCTCGGCGATGGAGTCCACGATCCGTGCGCCACGCCGGGTGAGGTCGTCCACCACGTCCTGGTTGTGGATGATGGGACCCAGGGTGGCGATGTTGTGATGCTCCTCCAGTGCCTGGTAGCAGAGCTTGACGGCACGGTCTACGCCAAAGCAAAAGCCGGCGGACTCAGCAACGGTAATTTCAGCCATGACCAGTTATTCCTCCGTTGTCCCGGCAGACTGTTCTGCCTGTTTTTTCTGTTCCAGTGCGGCACGTTTCTGATCCTTTGCGATCTCGAAGGTAGTGCGGTGTTTCGGCACATCGTGCAGGATCGGGAACGGCGGATTTTCTTCCACCATGGATTTGATGCTGTCCATGATGTCCTTACGCATGGCGTGCATCTCGTGGGGCGTGGACTGGGCGTTCAGCCCGTAGTCTGCGGCATAGATGGGCTTTCCCACCCGAACGCAGATGCGGCTGCGGAAGTGTAGGTTGTTGGAGTCGAAGATCAGCCCGATGGGGACTACCGGCTTGCCGCTGCGTGCCGCCAGCACACAGACGCCGCTTTTTCCTCTGCCCACCTTGCCGTCCGTGTGGCGTGTGCCTTCCGGGAAAATGGTGAGGTGGCGGCGCTTTTCCAGCCGCTTTGTCGCCTCGGTCAGCATATCATAGGATGGATCCTTGCTGTTCGCCGTGGGGAATGCGCCCATGAATCGGATGAAGTTTCCGAAAATGGGATTCCGGAAGAGCGGTTCCTTGGCGATAAAGTTGAACGGATGGGGCGCAGCCATTGACACCAGCACCGGATCCAGATAGCTTCGGTGGTTGGAGGCAAAGATCACGGCTGTTCCCTTGGGGATATTTTCCCGACCCTCAAAGGAGATGCGGTAGTAGAAGAAAAATGCGATCCGCACCAGATAATAGGCGATGCGGTAAAAGAAAAAGACAATGGGATACGGCAAAAAATGACCTCCTTCTTCACTCCACATCCAGGCGCTGTTCGATCAGATCCATGATCTCCTCACAGACCTCGTGAAAGCCCATGGTAGTGCTGTCGATGAGGACGGCATCTTCTGCCTGTTGGAGCGGCGAAACTGCACGGTGCATATCGTTGTAGTCACGCTGCTTGATGTCCTCCAGGATCTGGTCATAGGTGGGCTTGTCCGGCTTGTCCTCCATCTCCAGATAGCGGCGGCTGGCACGCTCTTCTGCGGATGCGGTCAGATAGATCTTCAGATCTGCGTCCGGCAGCACCACCGTGCCGATGTCCCGTCCGTCCATGATGACATTGAATTCCCGTGCGATGTCCTTCTGGGTCTCCAGCAGGAACTCCCGGACTTCCGGCAGGGCAGAGACTTCCGACGCTTTCATGGAGATCTCCGGGGTGCGTATCTTTTCAGTCACGTTCTCATCGTTGAGGAAGATGCACTGTGTGCCGCCGAAATATTTCAGTTCCAGGTGGCAGTGTTCCTCCAGATTGTCCAGAAAGTCCTTTCTGGTCTGATATTCTGTGGAAAACAGGGCGATGGCACGATACAGTGCGCCGGTGTCCACATAGACAAAGCCCAACTGGGATGCCACTTCTCTGGCGATGCTGCTCTTTCCCGCTCCCGCAGGACCGTCAATGGCGATGTTGATCGTTTTCATAAGTACTTACAAACTCCTTTATGTATACAAAATCTTCAGCTCTTTGAACTATAATTTATCTGCCATGGCAATGCCGGCGCTGTACGCCGTGGAAAAGGCGATCTGCAAATTAAAGCCGCCGGTATAGCCGTCCAGATCCAGGATCTCTCCGGCGAAATACAGCCCCTCACAGCGCTTGGATGCCATCGTTCTGGCATCGACCTCCTTGACGGAGACGCCGCCACGGGTGATGATCGCCTCTTCGATGGGACGAAACGCCCGGACGTGGAGCGAGACTGCCTTGATGCAGCCGCCCAGGGTGAGCCGCTGCGCCTTGGTGAGCGTGTTGGCTTTGGTATCCGGTGCAATGCCGCACAGCCGCAGTACGGGCAGGATCAGCTTTGCCGGCAGCAGGGCGTGGAGAATGTTCCCCAGATCCCGGTTGGGACTCTCTGCCAGGTCACGCTGGATGCGCTTATCCAGTTGTTCCGGCGTCAGACCGGGTTTCAGGTCGATCTCCAGCCGGTAGTCCTCCGGGCTGCCCTTTCGCATGAGAGCGCTTGCGCTGAGTACCAGAGGACCGGATACGCCGAAGTGGGTGAACAGCATTTCGCCCAGATCTTCAAAGACGCATTTTTCGCCCCGGTACAGCCGCAGGGTCACGTTCCGCAGGGAAAGCCCCATGGCATCCCGGCACCAGTTCTCTTTGGTGACCAACGGGATCAGCGAGGGCATAGGCGGCACGATGGTGTGACCTGCCTCTTCTGCCAGACGATAGCCTGTGCCGTCTGAGCCGGTCTTGGGGTAGGAAAGTCCGCCGGTGGCGAGGAGCGTTGTCCCAGCCCGGAACTCTCTGCCGTCTGCGGTGCGGACACCCAGGCATCTGCCCTGTTCCAGGATCAGATGCGCCGCATCGCCGTGTACCACCGGGATGCCTGCCCGCTGGACTGCCTTTTGCAGCGCCTGGACAATATCCTCCGCCCGGTCGCTCACCGGAAATACCCGGTTTCCACGCTCGGTTTTCAGCGGCACGCCCAAGCCCTCGAAATAAGCCATCACATCCTGCGGCGTACACCGGGAGAGCGCACTGTACAGGAACTTTCCGTTTGCCGGAATGTTTGCCAGCAGGGTGTCCCGGTCACAGTTGTTGGTGAGATTGCACCGTCCCTTTCCGGTGATGCGCAGCTTGCGTCCCAGCTGTTTGTTGTGTTCCAGGATCATGCAGCGTTTGCCGTTTGCGGCGGCGGTCAGTGCCGCAAAGACACCTGCCGGACCGCCGCCGATACATAAATGGTCTGTTTCCATATTACCTCACTTTGCTTTGAATGATAATGAAAAATAATTTCGTTTATGGATAGTATAGCACATTGTCTGAGAAAATGCAAGACGGAAACGGAAATTCGTGTGGGAATGCGTCAGAGTTGTTTTTGGAAAGGGAAAATCCCCCTGTCAGCTTACGCTGACATCCCCCTTTTCAAGGGGGACATGGTGAGAAATAATTTTCCTCTCTTGAAAAGGAGGTCGCTCAGTACTATCTTTCGCCAACGCTCACTTTCCAGTCATCCGCCGTGTCCGTGCCAGGAGTTTTTCCCGGCGAGCCTGGGTGGCGGCGGTATCGGTGGTGTAAGTGCCGTCTGCCGCCTGCCGCAGCACATCGCCTTCCCGGACATCTGCCGGGAGCAGTTCCCGTGGCACATTGACCATGCCGTCATCTGTTTCCAGCACAGCCAGCGTCTCTTCCAGACGATCTAAGATTATCATATAAGTATCCCTCACTTTTCGGTAGAAACGGTCAGCGATGCGCCGTCGGACTGTATGGTGACAGTGCCGCTTTCGTCGGTGCGCCAGATCTGGTCGCCGCAGTACTGCTGCAAACGCTCCACTGCCTCGCTGTGGGGATGCCCGTAGGAATTCCCTGCGCCGCAGGAGATCACTGCATAGCTGGGCTGGAGCTGTGCCAGAAAATCGGCGGTGGAAGATTCCCGGCTGCCGTGGTGTCCCACCTTCAGCACATCTGCCTGGATGCCGTCCAGCGCACCGGAACGCAGCAGATCTTTTTCTTCCGGTTTCGATGCGTCGCCGGTGAAGAAAAAGCTGGTGTCGCCGCAGGTGAGATAGGCGCAGATAGAATAGTCGTTGAGAGAGCTGTAGTCATTGCCCGGCGAGGGGATGATCTCCAGGGATGCGCTGCCCAGGTCAATGGTGATATCCGTCGCCTGGGTCAGGATCAGTCCGTTTTCGTCTACGCCGTCCAGGAACTTTTCATAAGTACGTGTGGTGGGGATCATATCGTCCGGCAGCTGGGGAATCATCACATTGCTGATGGTCAGATCGCTGTTCTGCGCCGCATAGGACAAAATATCGGGGAAGCCACCGATGTGGTCGGCGTGGGGATGTGTGCCGATGATCCAGTCCAGCTTGGTGATGCCGTATTGCTGCAGGTCGGCGAGGATGTCGTCTGCGGCGCTCTGTTCGCCGGCGTCGATGAGGACGGCGGCGGTGTCGGTGACAATGAGTTCGCTGTCGCCCTGTCCCACATCCAGGAAATGGACGGTACAGCTGCCTGTGCCGGAGCCGCCGTTGTTCTCTGCCTCTGCGCCGTCTTCACCGCCGAACGCCTGCTGAATGGTGTCGGTGAGATAGCTTTCGGCATCGTCCAGACTGCATCCGCTCAGCAGCGGAAGTGCTGCGGCGATCAGTGCCGCCGTGATTTTTTGGAAGATGGTTTGCGGTTTCGTGGGGATGCGCCTCCTTTGGGGTGTCGCTGTCCGTTTCCGGACGGTTTTGGGGAATTGCCGGCGTGCTGTTCCGGTGCGACCAGACAGCCCGGCTTTGTGCCGATCAGATCCTGCCGTCCTGCCTGTTTCAGTGCAGACAGCACCAGCTGGCGGTTCTGGGGCAGATAATATTGGAGCAGCGCACGCTGCATGGCTTTTTCTTTGGGTGTTTTCGGGACATAGACCGGCTCCATGGTGTAGGGGTCCAGCTCCGTGTAGTACATACAAGTGGAAATCGTTCCCGGCGTGGGGTAGAAGTCCTGCACCTGTTCCGGATGGATGCCGTTGTCCCGGAGAAACAGGGACAGCTTTACCGCCTCCTGGAGGGTGCTGCCGGGGTGGGAGGACATGAGATAGGGGACGAGATACTGCTTTTTGCCGATGCTCTTGGTGATCTCGTAGAACCGTTTCTGAAACGCCTCATAGCACTCGATGTGGGGCTTTCCCATTTTGTCCAGCACCACGTTGCTGACGTGTTCCGGTGCGACCTTCAGCTGACCGCTTACGTGTTCCGCCACCAGTTCCTTGAAAAAGGTGTCGTCCTTGTCCGCCATCACATAGTCGAACCGGATGCCGGAGCGGATAAAGACACGCTTGACCCGGGGCAGCTTTCGCAGCTTGCGGAGAATGCCCAGGTATTCGCTGTGGTCCACCTGCAGTGCCTTGCAGGGTTCGGGAGCAAGGCACTTTTTCCCCGGACACATCCCGGCTTTTGCCTGCTTTTTGCAGGACGGCAGCCGGAAGTTTGCGGTAGGACCGCCCACGTCGTGGATATAGCCCTTGAAGTTGGGCATTTCGGTGATCTTTTTTGCCTCTTCCAGGATGGATTCCTCGCTGCGGCAGGTGATGCGCCGTCCCTGGTGCAGGGCGATGGAGCAGAAGTTGCAGTAGCCGAAACAGCCCCGGTTGTGGGCGATTGAGAACTGTACCTCTTCGATGCCCGGAACGCCGCCACGGCTGTCGTACATGGGGTGCGGTCTGCGCTGATAGGGCAGCCGGTAGACTGCGTCCAGCTCGTCCTGGGTCAGACTCAGTGCCGGCGGATTCTGCACCAGCATCTGACTGCCGTGGCGCTGGAGAACTGTCTTTCCGGTGATCTCGTCCTGCTGGTCATACTGCTGCCGGGTCGCCTTGGCATACGCCTTTTTGTCCCGGCAGACCTGGGCATAATCCGGACACTGGACACCGCCCCACGGGGTGTTTTCCGGCTCGGTGAGGTAGCACGTGCCACGGATGCCGGTGATCTCCCGGATGGGAACGCCGTCTGCCAGCTGCTGTGCCAGTTCCGTGATCTGATGCTCGCCCATGCCGTACATGAGCAGGTCTGCGCCGCTGTCCACCAGAATGGACGGGCGGACGGTGTCGTCCCAGTAGTCATAGTGGGCGAACCGCCGCAGGGATGCCTCCAGACCGCCAATAGCAATGGCGGCGTCGGGATAAGCCTCCCGGATCTTCCGGCAGTAGGTGATAACGGCACGGTCGGGGCGCAGTCCGGCTTTTCCGCCGGGAGAGTACATATCACTGCTGCGCTTTCGCTTGGCAGAGGTGTAGTGGGCGACCATGGAGTCGATGTTGCCGCCGGTCACCAGAAACGCCAGTCTCGGCTTGCCGAAACGCTGAAAGTCCCGGACGGTGTGCCAGTCGGGCTGGGAGAGGACAGCGACGCTGTAGCCCTGGGATTCCAGCAGCCGGGTGATAATGGCTGCCCCGAAACTGGGGTGGTCTACATAGGCATCGCCGGTGATGTATACGAAATCCGGCTGGGATACGCCGGTTTCCAGAAGTTCCTGCATGGTGACAGGGAGAAAGTGGGTCATGTATTTGCTCCTTGTAAATTTGCCTTCCTTGAAAATCGCCTATCCTATAGGGTGTGCCTTTTCGAGGAAGGCTTATTGTCACTCATTATGTCCCCCTTGAAAAGGGGGATGTCCCGAAGGGACAGGGGGATTATAACAAAGAAAATTTTCGTCATTTATTGCAGCCGCCGCATTTTCCGTTCTGCCAGCTGTTCTTTCGTCATAAGCACTTTCCGGGGCTTTGCGCCCTCGTAGGAACCGATCACGCCCATCTGTTCCAGCTCGTCCATCATCCGGGCAGCACGGGCATAGCCCAGTTTCAGCCGCCGCTGGAGTGATGAGGTGGATGCCTGTCCAGCCTCAACGACCACTTCGATGGCACGCTCCAGTACGTCCTCATCGCTGCCCGGTTCCGGCTCGTTGACGGCAGCCGCTTTTTCTGCGGCACGCAGTTCCTTTGCCTCTGCCTTGGTGACGGGGATGCTCTGTTCCACCTGTTCCATGATTTCGTCGCTGTATTCGCTCTGGGTCTGGGACTTGATGAAGTCCACCACTTTTTCGATCTCCTTGGTGGAGGTGAAACAGCCCTGGACACGGACCGGCTTGATCTTTCCGTTGGGTAAGTACAGCATATCGCCGTGACCCAGCAGCTTTTCTGCGCCGCCGGTGTCCAGGATGGTACGGGAGTCCACCTGGGACATGACCGACAGGGCGATACGGCTGGGGATGTTCGCTTTGATAAGTCCGGTGATAATATCCGTGGTCGGACGCTGGGTTGCGATGATGAGGTGCATTCCTGCGGCACGGGCTTTCTGCGCCAGACGGCAGATGGAGTCCTCCACTTCCTTGGAAGTGGTCATCATCAGGTCGGCAAGCTCATCGATAATCACCACGATTTGCGGCATGGGTTCCAGACCGCTGCCGGGCTGTGCCGCCGCAGCGTTGTAGTCGCCCAGGTCACGGACGCTGTTTTCTGCGAACAGGTTATACCGCCGCTGCATCTCCTGCACCGCCCAGTTCAGCGCACCAGCAGCCTTTTTCGGGTCAGTGACCACCGGGATGAGCAGATGGGGAATGCCCTCATAGACCGTGAACTCGACGATCTTCGGGTCGATCAGAATCAGCTTGACCTCTTCCGGTGTGGCGTGATACAGGATGCTCATGATAATGGAGTTGGTGCAGACCGACTTACCGGAACCGGTCGCACCGGCGATGATCATATGAGGCAGCCGGGCGATGTCGCCTACGACGGCATTTCCGGCGATGTCCCGTCCCACCGCAAACGCCAGCTTGCTCCTGGAACTGCGGAAACTGTCGCTCTCCAGGATTTCCCGGAGCGAAACGGTGTCCTTGTGGCTGTTGGGGACTTCGATGCCGATGGCAGGCTTTCCGGGAATGGGCGCCTCGATGCGGACCCCCTGCGCTGCCAGAGAAAGGGCAATGTCGTCTGCCAGTCCGGTGATCTTGGAGACCTTGATGCCGGCGGCAGGCTGTATCTCATACCGTGTGACGGACGGTCCCCGGAAAATCCCGGTGATGCGGACGGTCACGCCGAAACTTTTCAGCGTCTCTACCAGAATGCCGGCTTTTTCTTTCATTTCCTGGTCTACCGCAGGGTCTCCGGCACGGCTGACGCCGTTCTGCAAAAAGTCGATGCTGGGAATCTGATAGGGACGTGCCGGCGGCTGGGAGACCGGTTCGGATGCCGGTGCAGCCGGTGCCGCTGTTTCTGCCGGAGCAGTTTCCGCATCCGGGGTGAACAGTTCCGGCGGATCCTGCATCAGCTCTTCCGGGGAGACGATCGCTCCGTTGTCCGGCTCGTCCTCCGGGATGGGGATGTCGATGTCCATGTCATACGCCGGGGTATAGGGCGCATTGTCCTGGGGCTGGCTGTAGCTGTCCCGTATCATAGCGTCCAGATCCGGGGAAAGCGGCGAGTTGTCCTCGACAAAATCGGGGATGGCAGATTCCAGGCTGTCGTCTGCCGCCGGTTCGGGAACTGGTTCGGCAGGACGGCTGCCCTTGCGGTGGACCTTTGCCCGTTTCGGTCCGGTCTGCTCCGGGAGCAGAAATTCCGGCTCTTCTGCCTGGGGCAGTTCCGGTTCGCCGGAGATGTCCGTGTCGGGGATATCGTCCGCCCAGTCCGGCTCTTTGTTCCAGAGTTCCCGGAGCTTGCGGAACGGCCAGCAGATATAGTACCACAGCTGCTGCATACTCATATCCAGCATCCACATAATGGCGACAAAGAGCAGCAGGGCAATGATGATCTGCGCACCGGGCGTGCCGATGATCCGCAGAAAGGGATAGGCGAGAACGGCGCTGATGACGCCGCCGCTCTGGAATGCATCGTCTGCGGCGGTGGTGTATAAGTAGCCGATGGCACGGAAAAAGCCTTTTTTCCCGATGTCACCGATGAACATGATCTGGAAAAAGCTGCTCACCAGTACCGTCAGTCCGGCGCTGAACAGCAGCCGCCGGGAGAGGGACATTCCCTCACGCTTTTCGGTGTAATAGGCGGTGATGAGCAGGATAATGGGGACAATGACGATGGAAAAGCCGAAAATGCCCCGGATGACCCGGTGCATAAAGTACCATCCGGCATTGCCGTGGATAAACGCCAGCAGGAAAAACAGCACTGCGCAGGCAAAGAGGATGACGGACTGGAACTTGGTGTTGCCGCTCTGCTGGCGGTTCAGCTTTTCCAGTGCCTCTTCTTTCGCCGTCTGTGCAGCAGAAGTACCGGCAGCCTTTTTCTTGGCTGCCGGTTTCTTTTTGGGTGCTGGCTTGGAAGTCTTTTTGGAAGATGCAGATTTTTTTGCCAATGTTATGTGCCTTTCTGAAAGGAACTGCCCGGCAGAGCGCCGGTTTGCAGTTCTCACGGCGGCACGGCAAAGATGCAGTGCTGCCCTTATGTTTCTATCTGATGATAGAGCGCCTCGATGGCATCGTGGAGAGAACCCATCCGGTCGATGAGACCGCTTTCCACAGCCTCTCTGCCGGAGATCACAGTCCCCATATCAGTTGCCATTTCCTGGGTGTTCATCATCATCCGTTCCAGCGTCTCCTGTGGGATGCGGCTGTGGGCGGTGATGAACCCGGTGATGCGCTCCTGGATCTTTTCAAAATAAACGGTAGTCTGCGGCACACCCAGCACCAGCCCGTTGGTGCGCACCGGGTGTACCGTCATGGAGGCAGAGGGAACAATAAACGAGACATCGGCGCTCACTGCCAGGGGAATGCCGATGGAGTGACCGCCGCCCACCACCAGGGAGACGGTGGGCGTGTGCATTCCGGCGATCATTTCCGCAATGGCGAGTCCAGCCTCCACATCGCCGCCCATGGTGTTGAGCAGGATGAGCAGTCCCTCGATCTCCCGATCCTGCTCAATGGCGACCAGCGCCGGGAGAACGTGTTCATACTTGGTGGTCTTGGTGCCGTTGGCGGCAGCCATATGCCCTTCAATCTGGCCGATGATGGACAGGCAGTATACGGAGCCATAGGGTGTACGGGTCAGGGCGGAGCCGAAATCCAGAATATTCTGGGTGGACTCCGAAGTTCCGGATTCCTCCGGTGTACCGGATTTGGTTGGTTCACTCATGTCTCTTCCCTCACTTTCCTCCTTAGTGTCCGCATTTTTGCGAAAACTACACCTCCCACCCACTTTCTTTTTGGAAACCGCCATGTTATACTGACTTTATTCTGTAATTTTGAACGATTAGGAAGCAGGAGGGGCCGTTCATGAAAAAACAGCGCATTGTGGTGAAGGTGGGCACCTCCACCCTCACCCATCACTCCGGCGCGTTGGACCTTTGGAGCATGGAACATCTGGTGCGAACCCTGGCGGATCTCCAGGGCATGGGGCATGAGGTGATCCTGGTGTCCTCCGGTGCCATCGCTGTGGGCACCGCCAAGCTGGGGCTGTCCGAGCGGCCGAAGGAGCTGGTCTTGAAAACCAGTAGATCGGAAGAGCGTCGTGTAGGGAAAGAGTGTAGATCTCGGTGGTCGCCGTATCATTAAAAAAAAAAAAAA
>ENA-UPWP01001740-UPWP01001740.1-human-gut-metagenome-genome-assembly--contig:-NODE-1740-length-10296-cov-12.161660_pt1 | contig 10296 bp, 9 predicted proteins | sample MGYA00250052_ERZ773380 | MGnify/ENA primary metagenome ERZ773380 (study PRJEB29103, sample SAMN06112063) | human gut metagenome | biome: human gut; feature: ankylosing spondylitis patient; material... | reverse complement strand
GTGACAGTAAACAGTCCACTTCCACAAAACCGACCCTGACTGTCACCCTGGAGCCCTTGCGCTATTTCACAGAAACCGTTGCAGGCGATAAATTCAAGGTAGTCAGCATGGTTCCGAAAGGAAGCAGCCCCGAAACCTACGACCCTACCCCCCAGCAGCTGGTCAATCTGGATAAGAGTATCGCCTACCTGCGCATAGGCTATATCGGTTTTGAACAAGCCTGGATGGATAAACTGACCACGAATGCCCCTCATCTGAAAATATTCGATACTTCAAAAGGGATAGATGTCATACAGGAAGCAGGATACAACCACGGTGACCATCATCACGAAGGGGGGATAGAGCCTCATATATGGAACTCCGCACGCAATGCCTCAGTAATCGCCCGTAATATCTACGCCGCCCTGAGCGAACTGGACAGTGCAAACGAGCCCTATTACAAACATCGTTTGGACAGTCTGCAACAAATTATCGCACAGACAGACACGGAAGTTCGTAACCGGCTACAGAATGCCGACACCACTTTCCTCATCTATCATCCGGCACTCAGTTATTTTGCCCGGGACTATGGATTGAAGCAAATCAGCATTGAAGAAAGAGGAAAAGAACCCTCGCCCGCCCATCTGAAAGAATTGATAGAAACCTGCCGCCGGGACAATGCCCGGGTTATTTTTGTCCAGCAGGAATTCGATACGCGCAATGCCAGACTGATAGCAGATGAATTGGGGATTACCGTTGTTCCCATCAATCCGCTAAGTTACGAATGGCAGGAAGAGATGATTAATGTAGCAAAAGCACTTGCCAAATAATACAGCCTTATGACGAATCCCATTATACAACTTACAGACATTTCCGCTTCTTACGATGAGAAAACAGTGCTAAGCCATATCAACCTCACCGTATATGAGCATGACTTCCTAGGTGTAATAGGTCCCAATGGTGGTGGAAAAACCACATTAATTAAAATCATACTAGGATTACTAAAGCCTATTTCAGGCACAATCCGTTTCTATAAAAATGGAAAAGAAATACCCGAGATAGCCATGGGATACTTACCACAATACAACAGTATTGACAAGAAATTCCCCATTTCGGTGTACGAGGTGGTATTATCAGGGCTCAACAAGCAGAAATCCCTGTTCCACCGCTACACTCCCGAACAGCACGAACTAGTGAACCGGATTATTGCCCGCATGGGATTGGAAGGTTTGGAAAGCCGTGCCATCGGCGAACTGAGCGGAGGACAACTGCAACGCGCGCTCTTGGGACGCGCCTTGGTTTCAAACCCTGAGGTTGTCATTCTGGACGAACCCAATACCTACATTGACAAACGGTTTGAGGCCAAACTCTACTCCCTGCTGGAAGAAATCAACAAGGAACGGGCCATCATCCTGGTAAGCCATGACATAGGCACTGTGCTGCAAAATGTAAAAACCATAGCGTGCGTCAACGAAACGCTGGATTATCATCCCGATACGGAAGTACCCACCGAATGGCTGGAAGAGCATTTCGGATGCCCCATCGAACTGTTAGGACATGGAAACTTCCCTCACCGCATCTTGAAATGCCATCATCACGACGAATAAATCCGATTATCGTGACCTAAGTCTTTTCATGCGGCAGGTTAAGCCCTATCCACCTTATCATTAAGCATTTTCTTACGGCAGGCTTCTACAGTCGCCGGCAGTGGTCCGTACAATCCATTGCAACAGACCGTACGGACCACTATAGTGGTACGTATTTTGATAATATTTTGAAGATAAGTTGTTGATTATCAGTAGATGCATTTGATTGATTCCTCCAAATCCTACATACAACCCTACATGGATAGGGTTATTACTGATTTTATTCTGAGGACAAAGATAGATAATTATATTTAATGTAAAAGGCTTATAATGAAGTTTTTTCGGGGTATATTGTATTTATAGGGCACTTACCGGCTCATGTAGGGTACATTTGGGGGTACAAAGAACATCCATGTATCCCATTTCGGCGATACATGGATGTAGGTTACTAACTGGTTTTCAATAATATATAAAGTGAGGTGAAGTACTATAAAGCTGTGTCATGTAGGTTTGTCCGTTGATAACCTCTTTCGAGACTCTTCAGCTTTTAGTTCGATGAGACGCAGTGAATTACCTATCTTCCAAATACTCCCGCTGGATATAAGGAGCCGGATTAAACTTAATGGCTCTCCGGTCCGGAATGATACACATGGCCCTGCCACCTTTTACCCCTTTCATTGGTCCTTTGCCATCTTCCGGCAGATATTTCTTCACATTGCTTCTTTTCCTGACCTGGAAAGTTCCCAGTCCGGCTATGGCAACGTCGGTATCATTTTCAAAGGCTTCTACCAAGGATTCAATAAGAGCATTCAATCCGTTGCGGATTTCCCTTTGTGTCATTCCACTTCTGCGCGCAGCATCAGCTATTAACTGCTCTTTATTCATGAAAGTGGTTTACGGGTAGCCTGTATTTTTTATCAATCTGTTTGTTAAAACTATAATCTCCTATTAGAAGGTATATAAACAGGGACGGAATGGCGCAGATGGTTATTATCAGAACCAAAACAGCTCCAATAGTATAGGATAATATTCTTATCAACAGGTTCAGACAAAGATTCTTTAACCGACTCGATGATACACTTTGCTTGCTTCTCATAATTACTAACAGCTATTAATTTAACTTTACTCGGTTGGTTGGGGATAAACTACTGACAGATATTGGATGGTCTGTTCTAAAGAGGTATCTTTCAGTATGACTTTCTTTTGTTTATCAAGAAGATACATGGTTGGTGTGGCACGGATTTCGTATAGCGACTTGCTGCGGATGTAGCCTTGCTTGTTCCATCCTACTATCCAGCCATGTGGCATGTGGGCAGATTTCAATAACCATTCTTCCTCGTTGTCATCCGGATAAACGGCAAGGATGCGGAGAATACTTTTTTCCTGCATCTCTACGAAGGCGGGCAGCTCCGCGAGTATTTGCTCGTGCTTGCGGCAGTTGGAGCAGTCGGGATCGTACTGATACTTCTCACTCAGGAAACAGAACCGGGAATAAGCCGTGCTGTCTTCTTCCATGCGGGTGTAACGGGCTGTATGCAGCGTGCTTTCGATAGCATTATCCTTTTTCGGGATGTCATCGCCCTTGCGTATCTGCATGCAGGCAACGAACATTATCAGTGAAATTCCACCGATTAACATCAATGTAAAAAATCCGGCGATGACTAATGAAATGTTATGCATATCACAATCATCCAGCCAATTTCTAACGCTACGTTTAATCTTATTTTTTATTCGTCTCATTACTTTACTCTTTTATCTACGTAAATATTTTGTTTGTAAGGACATATCCCAGAAAAGCACTATGCGGATTATACAGTCTCCAGTTCAGCCTCCAGGTGTTGCCCGCTGGTTTGGGAGCGTATCAGTACCATTTCATAAGTCAGACTGATTACATGCTGGATGTAACAATCATCAACGGCTTGTTTCAGCCGACATGCCGATTGCTCATAAGCATACTAGTTGCCATTCTCAAAATAGAAATAGATATGGTCGGGGTTATCCACTTCCCGGCTGGGTATTTAAAAAAGTCATTCATAAATCTATTATTTGTTGTTGTTTCTCATCTAAAATGCACCTCATCGAGAATCCGTACTTCTTCATGTCGTGCATCACATGCATTTGCTTGCTGGGTTCCACACAGAGCGAATATCCATAGGCAATGCTTAGGGCTGTTGCATGAGGCAAAGGGCATTAATCTACATCCTCTTCACTATAAACGGGTCTTTCACTGTGAAATCAGCATAGTTTCCGTTTTTGTCGTAAATGGTAAACTTTGCTTCCTCCACGGGGTAGAGGTATCGATATACTCGATTTTTATTTCTTCGCCTTCCACTGTCAATTTCAGCACATCCGTCACTTTATACTTGCTGGAATATATCTCAATAAAGGGAGAAGTGTACCAGAGGATCTCGCTTTCGGACTCGATACGGTAATTGCTTTCTCCGTCGAATATTCTTATCACATTCGAGTAGACAGCTTTGTGTTTGCAATCTTGCGATAAGCAAGTGTGTATCTAGGCCAGATTCTTATCTTTATGAAATTGAGACATTTACTAAATATCCCTATTTAGCTTCTTGCACTTCTTTATAATCAAGTTCTTGAATACCTAACCTGCCTACGGCGTTATAAGTCCCTGATGCAACGAGTCACGTAGTTGGCGTACCTGTCGCCGAGGGTCACGTGGCCGCTGGTGAAGCTCACGACATAACTTCTGTCGGCATTAAATTCCGTGGCACTCCAGTAGCTGTCTGAGAACGAAACAAAGCCCTCGATTTTCTCCAATTCAGGTTTTAAGACCCACATCAACCGTAACTCCCGGTAGGTCGGCATACGCCAACCACCTCCATCAACGGTTGAATTTTTACACTGATTCACCATATGGAGCCACCTCCCGCTGTTATTCGATTTATACACCTCGAATTTGACATACACCTTTTCGTTGCTGACCGCAGAGCCGATATTAGCTGCTGTATTTGAACCCAACGAGGCGTCTGTAGCATCGGTGCTTCTCGCTTTCTTTACAGTGGTATGCGGAATAGCCGAGGCGTCTATGATAGCGCCGTTGGCACTCCGGGTTACCTTTTGGGCATAACTCACCGTTGTGGACAGTATCCCAACGAGTACAAGTAGCATTACTTTCTTTTTCATCTTGCTGTTTTTATCTGTTTTTTATTTCAATCTCAAATAGTTTCCACCAACTCGGCATAGCGTATCGCATAACCTGCCGAGATTAGGTTATAGTCCCGCATCTTGATTTTACAATAACCTCCTTTACACTCAGTTTGGTTGCACAACTGCATTGAAAATCGGGACGCCGTCTTTTTTCGCAATTTGTAGCTGTGGTGGTGCTTCATCAATCCCCAATAGGAGTTCATCGAAGCACAAAACTGTAACAGTTCATGGGATGTCAGAAGACGGATGGCAGATAGTTTACTCCATTTATGTATCGCATTGTACGCCCCGCCCTTGTTCTTACTCCCGTGAGCAAGGCTCCTTGTTTGATCGTGACACCCAAAACGTGAACACCCTTGCTATTAAAAGTTACCGGACCACTGACCCCTTAGTTCCTATATCACTATGCCCGTTCATTTCCAAATAACCGTTGGGCATTGGAAGGTGGTTCGTTCCATACAGACTTTTGTCTGCCGGCAGTCTGTCCCATCGCTTCCGGTTGCCATTGATGCGACATCCCTCAATAGGATTGTGCATCACCAGTTGGCGGATAAGGCGCAATACCAATTCTGAGAGAGCCGAGGTCGTTTGCGGTTCATCAAGCATCGAGAAAAGGTCGCGTTCGGTTGGTGCTGCCATAGCTCCATCACTCTATCTATCACCGATGCCGGAAAACCGACATAATAGAGGATTTGACCGCACGATTTACTCTCTTTGCATTTTATCTGATAACCGAACAACTCGTGAAGCAACAATGCGGACTCGTTATAAGCCCTGAAAAACAAACCTTGCCGCAGGAGACAGAAATGCCCGCTCTCTTGCTGATGATCGAGTAGATAGTGAATTGTCATATTTGATAAATAATAGGTATAATTTTTTAGCGGCTACGCCGCAAATAGTTAAATTGAGAATCTGCCTACGGCATTATAATTCCCTGACGCAACGGAGCTGGAAGCCGTTGGACTTGATGTTGTCGTTCATCAAGAAGCCGACACTATTGCTTATGGCCCAACTGAGCAAGTCGTCGTTCTCCGTGGCGCTCCAATAGTCGCTGGCAATGAACATATCTTTCCACCCAATCCATGCCATTTCTAACTGATGCTTCGAAGGCAGATACCAATGCGTTTCACTCTGATCGATAATGCCGTCGCCATTCAAATCCCTGTTCTTCTCATGGCAGTAGCGTGCCGCCGAGCTTTTGTAGATAGGGTGATAAATCACATCCGTCGCTTTGGGATAATAGTAAGGCCCGACGGTCGTCCCGCCGTAGGCAGGTATCACATCGTGACCCCTATTACCATACATCGGGCGGTAAGAAGCGTTCGTTCGTCCGAAACCCGTCGGTTCGTTATTTACACGGGTAACATCCGTGTAAACCGCATTGGCAGTCAAGAAATAACCGTTACGGTATTTATCCGCTTTATTGTACAGTTCGATTTCGTAAAATCCCCACTGCATCCCCGTTTTCATCTGCACACTCGGGTCTATACCCGGATTCATCGCCAGGGTGTACTCTTCAACACTTTCGAACACGAATTTCTTCGGATCCCCGCCGCTCAGTGTACCGTCCTCGTTCAGGTGCTGCAATCCCGCATCGGGATTGCTCTCATCAAAAAGCGAGAGATAACCTTGTTGCGTGACGGTGAATATTTTCTCTTCCTGAACAGCCGGATTGCCTCCCTCTTTATAGAACCTGAACCTGATTTTAGCCTCCCGGCTGCCGCCGTTGCTAAGAAACTCATCGGCATAGACGCACAACGTCTTGTTGGTGACAACGCTTTCTCCGGTAAACCCGATGTCGGTAATCGCGTAACACATACGGTAAGTGGCATTGGTAAATGCCATAACATCATCGTCTGTCTGCCCGTTTCCCCCGTCAGGCCTGTTGATTGCCTCGCTCCACCAACTCGCGTTGCCGTCTGTGGGGTGTGCGTCCCGGTAGCTTTTGTGTGGGATGTACTTCGCACGGACAAAACTACCTACGCTGCCGGCATCCTGTTGCCAATAGTCGTTGGGTGCGGACTGCCTCACCTGGTGATACATTAGATTGAGCGGCGAGATCTTTACCCAGATCGGAGGGTTGTAGCCTACCTCATCGTGTCCCCTGCCGTTTTCGTCCAGCACCTCCATCGTGGCTTTCCCCGCCGGGGCGTGGATACGCATCGGGCGGAAGTCGGGATGGGCGTCCATATTCAGGTTGGTGCCGTGGTCCACGCGGAAATCACCCACGGTATAGTCTACGTTCGTATCGACCCGGATGTCCTTGAGTCCGTTTACCGTTACGGTAAAAGTGTAGTGGTTGCCGCGCTCCAGGTTATAGTCACTGTGGTTGTCTGCGCCGAGGTATATATAGGCTGTCACCTGCTTGGTTTCTGCGGCAGTTTTGTGCATGGCATATATCACGATGTGAGTGGCACGCAATGGTGCATACCATTTTTTTCCCTTGTCATTTTCATCATTGATATCCATACCCGGATACCGGTTGGAACTATTACTGGGCAATCCTCTTTCTACACGACCGCCGCGCCGGTTCTCCGGCAGATAGACTTCCATCTTACCCGTTTTGCCGTCGTCACTCTCTTCGAAAGGATAGTATGCAGATGTGAAAAGCCAATGATCTGCATTAGAATAATTAAGCGGATAGTCGGTGTTTGAGGGAAATACCCGGAATTTCTGCGGAACATCCACAACATCCCAGCCCAGAATAGTTACTTTTTGGTCCGGGGCGGTGGTGGCGTCCTTGACGATTAAAGTCAGTTTGGCGACCATGAAATCGAGTTTAATCGGCTTTGTCAGCGTGTTGCCCGTCCCGGGGTGGATATTCACTTCCTCCACTTGTCCGGTCATTATCAGCGGCTTGTCCACGTTCAGTCCGAAGCCCAGTTCCAGGGGACTGGTCAACTCATCCTTGAGCCTGTCGAGCCTGTTGACTTTTGCCAGTCGCTCATCCTGTGCCGGGATGGTATTTGCCACGATGTAAATCTTGTGGTTGTTGCCCGAATAGGTCTTAATATTGAGCGAGGTACCCGGACTGTCTGCATACTTTCTATTAGTCACGATGTTACCTTTGTTGTTAAAAATCATCACGCGCAGATTCTCAATCTTGTTCTCCTGTTCGGGAGCCATTGTCCGGCTCTTTGCTCCACTACCCATCACGGCCATATCCATCTTCAGGCTCACCAAAGCAGGTTCACCCTCCGGAATATTACCAACCATATCCGTAAAGTCTTCATTTACACACGACGAGAACACCAGTGTTGTGAACATCAGTATTATTGCGATCTTTTTCATCTGTTTCTTTTCTGTTAAAATTCTTTCCATATCTCTTTCTCCCCCCACGGAGTGACCGAGACACTGACACTGACGCTGCCCTTGAAGTTGATAAACACATTGAGCAGCCGTCCTTCGACAGCCCTGAGCGGGCGCCCCTGATTGTCAGATACGATAGTGGTTTGCAACACGTCCTGATGGAAAATATCAATCTTAATATCGGCATCGGTCGGCAGGATATTGAAAATTGACGAGACAAAGTCACCCGTGCCGTTGAATGTGGCATCGGGACAGTAGCTGATGTCCATGCCGTTAGGTTTGCCATAGAAATCGAGTTTGTCGGAACTCTTGCGCAGTGAGTAGCAGAACTCACCTTCGCCCGTTCCCACGTACTCCTTCAGGTAACGTGTGGTGATAACCACACCCGATGTTTTTCGCCTGAGATCCAGTTGTTTCCCGGAGGCGTCGTTCGTTGTTATATTGACTGTGCCGTGAAACAGGTCGTCGGGTGATCCTGCTTCGGGTATCAAGGATGCTTTTCGGGTTTGGATGAGCGACACAAATGCCGTCTCTAAACGGTCACCTTTTTGAAGCGCGGGCATGGACTGATGTTCTTGCCTACAATTACCCCACGCTACTACCGTCAGAGCATCATGGTCAGGATAATCGAGTATTAAAGATTCCCAAAGGGATGCCTGGCGGGAGTCTATAAATCTCTTATTTTCATCGAAAATATAAAGTGTTATGTCTTTTACGGTTTCTGAACCGACTTCTTTGCCGTCGGCATCGAAAGCCTTGACCTGCAATGTAAGCTTAGGTTCATAACACCCGGTGAGGTCTTCTTTGATGCATCCCGTTACTACAAATACCGTAAATAGCACGGATACCAGCAGTCTGGGGGAGTTACGAAATTTGCTGTGTTGCATAACAACAGTTTTTTTATAAAATATCCACGGCGGAGGCATAGAATCCGCCACCGTGGATAAAAAGATGAATGGATTAATTGAACTCTTTGCCTACTGGTTTAGGAGTCCATGCGGCTTTAGTGATGTTCACCGTTACATCTGCCTCCACAACCGGCTCTTCAGGATCGACGGTACCGCCGCCACCACCTGCTCCTACATCGCCGTTCAGGGTAAGCGTGACGCTATAAGCATTGCCCGGAACAAAATCGGCATACTCCGTAGTAGCACCCGCACCTGCATCGGCAGAAGAGAAGGCTATCGGATAATAGACCGTTGTAGCCGTACCATTGTTCTCTACGCGATCCGCTTTGATGGCGAGGATGGTAGGCTGATCTTCACTGCTGTTACCGAAAGCATAGAAATAAATTCCGTTAGCGACGTACGTCTCTGAAAGGAATGTTCCTACTACCGTATTGGTGGGGCTATTATACGATGCATCGCCGTTGAACCATTTGGTCTGTACCATCTTATTCTCATCCGTAGCAAAGAAATGAGCTTCACCTCCGGCATTCAGCAATACAATCTCTTTATTGGTAATCTGAATTTTGGCAGGATTGTCGTTGTTCGTGCGATTATCGACTACAGTTACCATGATTTTAGCTGCGAGGAAATTCATATTCACATTGGCCGTTCCCGTCTTCGTAGCTATGTCGAACGTTACGTTGCCGGTACCTGTCGACCATACATTTGTACCCGTCTGCGTAGACGTGCTGAAAGGATCAGCGGACTCTCCGGCAAGACTGCCGCTCACGGCTTTGAGTTGATTCTCGGTGGTTATGTCTTTGAAAAGACCTCCGTCAAGAGCCCCCGTATTGGCCACAATACACACTTTCTTGGCCGTGGTGGCTGTTGTCAGACTGTTGGCATCCCCCTGGGTAGGGTCGGCTACGTAGTGTTTCGAAACGAGCGTCCCTTCATCAGTGAAAAAGAACGCGATGTAGTTATTAATCTCCGTGTCACCTGTGTGAGGGTCACTGCTTGTGGCTTTTGTCTCTCCTTTACCTTGAAGGCTGATTGTTACCTTTGCCTTTGTGCCTACTTGGGGAGCCTCGCCCGTTACCTCTTCATTTGAACACGAGAACATGCTCAGGGCTGCAAAAGCTGCCACTAAAAGTTGAATTTTCTTCATTGTTTTGTTATTAAAAATTATAAACTAAAAAAAATATTCCTATTTCTCCCTATCTATCCATAGTTGAGAGATCAAAATTGATTAAGATTAGGAAATATTTATTTCACGCCGCAAAGGTATTGATTATCAATATGCACCTATTTAATAAAAAGTATATTCTTTTTTACATTTTGTCCAATATGATTTATATTTTATT
>ENA-UPWP01001739-UPWP01001739.1-human-gut-metagenome-genome-assembly--contig:-NODE-1739-length-10304-cov-8.683680_pt1 | contig 10304 bp, 2 predicted proteins | sample MGYA00250052_ERZ773380 | MGnify/ENA primary metagenome ERZ773380 (study PRJEB29103, sample SAMN06112063) | human gut metagenome | biome: human gut; feature: ankylosing spondylitis patient; material... | reverse complement strand
CTTAGTATTCAAGTTCTCAGCTTCGTTGTTGGCAGTTGTATCGACATATGGGTTTGTATTTGTTTCACCATATTTATCTGTCAATTCAGAATCGTCATCAACGAGCTTCGTACCTGTGATATCAAATTTCGCTTTAGATACAACGTATTTCTCTGGTTGGAACTTAGGTTCTGTTGGAGGAGTTACACGGTTGTTGAATTCTTTATCAGCGATTTCGCCAAGCTTAGCTACTAAAATTTTAGCTGTACCTTTGTGTTCAACAGTGATAGTTACAGTTGCTTTCATTGTGTCGTATGTCACAGTAGCATCTGTTCCTGCAACTTCTTCAACAGTGTAGTTGTGAACGCCTTCTTGACCCTTCTTGAATGTAAGAGCTGAGAACTTCACATTACCATCTTTATCGTTGCTTACAGTTTCAACAACTTTACCTGTTGAATCTTTCAATACGAAGCTGAATTCGTTAGCTTTAAGCTCACGACCTTCCAAACGTTTAGTGAAGTTGAATTCCACTTCAACTGGAACGTTATTTACACGTTTTTCAGTTGGTTTGCTTGGTTTTTCAACAGTTTTGCTTACAGGGTTGTAGTAGTTTACTACTTGAGCTGCAGTATTTTCGATGTCTGCTCCACCTGGTACATCAGCTTTCACTGTTGCTGGGATATCAAATTTGTAGTAACGTTCAAATGCGAATTTAGTTGTGTCGATGATTTGAGTGTTTTCTGCATCGCCAAGTGACTTAGTAAAGCCAGCTTTAAGAGTTGCAGTCATCACACCATTTTCAACCTTGATGTCGAATTTGTTTGTTACATCGTCACCAGTTACTGAGTCGTATGCTTTGATTGCTGAACCATCTACATCAACTTTTGTTTCATCGAAGTCATCAGTGATTCCTACTGATTGAACGTTTTCTTTGTTAGTTGCTGAGAATTTAGTTGTATCCAACCATACTTGATAGTAGAGTTTATCTCCGCGGTTAACAGTCTTCGTATTGATGTTTTCTGCTTCATTGTTGTTTGTTTTATCAACATATGGATCAGTATTTGTTTCTCCATATTTATCAGTTAACTCAGCATCATCATCAAGAAGTTTGTTATCAGTGATAGAGTATTTAGCTGTATTCAACACATACTTCTCTGGTTGGAACTTAGGTTCTGTTGGAGGAGTTACTGTATTGTTGAACTCTTTGTCAGCTGGTTCAGTTACGTTAGCGATCAATGCTTTCGCTGTACCGTCGTGTGATACTGTTACAGTTACTTCTGCCTTCATAGTATCGTAAGTGACAGTTGCGTCTGTACCTTTCACCTCTGTTACAGAGTAAGTGTAAGTACCTTCTTGACCCTTCTTGTATTTAAGGGCAGTGACTTTTTCACCAGCTTTATTTGTGTACTCTACTGGAGAGAATTTAATCTTACCATCTGCATCGTTGGTTGCCGTTGCAACCACAACATTGTCGCTGTCTTTCAACGCGAATGTAAATTCGCCAGCTGTTAGCGCACGACCTTCCAAACGTTTTGTGAAGTTGAATTCCGCAGTGATTGGTACAGAGTTCACACGTTTTTGAGTTGGTTTTTCTGGAGTTTCTACAGATTTGCTTACTGGGTTGTAAACGTGAACGATTTGGTTAGCTTTATTTTCGATGTCTACCCCACCAGGAACATCCGCTTTAACTGTAGCTGGGATATCGAATTTGTAGTAGCGACCAAATGCGAATTTAGTTGTGTCGATAACTTGAGTGTTATCAGCATCACCTAAAGATTTGTTCATAGAAGCTTTAGATGTAGCTGTAATGACTCCGTTAGCTACTGTAATATCAAATTTAGATGTTACGTCAGCACCACTTTCACTGTCATAAGCTTTAATATCAGCAGCGTTGACAGTTAATTTATCTGCATCATAAGTATCAGAGATACCAACAGATTGGATGTTGTTTCTGTCAGTGAAGTTCTTAGTATCCAACCATACTTGGTAGTAGATCTTTTCACCACGTTCAACTGACTTCGTATTGATGTTTTCTGCTTCGTTGTTTGAAGTTCCATCTGCGTATGGGTTTGCATTTGTAGCAGTGTACTCATCAGTCAACTCATCATCATCGTCTATAAGCTTTGTTCCAGTAATGTCAAATTTTTCTTTGTTAAGAACGAATTTTTCTGGTTGGAATTCAGGTGTTTCAGGAGGAGTGATCTTGTTGTTGAATTCTTTATCATCAGTTCCTTCTGTTGATGTTCCATCAGCATTGACACCGCCAGTTGATGTTACATTTGTAACAGTAGTCAATGTATGACCATTTTTAGCAACTTCTACAGTGATGGTTGCTTTCATAGTATCGTATACCATTCCAGCTTCTTTAGCTGCAGGGATAACTTCTTCTACAGTATAAGTGTGATTACCAACTTTAGAGTTGTCGAATGATAATTCTGTAAATGTTACAGTTCCATCTTTTTTGTTAGCTACAGTTTCAACTTCTTGACCGTTTGCATCTTTAAGAACGAACTTGAATTCTTTGTCTTTCAGTTCACGTCCAGCTAATTTCTTAGTGAAGTCGAATTTCACTTTAACAGGAGCTACGACAACGTTGTTGAACTCTGTATCAGTTGTTGAAGATGTTTCACCTTTAGAAGAGCTGTAAGTAACAGTAGCTTGTAAATCACCTGCTTGGTTTTTTTCAGTAACAACTACAGTCATGATAGTTTCCATGGCATCGTAGTCAACATTTTCATCTTCTCCAGCAACTTCTGTTACTTTATATTTGTAAGTTCCAACTTTAGTAAAGTTAATATCACTAAAAGTTACCTTGCCAGATTTATTTTTGACGGTTTGAGTATAACCACCTTCAAGTTCTTCACCTGAATCATCATTTTTCAATTCAACAAGTTTAAAGCTGAAGTCATTATCTTTAAGTGTTCGCTTATTCTCTACATTTTTGTCTTCGAGAACCTTAGTAAATTCAGGAGTTACCTTAGTAGCTTCACCTTTAACATAGTAGTAGACCGTTTCATAGTTGGGTGTCAATTTATTTTCCAAACGGAAAACGTTACCCGAAGAAACTGGAACGCCATTAATAGTATATGCAGCTCCAGTAGCGCCACGGTTCGCATAAAATTCACCCGCAGCTGAATAACGTGGTTGATAACCAGCAGCTTCTGAGGCACTCACCTCAGTAATTGTATACTCTATAGTATTATTAGCTGCTTCACCACCCCAGGACATTTTATAAAATGTCCCGTTTGGACGTTTATAGATAAAATCAGCTACGTTAGGTTTACCATATTCCAAATCACCAAGATAGTTTGTATTTTGTTTATCTGAGAAAATAGCAAATGGTTTTCCAACAACAAGCTTATCACGTAATTCTGGTTTCAAACCATCTCTAACTGGCTTATTATTATCTTTATTCCATCCAGCATCATCGATTTCAGGATTCTTACCGAAGTCTTCTGGGTGGTCAATTTTATTGTTACTTCCAGGACGAATTACTGTTTCATAAACCTTAACATAGCCATCAGTGTTTAAATCTTTAGAAATTTTATTTAGACTGTCAGATTTGATTGCCCACATTTCAATACGGACAGTACCATCTTCGCCTACAACTTCTTTAATACGTTTTACACCACCTTCAGCATTGGCAACGTCAAACCAACGTTGGCCAACTTCGTAAGGTTTTTTTAGAACATCTACAAGCGAGCGTGAATCTGCTGTTTGATATAGCTTATACCCATCAAAAGCACGAAGGGCTGAAGCATGGAAATCTTGCCCTTCCATACCAGTAAGTGTAAATGAACCAAGACTCTCTTCAGAGCCTGTTGCACGATATGTTTGTGCATCAACTTGTGGAGTTCCAGCGTCATTTACCAGCTTGTAGTCACCTGGCGTAGAGGAATTCATCACATAACGACTGCCATTTGGGACAAAGTTACCAACCAAACGTGTAGGATCATAAGTTGATGAATTTTTATCAACAACTTTATAGTAAGTCGTCTTAGTAGTTAGACGTGGGATGTAATATTGAGGATCAGTTATCGTCGTTCCTTCGTTGGCTGTGTTAACTACATCATAAATTTGAATCGCAGTACGTTGACCATCGAAATCATTAGCAGAACCGTTGAATTTCCATGTTGCACGGAGAGCTGGACGATCTGTCTTGTCAGCATCTTTAACATTTTCAAATCGGAATTCAATATAAGCCTGTTTATTGCCTGAAATAGGTGCTAGAGTAGCCTGACCAAGATTCACTGTTCCTGCACCACTAATTTGTTTTGTTTCTTTAACAGTGTTTGTAGCACCATCAACCAATTCGATTGTTACATTAGTTGAGTTATCATATGGTTTAGACATACGATAATAGAACTTAGTATTATACTCTGTATTAAATCCCATCAAATCAGTAACAATATATGTATACTGAGATGCACTCGGATTCAATTGGTAGTTGATTCCTGCAGTAACATGGTCAGTAGGATCTTTTGGTGTAGGGACTACAAGTGGACGATTCTTAAGTTTTGCACCATTTGGATCACTCATCTCTGGTGTTGCAGCTGCTGAACCTACTGTATGACTAGTTGATACAGGGTCTGTTGCCGAACGACGAGTACGACTGCTACGACTTGTTTCCAAAGCACCAGCATTCGTCAAATCAGTTGCAGCACGGTCAAGTGTTGCACTACGATCTGCTGCTGATCCTACAGAATAAAAACGTGCAGAACCACTTGAGCTAACTCTTGTAGTTGCCGCAGCAGTTTCAGCTGCTGCTGTTTCAGCTGCCTCTGTGTTTCCTGCTACTGGTGCAGTTGTTGAAGCTGCTGTCGCTGAAGCGTTTGAAGCTGCAGTTGTTGAAGCTGTTGTTTCAACTTTACCGCTAGCTGCTGCAGTTGATGCTGCAGTAGCTGGTTTTGCTGCTTCTGATGTAGCTTTGTTTTCTGCAGGTTTTGCTGCTTCTGAAGCTGGTTTAGCTGCTTCAGGTTTTGCAGTTTCTGTAGCTTGTTTGTCAGTTGTCTCTGCGGCAGCCTTATCTGTTGTTGAAGCTTCTGGTGTCAAGTTAAATGTTGACGCAGTTGCATCAGTTGAAGATACAGCTGCAGTAGGATCTGCTTGAGCTGTTGATGCTGTAGCCGTTTCAACTAAATTGGCAGAGCTCTCACCTGCTACCGTAGAGCTTGGTGTTGAAGATGAAGGTTCTGGGGATGTTACTTCATCAGCCTGAGCAATACGAGCAGCAAAGAGCGCTGTCCCTAGTAAGACTGAAGCGACACCAAACGAGTATTTACGCAATGAAAAGCGCTGGCGTCTATTGAAAATGTCTTTCATTAAAAGACCTCCTCTAAAAAGTTAGTTAGTTATAGGTACACACTTATAAAATTAATCCAATTATAAAAGTGAGTATACTATATTCTAACATTCTGACAATTAGCGGTCAAGATTTTTGTCAAAATTTTTTAATTTTATTTTTCAACTTTCTGATTATTCAACTACAAAAAGATTAGCAATATCAACCCAACAACAACAAAACACCTTATATAACAATATTTATTAACACTTCACTCAATATAAAAATAATTATTTTATCGTTTTATTTTCTAATTAAAACGCCATTCCAAATCTTTTTCTGAACTTCTCTATAACATAAAAAAAACGAACATTCTCTAATAATACAATTATTATCGCACATATTTGTACGCTATTTCAGAGCATTAACTTCACTTTATCCTACTATTACAGCATTGACGAATCATAACAACTATTCAAACGATTCTCATATAATTACTTAAGAGTAACATATTAAACCCCAACATTCGCCCCAAAAAAGAAAACAGCAACTCAAATTGCACTTCTGGTGTACTTTATTTAAAACTAATAAGAGATTTGTCCGTCTCAATTAGATTAATCTTCTTTTTTACGACGATAGCCTTGAATTCCCAGACCAAGAGCCACAATCAGAGCAGAAAAACCTGCTACTTCGACTGTTTGCTCTGTTTCTTCACCAGTTTGGGGAAGAACTACTTGTTTTTTATATAAAGCTACTTTTGTAGTAGCAGCCTGAGAAGCTGTCTTAGCAACGATTCTCGAAGCTTCATTTACTTGTTTTACTTCTTCCGGTTGCGAAGATACCTCTTGTTTCTTTTCAATAGAAGGATGTTCTAGTTGCTGACTCTTACTTGGCTTACTCGTTTGATTTAAAGGAGATTTTGGTTTATCTTGATTTATCGCTATATAGTATATAAGGGTATCCTCTCCAGAATTTTCAGGAATAATGGTGCTACCTGGCTGGATAGCTTTTCCAAACTTACTAGGATACTTAGGGTCCTGAAGGTAAGGTTTATAACCTGGAATATCTGGAACAACTGGTAGACCTGATTTGGTTGGGTCTGTTAGATTATTAGGATATTTTACAGATGCAACTTCTGGAAAATTCAAATCTTCTGATTTGAGTAGTAAGCTTCCGAGCGGTTTGTAGATTACCGTTTCCTCAAGGTTTTCTTGAATAACTTTCTTAGTTGACACACTTGCTTTATCAGCATAATAGCCCTCTAAAACTTCTGTCACAACTGCATCATAGGTTGCTTTATTAGCTTTCCATACTGTTGACGAAAGTTCCTGACCAGTCACCATATCATATGTAACGGTGCGTGTCCATTGTGCAACTTGAACCTTGTCGCTTGGTGCCTTAGCATTTCCATCTGACACAACATAATGAACGGTCGCAGCAACATCTTTCTGCCACTGATATTTACTTGGATACTTTGGACTTAGTGGATCATCCGGGTTGATAACATCACCATCATGAGGATTCCTAGAACCTACTATTTCAGTCCTATGTTTCAAAGTAACTCTCCATGCTTGGACAACAGACGTATCAGTATCATAGTGTGCTTGTTTTGGTAACTCATCTGTTAACAATTCATAACCACGACTTTCATAAAATGCAATCTTGTCGGCTGTAGTATATTCAATAATTTCACCTGACTTACCTGTGACACGATCACTCTCAAGACTTGTACCAGTCGTTTGGTCAATATAAGTGATAGTCGCTTCTTGAATAGCCTTACGATAAACAACTGGGGTATCTTCTTCTGGCTTACTTGGGGTTATATTGAGAACATCAGTCTCATACCCTAAGATAAGTGGAGATAAGGTTTTGCCCGCCTTGGTTGGATTTTCGGAATCATTCTGATATTGAATTGTTGGTACACCTTGAATTTCTTTGCCATCAGTATCAACTGCAATAATCTTTCCTAACGGTTTATACGTAACTAATTCCTCAGCGTTAGGAGCTTCTGGTGTTACTTGAAGAGAGCCCGCGTGTCCTACATTTGCGATGTAGCCTGGAACCACTGGAACTGGCACACTGCCGTATCTATGACTTGACACATTCCAAGTGCTAACACCTGAAACCATATCCTTTGTTCCAGTGAAGACAAAATCATTTTGAACCTTAGTCGCTGGCGTTTTTTCACCTGCCCCGATAAAGGTAACCGTCTGACTCGTACCCTGACTCAAAGACTCTTTCTTAGAAACCAAGATAATCTTAGTGTCAGCTGTCGCATCTGGTGGAAGGACTTGAAGATTACTTGAGTTAAAACCTGAAATGTTTTGGCCAGACTTAATCTCATAACCTGCTGGTAGCGTTGGTAGAGTGGTTGACTCTACCTTAGTCGGATCTGAAGCGTTGGTATACGGAACAACATCTGTTCCAACGATTTGATTACCCGCTTCGTCCACAAGAATGATTCTTCCCACCGGTGTGTAGCTGACAGTCTCTTCCGCATTAGGAGTCGCTACGGTAACTTCTAGTTGTCCAGCTTGAGACTTATTTGCGATGTAACCTGTCACCACTGGAACTGGTACACTGCCGTATGTATGCGAGCTTGTTTTCCAAGTAATAGCGTTTGTTGTTAAATCTTTCTTACCTGTGAAAACATAATCATCCTTGACATTAATCGGTGGCGTCTTTTCTCCTGCACCTTCAAAAACAACTGTTTGCTTGGTTGATTTCGTTATATTTTCGTCTGGTGTCGCTAAAGTATTATTTCGGTTGCTGGGTGGTATAGTGATCGTTGGTAAATTACGATTTATTGAAGTCTCATTATTCGATTCAGAGGTATTTAATGATGACAGATTTCTTCCTCGACGTCCACTACGTCGTATGGGTACTTCAGCTGGGATTGCTTCTGATGATCGTATCTCTGTAGAACTCTCGACTGTTTCTTCAGACGCTAAAATTCTCCCTCGACGGAGACTAGTTCTTGATATTTCAGATGTTATCGTTTCTGATTTTAATCCTTCAGATAAATCACTTGTAGCTTGACTTTTATTTACTTGAGCTACATATGATTCTTCAGAACTAGCAAAAGACGTAGAATTTCTACTAGTGTTTGTTTCAGATGACGTGTCGTGTTGTATAGAAACTGTTTCATTCTGTACAGTTACTACTTCTTCTACTGGTAACTTTTCTATAGCAGTCGGAACTTCTGATATAGTAGTATCCGATATTGCGGATTCAGCTGCTTCTACAGATTTCACAACGTTATCATTACCTGTTATAACTTCATCAGCTTGTACAGCCTGTCCAGAAAAAAGAACAATTCCAAGCAAGACTGAGCAAACACCAATAGAATATTTTCTCAATGAATAACGTTGACGTTGATTAAAAAAATCTTTCATAAAGTCTCCATAAAAAATTGTAATATTTGGGTTATTGCTTTAATTTTATTTTATTATGATGATGCACTTTAAATTCTAACATTCTGATAATTACACGTCAATATAAGTGTCAATAATTTTAATCTTTATTAAATGATTTGTTCTGCTTATTATAAGCCTATAGACCCGATTGAAATATTTTTAATAATCGGCTAAACAAACTAATAAACAATCTATTTTAAACTTAGCTATCATATAACAAGAATTTCATATAAAAACTAAAACAACAATTGCTATATCAGACCACACAAAAAACCCAAGCTTCATAAACTTGGGTTCATAATCTTATTGGTTTCAGAGGTAAGTTCCTCTATTTTTTTCTGATATGGTTGTCATTCCAAGTCTGCAATTCTTGGTAGGACTTGACTTTCCCTTCTTCCTGAGTCGGTCTAAATGCCCTAACCGGTAACTCGTAGGCATCCTGGCCTTCAGGTGCCATCCAATGGAGTAAGGTATTGAACCAGGTTTCATTGTTAATCTTGCTTGGAATGGTGTAGATCCTAGCATGTTTGGTCTTAATCGCTTCATAAGCATCCTTATGCTCTTTGGCAAAGTTGGTACTATCCATATTGAGGCTTCTGTCTTTTTCAGAAATGTAATAAAGAGCAGGCAGACTCGCAATTGGTATTTCTGTTGGATGATCTAAATCCCTACCATTAGTTGCACCTGGCCACATTTCAAGACCAAAAGGCTCTAAAGTCTTACGCATATCAACATTGGCGTAATCCAATTCCGAGTCCAAAGTATTCGAGTTAGCTGGAATATTCATTTCCTCGATCTTTTGTGTCTTGAGATTGAGGTATTTTTTATTAGAAGCAAAATCAGCTGATGAAGCACCAAAAGGCATTTGTAAGTAAGCTTGCTCATTAAGCATGAAAAGCCTTAGACTTGCCTGATTTAAATAATCTTCATCCCCAGCTTTTTTAGCCAATTTCAAGAGGTCAATTTGTTTAGGTTTTTGATTTGGTTTTTCCGTGTCATACATATAGATATTAAAGTAGTCATACTTATAAAGTGTCTCACCCTTGGCATTTTTCTTACCAGATTCACCCCCCTTGTACTCTTGAGTGACTAAGTATTGACCAGCTACCCCCACAATGTTAAACATGTTTCTATCATGACCAGGATTTGGTGTCACGAGTAAAAATTCTTTATTATCCCCGAAAGTTTTCAGGGTGATTTTGAACAAGGGGTCTTCTGCATTGCTGCCGGAATAGACTGTCGTACTCGACTTACTGGAAGCAACTGAACCTTTAGTAGCCTTACTGCTACTATTCACAGCAAAGAAGATAGCCGTCCCTGCGATTATAAAAAGCAATGCCACTAAGAGACCTATAAAAACAATTCTTGTGGACTTATCCCCCTTAGGTGTTGGTTTCTTTACAAACTTATTTTCCATAAATAATCTCCATTTTAGTACTGATTCTAGTATAGCATAGGTGGAGACTATTGATAAGGTAGATTAGCAGTCTAATAAGGTGGGATATTTTATTTTCATTTGACAAAATCAATCAGACAGCGTACAATCAAGAAAAGTAACATTCGGAGGTAAATGGAGACATGAACAACTAAGTCTATTCACAATAAACCTGCTTTATTTGATAGATTGT
>ENA-UPWP01001724-UPWP01001724.1-human-gut-metagenome-genome-assembly--contig:-NODE-1724-length-10381-cov-9.950116_pt1 | contig 10381 bp, 14 predicted proteins | sample MGYA00250052_ERZ773380 | MGnify/ENA primary metagenome ERZ773380 (study PRJEB29103, sample SAMN06112063) | human gut metagenome | biome: human gut; feature: ankylosing spondylitis patient; material... | reverse complement strand
ATCCATAAAAACTGGGGAAAATACAAAGAGGAGTTTTATTGCTTGTTGGAGAATATATATACATTGGGAATAAAAAAAGCCCGTTATTAACGGGCTTTTTGGGGCATTAATAGCACTTATTTGTCTCATAAAAGACAAATAGCCCTCCGTTGCCTAGTGTAACTAGATAACTGAAAGGCCATTTCTCAAGCTTTTTGTTTTCAGAGATGAGCCTGACGTTACGACTCGTCTGACTATCTACTTATATTATATGAACAAAGATATATATCGTCAAATTGAGATAAACCTTATAAATATCAATATAGGTAAATCCTATATACTAAATTATAAAATTATTAATAATAGGCACAGTCTTGTTTGCATAGTATACTTATGCTAATAAGGTTGTGCTTATTTTGTTGTAATGTGAGAGAAAAAGAAAGGATTTTATGTTACGTAAAAGTGTAATTATGATGGCACTAGCAACTGCTTTCACCATAAATGTAAGTGCTGTACAGATTGAAGTGCCAGCCGGACAGCTGCCTATGCCTGGGGCAGATGCGAGCATTCCTGCTAATGCGTATGAGAATTATCGTCATATTAATGAAAAGGCGATACAAGAAGCAGAGGCATTTAGTGCCAAAGTACAGAAGACCGTAGAGAAACCTAGCATTGCGATAGAAAAGGTTTTCAAAGAGAAATCTGGATTGGCTAAAGCGGTTAAGCTGGGGGAGTACTCACAATCTACTGTCATCTTACTTCATGATGAAAAGAATAATATCCGTTTAGCTGTTCCAAATATTAGCTTGCGTGGAGACACGGTTGAATCTAAATCGAGTGACGGTCCTTTATTTGTGATTCGTGGTTTTACAAGTATTTTGATGGTGGGGCCACCACATGGTAAAGAATTTAGTAAACGTATGCACAATGAAGGTGTCTATAGCTATCCAGGCTTAGAAAATACATCTTGGAAAATCCTTAAAGCCAAGACACATGTAATGTATACAGAGTTTACGCCTAAGAACACGAACACTACCTATGGTATTACATATCTTGGAGGTGGTGATGTGACGGAACCATACCAAGATAAAATAGCTGAAGTGGTAATGAGTAATTATATTATTCCATCTATTGAATCTCTATCTAGGCTGGATAATTATAGCCATGTTAAACATTGGGACAATTTCAGTTATCGTATTCCTAAAAAGGCTAAGTTAGTGAGCGAGGCTATGGAAGATAACAAATATGAGGTTCGTACTTATGAAGATGCAGGCATTAAGATCCGTGTGTTACGCTTTCAAATAGACCCTAATGTTGTTGATAAAAGTTTGGCAAAAAAACAAATTTTTGCATTTTTGAATAAATATGGTGACCTTGAGGCGCCTACACAGTATGCAACAGTTTGGAATAATGGTCTTCCAGGTTTCCTAGTTGATCGCTATAAGTCTAATGGGGGATCCTATTTACGCCATTTTACAAAGGATTCTGAATATTATTATAGTTATCGCATTGATTATGATGAAAGCAAATCTTCGTATAAGCATAAACAATTGCGCGATATGGTTGAGTATGTAGATTTTGATAATGTTGAAAGTTTACGAAAGGCACCTCAATGGCGTATAAGTGATAGCCATAAAAAGAAGCTTGATGCGGATCCAATCTTTAATCCGTGGTATATGGAATGGATTAAAATATTAACTCAATAAGATTATGTATAAAATAAGTGGTTTGAGTTGTTCATAAAATAGTTCAGGAGAGAGATCATGAAAAGAAAATATTTGATTACAGGGCTTGTTATAGGCCTGCAATTGGTAAGTGGTTATAGTTATGAATCGGATGCAAGTTGGCTGAGTAAAACTTGGGACCGCCTTGAAACAAATGCAGCGAAGCAGTCTTATGATTGGCCAAAAGCTGAGCAATATACTCATTATGCGGGCGGACAAATTGTAGGAGCCAACTTACCAGAAGAGGATATGATGGTCCTTGGTGTTTCATTAGGTAATACCTTTGATAGTGTAAAAGCTAGTTTAGGACAGCCTACTAAAGAAACTAGTAGAGGACTTACCTATGGTGGTGTTACATTTGGGAGTTTTAAATGGATGGTGTGGGCTCTATTGTTACCTATATGATGATCGAGAATCGTGATGCTACTACACATAGAGGTATTGCCGTAGGCGACTCCATGCGAAAGGTCCTTAATGTATATGGCAGACCTGATTTAGTGGATACTAACAATCGATGGTTTTATGGGAAATATCACTATCGAACTGATATGATGCATGGCATACAATTTGAACAAAAAGGCGATAAAGTCAGTAAGATTCTGATTTATAAATGATTATATTCTTATCATATCTATGAAAAAAAGCCGAGCTTTTAATTATTAGAATTAGCTCGGCTTTTATTAGTTTATTCATATATTTATATAATATGGTTTTTATTGTATCGTATATTAGTTTGCTCTATAATAGACTTAGGATAGTCAGGCAAGGTTGGGTCTCTCTTCGTTTTGAAGGGAGGGTTGCTTATGAGTGGTTATAAAATCATTATGATTATCCTTGGGATTTTATCAGTCATGATATCCTTTGGAGCACTTGTGGCGCTTATTTGTCTAGAAATAGCAAAATAGCCCTTCGTTTCTTCGGAAATTAGATAAAACGAAAAGGCCATTTCTACATATTATTAGTTTGTGAGATGAGCCTGACGTCACTACTCGTCTGACTATCTACCTATATTATAGGGGTAAAGATTTATATCGTCAAATTGAGATAAACTGGAGGTTCTTATGAAACCATTTGAAACAAAAGATTATAAAGCTTTTACCATGTTCGAAGATCGTTGGGCTCTTGTTACGGCTGGAACGCTTGATGATTTTAATACGTGTACGGTTAGTTGGGGCAGTATGGGCAACATATGGGGCCCTAATGGTGGCGATATATCCACTGTGACGGTGTACATTCATCCGGCGCGTTACACTCAAGAGTTTATGGCAAAATACGATACCTTTACCGTTAGTTTCTTCCCTGAAAGCTATCGCAAGGCGCTTGGTTACTTAGGATCTCATTCTGGTCGCGACGAAGATAAGGTAGCTAACTCTGGACTAACACCAGTGGCGGCAGGCGATGGCGTGACTTTCAAAGAAGCAGAGTTAACCTTTGTTTGTAAAAAGCTATATGAACATCAATTTGATGAAGCCCATTTGGTGGATAGTGTAAAGGAATACTATGTAGCGAATCCATCTATGTACACTCAAGTTGGCAAAGAGCGTTGGGAACCGCATTATATGTACATTGGCGAAGTAGTTGACGCTATAGAGGGCTAGTCTGTTCACATAATAAATTGAGGGTATACATACAATTCTTTGGGATACCGTGAATGCTGTATCCTAACTAAGTATATTTTAGTTTTCTGGTACTAAAAAAGTCGAGCTTCTATCGTTTAGTTGCTCGACTTTTATTAGTTAATTTATACATTTGTATAATTAATGCTTATTTATATTGAGGAAAATATGAGAGTAAAGTGAGACTCATTAAGCGATATATTAGCATTAGATTTTGCTATGGCTGTAGGGTAGGGAACGTTTACATATCTTATAATATTAGGTTGATTTTGAACGGTGCTTTAATGGATGTTGATCTTCTATGTTTCTGGAAATAGAACATGTTCTTGCATTTTAAAACTAGGATTATTGGTAGAATCAAAGAACTCAATCATATTCCGTAATTTTTGAACTTCCTCAGCACTTAAAAAACTTGGATAGAAGATAGTATAAGTAAAACTATATATGCCATCATAGGAGTTAAAGTTTAGAATGTGATCATCCTTATTAGGTTCATAGCTGTGTATGGATAGACCAGGGATGTTATTGTTCCATACAACTGAGTAATTGATATAGTCTGATGCTGATGGATGGTAACGGTAAATATCCCAGAACGTATTTAAATCAGTTTTAAAATTGTAATGACCATTTATAACAAGTTCACGGGCATATGGGTTTTTAGGAACATTGTCAGTAGAAACAAAGAATGTTATGTCTCCCTTTTTGTAGTATCTAATATCTTGGTGGTCGGTGCCCTTACTTTGTCCTTCGTATATGGCGTCTTTGGGTACACGGTATTGTACACCGTTTAAGTTTTCTATGCGTGAATATTGATTTAATTCATTTAGGTTTTGTACAGAGGGAAGCACATAATTAGCCAATAATTTATCTGTAGGAACCTTATTCAGAACGGGGTTGTTATCATAATAGACAAACCCTGCGTGATATAAGGGATGACGCATGTTATAGCCCTTAAATTTAAAATTTATTGTGTTGATGGTGAGCGTTGTTTTTTTACCGTTTTTAAGGTGTGGCATTTTCATGCTATCCCAAGTGCTGTAGGTAACAGTAGGATATGAAAATACAGTGCCTTTTATATCAGAAATGTGTTTTGCTGGATTACGTTTTGCCATGTCCTGAAAGAAATCACGAACATTCTTGTCGGTTAGTTTTTCATAAGCTATTTTTGTGTTACGCCAGTCATAGTCTTTGTAATCAGCATAGTCAATTTCTAAATTGAGACTTCCGTTATCGGTTAATACTCGATAGTCCTCAATGGTTCGACTTGGATTTTTGTAACGTCTTATATTATAATCACTTTTTATGCCTGCAACGGGGAATGAAAGCCGAATTTGGTTGTATTGATCATGAATGGAGATGACTGTATTATGGTAATGTTGACCGCGATATATAGAGGCTGCTTTAGCATACTTAATTTCGTTTTTACTAATACCGTTAGCCTTGTCAGTTGCTTTTAATGTTTCCACATAGTTTACTACATCCTTTTCAATATCAGGGTTTGTGGCTTGGTAGTTTACGTAGGCATCCTTTGGAATCTTCGAATCTGCACCAGGGATATTAACATGGATAGCTCCTACTGGTGATAATATAGTGCTTATCATGAAAGCACCCGCTAATAATGGTAGTTTTGTCATAGTAGTATCTCCCGTTTACACTCTCATATCTATTGGTATTGTAGTAATCCATAGGTTATGTTATTAAGTATAATTATATAACTAAATGACTATATTTTTAAGTGACATGGAGCGTGTTTTGCTTACATGCTACTACTTCCTATGGGGCATGAGTAGTTTTTTTATAGGTATTGTAGCATTAGGTTCTAGTTTCAGTGTGATTATGTTAATATTAGGTTTATAGGTCATTTATAGATTGAGAGGCTAGGAGAGAAACATGAAAACAAAATTTATTGCAATTAGTTTAGGTGTGGCTTCATTATTGGTTAGCAATGTGAGTTCAGTTGCCGATGCTAGTTGGTTAAGTAAAGCTATGGATCGGTTGGAAACGAGTAATGCTAAGCTTTCACCAACTTGGCCCAAAGCGGAGCAATATCGGCATTATCGGCCAGGGCAAGCTATTGGAGCCCCTTTGCCTGATGAAGATATGAGAATTGCCGGCGTTTCACTAGGCACGTCCTTTGATGCGGTAAAAGCTAGTCTAGGTCAGCCGACGAGTGAGAAACGTGATGAGCTCACTTATGGGGGCATCAAATTTGGACATTCTTTGATGCAAGATAGTCGTCCTATCGTATGGTATATGATTGTCAGCAATCGTGATGCTGTGACTACCCGTGGTATTGCTGTTGGCGATTCCTTGAAAAAAGTGATGGATATCTATGGGCGCCCTGATTTTATAGACTTTAATAATCGATGGTTCTATGGATATCTACGCTATAACAGTGACAATATTGTAGGTATATTTTTCGAGCACAATGGCAGCAAGGTGACGAAAATTATTATTAGTGACAATTAAGCTCCGTTTTTAGATAAAATTATTGATAGGGGTATTTATAGAGGGGATTATGTATGGGGGTAAATGCTAAGGTTGATTTTTATAATACAGAGATAGATAAATTATTTTCAGTATGGAAATTAAAGGATGCTTCACATGATATTAACCATGATGCAGATGGATTTATAAGAGATGGTATTATTAACTCAAATACATGGTTTTATTCGAATTGCAGACCTTTGTTTATTTTAAAAGAAGCTTATAATGGTAATGGCTCTAACGATTCGTGGGATTTGTGTGAATGGATTCGTAGCGACTTAGAACGTGTTAGTAAAATTAATACATGGATGACAATTTCTTTGTGGGCTCAAGGTATTATTCATACAGATGTAGAGACGTTACATCATTTACCAAATGAAGATGAGCAAAAAAAGACAGGAGTGTCCTATTTAGATAAGATTGCTATTGTAAATTTACGTAAAAGTGGAGGGCAAAAAATATCTAATCATGCTGTATTAAAGGAATATGTTGAGTTTGATAAATTTGAGTTAAGAGATGAGATTGGTTTTATTCAGCCTACAGTTATCATTTGTGGTGGAACATTTAGATATTTGAGAGACATATTTGGTAAAAATTTGGTATGGATAGGAGATGATCCATATATTAAATTAAATAATACAAATATTCTTGTTCTTGATTATTATCATCCTGCATGTAGATTTCCAAAATTGATGAAATACTATGGATTAGTGGGTAAGTATCAAAAAACGTTGTTAAGAAGAGGAAATATGCTATAATTAAAATACTGTTTATAAATTTAGAGAGTGTGTTTATTATGCATGTAGTGAAGCCCTTATTATGGCTATTAGAACCGTATATCGTATACAAGGCCTATTTGTGGGGTGCCCGTTTCATGGCACAGCCTTTTACATGGGAAGGCGAATTAGATTGGTTCGCTTTTATGCTAACCATACTGCTCGTCATTGATGTGGTGGCGTTGCCCTTGGTGATCTTCTATTGCCCTGGTTTGAATCCTGGGGTACGTGTTCCGGACTGGATTCGCCGTTTAGGAACACCTATTTATGCCGTCCATAATTGGCTTGATAGTAAGGTAGGTGACGACACATCCACGCCGATTGTATGGCTTCGTAAAGCCTTGCATTCCCTACTTTTATTCATTTATTATTTGGTGCCATTTTACGTGGGTGGTCATCTAGTAATGGGGCTCGTAGTAGCGCTCATGTATGACGTCCTTGTATGGGCACATGGAGGTGTATAATGAAAAAGATTACTTGTGAATGGCCGACGACGCCTTTATATCATGAGTACCACGATTATGAGTGGGGCCGACCAATTCATGATGATCAACTTCAATTTGAACACCTTTGTCTTGAAAACCTCCAATGTGGACTTAGCTGGCTTACGATCTTAAATAAACGAGATATTATTCGAGCATGCTTTGATCAGTTTGATATTGATACAGTTGCTGCTTATGGTGAAAGCGACATCGAACGAATCATGCAGACGGAAGGGATGGTTAAGTATCGCCTTAAAATCGAAGCTATTATCAATAATGCTGCGGCTTTTAAACGTATTCAATCTGAATTTGGTTCGTTTTGTAACTATATTTGGGGATTTACAAATCATAAAACGATTATTTATGAAAACCATCCTGAAGGGCATTTTCCTACTAAAAATGGTCTATCCACGCGGATTAGCAAAGACTTAAAGAAGCGGGGATTTAAGTTTGTAGGGCCTGTAACAATTTATTCACACCTACAAGCTAGTGGTCTCATCAATGATCACGGTAAAGACTGCCCTTGTTTTGAGGAGATTAATAAAACAGCAGATATCGTACGTTTACCTGTAGACGATGAGGCTTAAGGGAGATAAGCAGAGATTAGTTAACAATAGTTTTTGCGCATGATTGAGTTTACATAATTGAATTTGTTGTTATGTGGAATTGGGTGTACACTAAAATCGATGAGGCGATAGCGACTCATCTCATGTTGGCCCGCTTTATATAAACACATATACTCTCTCTCTCCTAAGCGGGTCTATCATTAGTTCTCTCTCAACGCTATAAACTATACAGAGCCTCTACCTTATTGGGTAGAGGCTTTTTGCTGTATATAATGTTATAAGAGGAGCAATACTGTATTAGGGAGCTCTATAACAGCATTAAACAGGCTATATGTATGGTCTTAAAGAATCTTTAATTAATCCAATTTCATAGTATATATTTTATACCATATAAATTGATTTCTTTCGATGTAGTTGTTATACTAAAGTAAATTGATAGTGTTACTTTCACAATTAAAGAAGGGAAATATATGATTGGTTTGGGAACGGCCATTAACATTGGTCTCATTATAGCTGGTAGCCTATGTGGCCTCGCGTTTGGTCGCTTTATGAAAGAAAATTTAAAGCAGACGCTCATGATTGTGAGCGGTATTATCGTGCTCCTCCTCGGTATGAGCGGGGCTATGAAGTATATGCTCGTCATTGTCAACGGATCTCTACAAACAACGGGGCCGCTATTGATGATTATTAGCATGGTCGTAGGCGCCGTGATTGGCGAAATTATCGATCTTAATCATTGGATTACCGTGTTTGGTGATTGGGTGAAAGCTCGCACTGGCAATGCTGGTGATCCAAAGTTTACACATGCTTTTATTACTGCATCTTTGACGTTTACCGTAGGTGCTATGGGGGTACTTGGTGCCATTCAAGACGGTCTTACTGGAAATTATCAGACGTTGCTTTTAAAAGGTATCCTCGACGGTATTATCGTTATGGTTATGGTATCCTCTATGGGAAAAGGGGCGCTGTTCTCCTTTATTCCTGTAGGTATTACGCAATGGCTCATCACGGCAATGGCACATATTGCAGCGCCTCTGATGACACCTAGTGCCATCGATAACCTATCCTACGTCGGATCCATTCTGATTTTCTGCGTTGGTATCGACCTCATCTGGCCTGGTAAAATACGTATTGCCAACCTCTTGCCAGCCATTTTCATGGCAATGGGGCTTACATTTTTGCTATAATTAGCATTACAATAATATATAGATTTTTATAAGAGACCTATATTCTCTGAACCTTTGATGTGTACTTTGTACATGATACGGTCGAGGATGTAGGTCTTTTTACTTTTTAAAATCAATTTAGTAGATGTGTGAATTAATGATAGTTTAAATTCAATTATGACAATAAGGTAAATTTATTACATTCCGAAATAGGTGACCAATAGAGTCATCGCAAGTGTAGGATTTAAATGATGTTTTATAGAATTCTTTTACCAAAATTGTTTGTAGAATAATTTCAATTCTATGTATAGTTATTCTTCAAGTATATGTTATTGAATTATACCTGTTTAACAGGTATAATCAAAGGAGAGATTCTATGATTATCGGATTTAAGGATAAGGAAACAGAAAAAGTTTACTATCAAAGCTTTTCCAAACGCTTTTCTCCGTTTATACAAAGGCTAGCTTTTCGTAAATTACTATTGTTAGATAATGCTGAATCATTACAAGATTTACGTTGTCCACCAGGTAATCGCTTGGAGTTGTTGCAAGGAGATCGATTTGGACAGTATAGTTTGCGGATTAATAGTCAGTATAGACTGTGTTTTAAAGTGAAAGATATTAGTAGTTTTTATGATGTAGAAATTGTAGATTATCATTAATAGAGAGGAAATTAATATGGAAAAGTTTATTCCTACACCTACCATTAGTGAAATATTAAAAGAAGAGTTTATGGATCCATTAGGACTATCTGCATATCGATTAGCTAAGGATATACATGTGCCTGTTTCACGGATTCAAGAAATATTGAATGGTACACGGTCTATTTCAGCAGATACATCGTTGCGTTTAGCGAAATACTTTGGTGTTTCGGAAGGGTATTTCTTGCGTTTACAGATGGATGTTGATTTGCGTACCGCAAAACTTAGTGAGGGTATGGATGAAGTATTATCCTCTATTACACATTGTGCTTCATTAGACCCCGTAGACTGTCAATAAGAGATTGATAACTTTCGATGTATTTGGTAAAATTAACTTAAATAAGTAAGTTGTTACAACATTGAATATTGATATAAGGAGAACCTATGTTATTCGTTGAATATCCTAAATGCACAACATGCAAAAAAGCAAAGAAATTCTTAGATGATCACAAAATTAAGTACACAGATCGTGACATCAAGTCCGAAAATCCTACAGCAGAGGAAATCGCTGCTTGGTATCCACAATCTGGCAAGGATTTGAAAGCATTCTTTAATACTTCTGGTATGATTTACCGTGAACAACAATTAAAGGATAAATTGCCAAACCTTAGTGAAGAAGAAAAACTAGCTTTATTAGCATCTAATGGCATGCTTGTAAAACGTCCTATCTTGGTTCTTGAAGACAAAGTACTCGTTGGATTTAAAGAAGCAGAATGGATTGAGGCGTTGAAGCTCTAATTTCATATTGTATTGGGTTGGAACGGACCTATCTCTAAAAGCCTCCATAGCGAGCTAAGTCATTTTTAGAGATAGGTCCGTTCCTTTTTTATAGAATTTATGAAATTAGAGCAACAATTGAGGGCTCTCATTTATCAAAAATTTTGA
>ENA-UPWP01001722-UPWP01001722.1-human-gut-metagenome-genome-assembly--contig:-NODE-1722-length-10395-cov-108.770014_pt1 | contig 10395 bp, 7 predicted proteins | sample MGYA00250052_ERZ773380 | MGnify/ENA primary metagenome ERZ773380 (study PRJEB29103, sample SAMN06112063) | human gut metagenome | biome: human gut; feature: ankylosing spondylitis patient; material... | reverse complement strand
GCAGAGTTGGTCTAGCCCGCCAAACGGTAACAATCCAACGACGCTGCTCACGTACAATTTTCTTTTTTGTAAGGCACGAACAAATTAAGCACTTGAATGGAAATTTATTCTATGCTTAATTACAATACCATATTCTTTGCGGAGTGTCAAGATGGGAACGGATTTCTTTTTCACTTTATCAATTTTGCCCAAACTCAGGTGATTTTCTACAGCAGATTGACAAGTAGGGATATTCCTTTTTTGCTTTATATGTGCAGTTGCATTCAATCGAGATCATTGCAAAGAAAGCTGTGCTCTATCTCGTAACTCATCACCTTCACAAAAAACGGTCAAGAATTGCTGCCCTATATACAAAAAAGCCGCCAAGGACACCTTTCCAACGGGAAGTTCCTCGGCGTTCTTCAGTATAATGTACCTTACTGCAATGCACAGATCACAGCCACTGTTTCAGCACATCGTTCAGCTTATTCAAATCAAGCGGTTTGGCGATATGCTCGTTCATACCGGTGTTCTTTGCCAGCTGCACGTCCTCGGCAAAGGCATTTGCCGTCATGGCAATGATGGGTACCTTTCCACGGTTGCCGGTAAGCGCACGGATCGCAGCAGTGGCTTCGTAACCATTCATGATGGGCATCTGGATGTCCATAAAAATGAGATCGTACCACTTTTCCGGCGCTTCCATCACCTTTTCGACTGCAATTTTTCCGTTTTCAGCGCTGTCGATGGTCACGCCCGTCATGCCTATGATCTCGGTTGCGATCTCACGGTTCAACTCGTTGTCTTCCACAAGAAGGATCCGTTTACCCGCATAGTTTTCCTTCGCAAAGTCTTCCAGATAGTTCCGGGCGTTTTTCTCCTTCTTCCCGGATGTAAACTGCCGCAGAGTTGCCGTCAGACGGGAACGGAACAGCGGTTTTGCCATAAACGCATTCACGCCCGCTGCTCTGGCTTCTTCTTCGATCTCGCTGAAATCAAAGGAAGTCAGGATGATGATCGTGACCTCTTCTCCTACCCGTTCCCGGATTTTTCTGGCGGTTGCAATACCGTCCATTTCCGGCATCTTCCAGTCCAGGATCACCGCAAAATAGTCACTGTTGGTCTCATGACGCGCATAGCAGCGCTCCACAGCTTCCTTACCGGTCAGGACCCATTCGCCCGCTATGCCGATCTCCTGAAGGGTCGCAACGGTGCTTTCGCAGCAGGTCTTGTCATCGTCCACGACCAGTACCGGCAGATCGAGCAGTTCTTTTTCCTGTTCCTTCTCGTTCTCCTGAAGCTTCAGATAGACCGTGACCGTGATCTTCGTTCCCTTGTTGGGAGCGCTTTCGACCTGAATGTCACCATTCATCAGGTTGACGATGTTTCTTGCAATGGCCATGCCAAGACCGGTGCCCTGCACCTTGGTCGTCCGGTGATCGTCTGCCCGGCTGAAGGGCTCGAACATGATCTTCTGGAATTCCGGCGTCATACCGATGCCGTTGTCCTCAATGGAAAACTCGTAACAGCCAAGCTCCGAGAAGCCATTCGGTTTTTCTTTGATCGTAAGGGTGATGTTTCCTCCATCCGGGGTGTATTTAATGGCGTTGCTCATCAGGTTCACAAAGACCTGCTGGATACGCAGACTGTCGCCGCAGACAGCTTCGTGCTCAATGTGCTCAATGTGGACTTCGAGCTGATGTTTGTGCTCGTCGATTGCCGGTTTTGTGAGGGTGAGCAGGTTATCGACCAGCTCCGGCAGGCTGAAATCCTCCTCGGCAAGGCTCATTCGCCCGCTCTCGATTCTGGCCATATCCAGCACTTCATTGATCAGTCCCAACAGATGACGGCTCGATTTTGTGATCTTGCCAAGGCACTCGACCACCCTGTCCTGACTCTCGATATTCGCACCCGCAATGGCGGTCAAGCCAACGATTGCATTCATCGGTGTACGGATATCATGGGACATATTGGAGAGAAATTCTGTCTTGGCGCGGCTTGCGTTTTCCGCTGCCCGGTACGCTTCCTTCAGTGCCTTATGGGATTCGATCTCGGCCTTTTTCTCCTGTGACACATCCATCGAGGCCAACAGTGCTTTGACCAGCTTTGTGCCATTCCACTCCAGCGGAATGAAGGAAGCGATCTTATAGGTGTTCTCATCTATGGAGCAGTATTCAAATTTGTAGATGTCGTTCTCATCCTGCAAATTCTTGCGGATATTTTCCGGCAAAATCAAAGCAGCCAGTGCGTCCAGTGGTTCCAGTGTCTTATACTTTGCAACCACCTGCTCCACAAAACCATGGTATGTCCCCGTCGGCGCGTATATCATTTCACCTTGCAGATTATAGAACCGATACCGGTCATTCTCCAGATCGCAGACGACAAAGCGGTCCAGCAGATGCACCATACTCTTGATCAAAAGATCCATCGATGCGTTATCTGAGGCCATCTGCATCCGCCGTGCCGTCTCTGCTTTGGACTCTGTGATGTCCCGCAGAAAAATCATCGCATATTCCGAATCTTCGATCTCACCGCGCATGACCACATTGCTGACCCATCGTTCCTCCCCATTCAGAACGATGCGGCACTCCTGACGCAGCTCCGTCTCCAGCCCCTTTAATTTTTCCGTGATGTAGGCGCGATTATAGAAATTCGTTACAGACTTTTTGTCCTCTTCAACCACATAGTTATCCACAAAGAATCTGACCAGTCCATCCCATGTGTGGTTCTGCTCAAAGGCCGTCATCAAAGAGGGCTCCACTTTGAAAGTATCGAAGGTGTTCTTTCCCAGATTTACATAGTATTCGCAGAGGTTTGCGCTGGTAAATGCACGGTGAAATGCTGCTGCCCGCTGCGCCTGCATCCGGCTTCTTTTTTCCGCGTCAATGTTGCTGATGATTCCGGCAATTCGATTGGCCGAGCCATCCAGACGGCGTATCACCTCCGCCGATGCCCGGAACCACTGGTATTGGCCATCCTGCATTTTCAGTCGGTACTCAACATTATATTTTGTAGCATTGGTTTTGTCCGCGATCGCTTCCAAAAGCAGCTGCATTACCCGGTCATAGTCCTCCGGGTGCAGAAGGTTCGACCACGAATCCAGTTTGTTCGGAAAATTCAGAATGTCATGATAACCAAGGATCTGCCGAAACGCATGGCTCCAGTTCACTTGAACGATCTCACCGTTTTCATTACACTCAAAATACCACAGCGCAGAATGGATGGATTCGTTGACCAGCGCAAGGTTCTCATACGCCCAGTTCATCTGTACTGACAGGACCCAGATCGGTGTTCCATCCGTATCGACTGCATCTTCTTTATAGAGACGCACATAGACGGGAGAGCCATCTGCTGTAAGGATCCGGCCTTCTCCTTCGCCCTTGATCTGACGAAAGCGCGCATTGTCGAGGAATGTGGCATCTCTCTTATAGAAAAGATTCTTCAGCGAACCCTTTGTCTGCTCCATCAGGGACTCATAGCTGTGGTTCAGATTATGCAGCACCAGATCACTGACCGACAGGATCGACAATTCCGCATCATAGTACCCGGTAATGGTTCCGACACCGCCATTATGATAGATCGTCTCCTGCATGGCCTGAAATGCATTTTTTCCCAGCCTTACTGTATCGGAAGTGTAGATTTCATCTGTAAGTCTTCTATCGAATTTCATTTTCATCCTCGTAAGGTTTTGATCCTGCCGCGCATTTCAATTCTGGTAGGTCTTTTACAGCCAACTGATATACTAACGCACGTTCAAACTTGTACAACATAACTAGTATAGTATACTTGCGCAGCGTTTCGTTTTCAAGCGCTAATTGGCATTGGTTGTGTAAAAAAGAAAGGCCAATCTGCGTGAAAATTTACGCAAGTTGATCCCTGTAAGCAAATCAGGTCGCTCAACCGCTGCACTGCCAACGCCGAAAAGAAAAAATCCCGGAACTTTCTGGTACCATCCAGTGCCGTGGAGTTAAAGATCACATGGTTGTGGATGTGTTTCCTGTCCGTGTGGGTGGCAACAACAAATGCGTGCTTGCCCTTGGTAAAACGCATGGCCAGTTTGTAGCCCACCTTTTTTGACCGTTTACATCCTTGACACCTCCGTTCTTTTTGTGATGAATATATATTTTCTTTGCCAAAATCGCTCACCATGCTACAATAGCCGCATCTACGGCCACCAGACAACAGGAGGAGTATCTCATGGCCAAAACTGCCGACACCATTGCAATTTATTCCCGCAAGTCCCGCTACACCGGCAAGGGCGAGAGCATCGGAAACCAGATCGACCTCTGCCGCGAATACATCCGCACCCACTACGGCGATGCCGCTGCACAGCAGGCTGTCGTTTTTGAGGACGAGGGCTTTTCCGGCGGCAACCTGAATCGCCCGGACTTCAAAAAGATGATGACCGCCGCCAAAGAACGGAAGTTCAAGGCCATCGTGGTCTACCGTCTGGATCGCATCAGCCGCAACATCAGCGACTTCTCCAATCTGATTGAAGAACTGGGGCGGTTGGGCATCGACTTTGTGTCCATCCGGGAAAGCTTTGATACCTCCAGCCCCATGGGACGTGCCATGATGTACATCGCATCGGTGTTCAGCCAACTGGAGCGGGAGACTATTGCAGAGCGCATCCGGGATAATATGCACGAGCTGGCAAAGACCGGACGCTGGTTGGGCGGCACCACCCCCACGGGATACGCCTCCGAGAGCGTCAAGATCATCACGGTGGACGGCAAGACCAAGAAAGCCTGCAAGCTGAAGCTGCTGCCGGATGAGGCAGAGATCATCTACAAAATCTTCGACCTCTACGAGCAGTATGATTCCCTGACCATGACCGAGACCGAGCTGCTGCGGCAGGGCATCAAAACAAAAACCGGGCGTTCGTTCACCCGTTTTTCCATCAAGTCGATTTTGCAGAATCCCGTCTATCTGATTGCAGACAAGGACGCCTATCAGTATTTTGTGGACAACGAAGCAGAGCTGTTCTCCCCGGAGTCCGATTTTGACGGTGTGCGGGGCGTGCTTGCCTACAACCGCAGCGATCAGGAAAAGGGCCGTGCCACCGTCTACAATCCCATCAGCGAGTGGATCGTTTCGGTGGGCGAACACCCCGGCATCATTTCCTCCAATCGGTGGATCCGGGTGCAGGAATCGTTGGAGCGGAACAGATCCAAGTCCTACCACGCATCCCGGGGCAACGAGGCGCTGCTGACCGGTCTGCTGTGGTGCTCCTGTGGCAGCCGGATGTACCCCAAGGTCACCGGGCGCAAAACGGCAGAAGGGCGGGTAGTTTTTCCCTATATGTGCAAGCTGAAGGAGCGCAGCCGCCGGGAGCTTTGCAGCGTTCCCAACGCCAACGGCAATCTGTTGGATGCTGCTATCTGTGAACAGGTCAAGCACCTTGCCGACCATTCCAGCGACTTTATGAAGCAGTTGGAAAAGGCACGCTCTGCCCATGCGGGCAACCGCTCCGAGTTTGAGACCAAGCTTTCCACCCTGCGCAAAGAGCAGGCCGAGACGCAGCGGAAGATCACCGCCCTCATCGACTCCCTTGCCGATTTTGGAGACAGCACCGCCGCAGTCCACCTGAAAAAGCGCATCGAGGAACTGAACGCACAGGATGCCGCCCTGGGTTCCCGCATCCGGGAATTGGAAAGCCTTACGGACGAAGGCGTTCTGGCAGGGATGGAATTTGACCTGATGCGTCAACTGCTGACCGTGTTCCACGACAACATCGACGATATGACCGTGACCCAGAAGCGTGCTGCCATCCGCACGGTGGTGCGCAAGGTAGTGTGGGACGGCAAGGTGGCGCATGTGGTGCTCTTCGGTTCACCGGAGGATGAAATTGACTGGACCACCTTCCCGGTAGACCCGGAAGAGGACGAGAACGCCCCCGAAGGTGGTGGAGATGGTTCCGATCCTCCGTCCGGCGTTCGCTCGGGTGAGGATAGCAAACGAGCTCCGGATGCACTTCCGGCGGGAGCGGAAGAACGCCCCCACCCTCTCGCTCCAGGAGACTCTTGATGCCGGAAAAGAAGACTCTGCCCTCACCCTCGCCGATGTGCTGCAGGACGGCTTCTGCATGGAGGACAGCTGTGAAAAGCAGGACGACGCCCAGCGCCTGCGCCGCCTCATCGAGGGACTGCCCGCCCGGGAGCGGAAACTTATATTATTAAGGTACGGTCTGGCGGGCCAGCCGCCGCTGACTCAGCTGGAAACGGCAAAGCTGCTCCAAATAAGCCGGAGTTACGTTTCCCGGCTTGAAACACACGCACTGGAGCTTTTGCGGGCCAGATGGGAGCAGCCTTAGCTTCCTCTTGCATTCCTCACCGAACTGTGGTACAATACTAAGGCACACGAATCGTGTGCCTTGTCGGACAGCGCCTGCTGCGTGGTTCGGCATACGGATGCGGGTCCTGTACGATGGAGCCGCAGTGAACCAGGTCAGGTGGGGAACCAAGCAGCCTTAAGCGGCGCGCCCCGTGCGTTTCAGTCAGCCTGCATCCGTATGCCGAGTTACGCAAGGCGGGGGTCAAACCCCGTCAGCGCTGTCCGATTTTTTATTACTGACGGGAGGGAAGCACCGATGTATCGCGCATTATACCGCAAATGGAGACCCCAGCGGTTTGAGGATGTCGTCGCACAGCGTGGCATCGTCACGGCGCTGCGCAATCAGGTAGCGTCGGGCCGCGTAGGCCACGCCTACCTGTTCACCGGCGTGCGCGGCACAGGCAAGACCACCTGCGCGAAGATTTTTGCCAAGGCGGTCAACTGCCTCCACCCCCATAACGGCGACCCCTGCGGCGAGTGCGAGATCTGCAAGGGCATCGACAACGGCAGCATCCTCGACGTGGTGGAGATGGACGCCGCGTCCAACAACGGTGTGGACGACATCCGCGACCTGCGGGACGAGACAGCCTACACCCCCAGTGCCTGTCATTATAAGGTATACATCATCGACGAGGTACACATGCTGTCCACAGCGGCCTTCAACGCGTTACTGAAAACGCTGGAAGAGCCGCCCGCCCACGTCATCTTCATCCTCGCTACTACCGAGATCCAGAAAGTCCCGGCCACCATCCTCTCCCGCTGCCAGCGGTACGATTTCACCCGCATCGGGCCGGAAGACATCGCCCAGCGGGTCGAGTATATCGCCGGTCAGGAGGGCTTAGAGTTGACGACCGGTGGTGCAGAGCTCATCTCCCGTCTGGCTGACGGTGCCATGCGCGACGCCCTCTCGATCCTCGACACCTGCGCCGGCGTGACCGCAAAAATCGATGCCGATGTTGTCCGCCGGATGGCGGGCGTCACCGACCGGAGCTACCTGTTCCATATTTCGGATGCTCTGGAAGCGCAGGACGGCGCAGCGGCGCTGGCTCAGCTGGCCGCACTGCGGCAGCAGTCGGTGGATGTGAAGCGTCTGACGGAAGAGCTCATCGCCCACTACCGCGCCCTGATGCTGGCGGCTCTGCCCGGCGGGCAGAGCCTGCTGTCCGGTGTTTCCCCCGAAGAGGAACAGCAGTACCTCGAAAAAGGCCCTCAGCTGGGCCAGCGGGAGGCCATCCGGGCCATCCGTACGCTGGGCAACGCCCTTGAGCATATGACCCGGGGCAGTGACCAGCGCATCGAGCTGGAACTGGCCCTCTTCACCCTCTCGGAGCCGCCGCAGGCCGCAGCTGTCCCCGTGGCGGCAACGACTGTGCAGACTGCCACTCCTGCTGCACCGGCCGTCCGGCCCTTTGTTTCGGCACCGGTCCAGCCTGCGTCGCAGCCTTTCATGAGTACACCTGCTGCGCCCGTGGAACCTGTGGCCGCACCGGCAGTGGAAAAGGAGCCTGCTTCCGCGCCCGTTGCAGAGCCGAAGGCCGCTGTCCCGGATATTCCAGAGTCCCCCGCGCCCGCAGACGAAGAGCTTCCACCACCGCCCGACGAGCCGCCGGTGACGGAGTCGGCCCCCCTGCCCTGGGATGAGCCGACTGCGCCTGTACCGCCTGTACCGGAAGAGAAACCAGTGGAGTCCGCTGCCCCGGAGTACACCGCCGACCCGGCTCTCAGCCGACCCCGCAAGGTGGCCGCAGAGGGCATCAATCCCTTCGAGCAGTGGGGGGAGGTCGTCAAGCTCTTACAGGAGAAGGACCCGATGCTCCACAGCTATCTGCGCAAATCGAAGGCGTACTTCGATGGCACACGAGTGCTCATCGACGGCGGCAAGACCTTCCGGGACTTCATCCGTGTCAACAAGGACAGCCAGCGTCTCATCAAAAAGCTCATCGCGCAGGTGTCAGGCGTCGCGGTGCCGATCGGCCCCTACGAGCCCCGCACCGCCGCAAAGCACACCTCCAATGCCGAACAGTCACTCCATGCGCTGGAAAAGCTGGGTCTGGACGTGAGCATTGAGGACAGCGCGAAGAAACGAAAATAACCTCTCAGTCTGCTTCGCAGACAGCTCCCCTACCGAGGGGAGCCTCTGGCGAAGAGGGAAAGTTTTCCGGTATGCCAAAGCCTCCCCTCGATAGGGGAGGTGGCACGGCGTCAGCCGTGACGGAGAGGTTTTCTATAAAAGCTCAATCGAACATCAAAAAGGAGAACCAATTATGAAAGCAAGAATGCCCGCAGGCTTTGGCCGCCCCGATATGAACGCCCTGATGCGTCAGGCTCAGAAGATGCAGGATGACATGAAGGCCAAGCAGGCCGAGCTGGAAGCCGCCGAGTACACCGGCAGCGCCTCCGGCGAGATGGTCACCGTCCGCATGAACGGCAAGCACGAGATCCTTGGCATCACCATCAAGCCCGAGGCCGTTGACCCCGACGACATCGAGATGCTGGAAGACCTGGTGGCCGCTGCCGTCAACGCCACCGTCAAGCAGGTGGACGAAACTGCCGAGACCGAGATGGGCAAGCTGACCGGCGGTCTGAACATCCCCGGCCTCTAAGCGGGAGGGATACGCATGGGTTACACCGCAGCGCCGCTGGAAAAGCTTATTGAGCAGTTCAGCCAGTTCCCGGGCATCGGCCGCAAGGGCGCGACCCGGATGGCCTATCAGGTGCTGAGTATGTCGGACGCGGACGCCGCGGCACTGGCCGAGGCCATCCAGAACGCCCACACCCGGCTCCACCGCTGCCGCGTCTGTCAGAACTACACCGAGGCCGAGCTCTGCCCCATCTGTTCCAGCGCCAAGCGGGACCGCTCCACCATCTGCGTGGTCGAGACGCCCCGCGATGTGCAAGCCTTTGAGCGCACCCGGGAGTACCACGGCCTGTATCATGTCCTCCACGGCCTCATCAGCCCCATGGACGGCATCGGTGCCGAACAGCTCTCGGTGAAGGAGCTGTTGGCCCGGCTGGGCAGCGGCGAGGTGAAAGAGGTCATCATGGCCATGAACCCCACCGTCGAGGGCGAGGCCACGGCCATGTATCTGGCAAAGCTCATCAAACCCCTGGGCATCAAGACCACTCGTCTGGCCTACGGCCTGCCCGTGGGCGGCAGCCTCGAGTACACCGATGAGACGACGCTTTACCGCGCGCTCTCCGGCCGCGACGAGCTGTAAAGAGCAGATTTTATAGAACCTTAACGATTCTTTCAAAAATCGCTCTTGAAAATCCAGCAAAATGTGATATAATGACAAGACAGTAAAGGAAAGGAGGCGCGCTTCATGGCACCTGCCAAGGAACGTCCGGCGACAAAGACCATCGCCACAAACCGCGAGGCGCGTCACGAGTATTTCGTGCTCGAAGCGCTGGAAACGGGCGTCGAGCTGAAAGGTACCGAGGTCAAGAGCCTGCGTGCCGGCGGCGTCAACCTGAAAGACAGCTGGGTCGATATTGAGGACGGCGAGCTGCTGGTCAAGGGAATGCACATCACTCCCTACGACCACGGCAACATCTTCAATCAGGATCCTCTGCGGGTGCGGCGTCTGCTGGCCCACAAGACCGAGATTCGGCGTCTGCACCAGCAGTGCAAGCTGCAGGGCTACACCCTCGTTCCCCTTTCTCTCTACTTCAAGCATGGCCGCGTCAAGATGGAAGTCGGCCTGTGCAAGGGCAAAAAGCTCTACGACAAGCGTGCCGACGCCGCCAAGCGCGACGCCAAGCGCTCCATCGACCGGGCTGTGAAGTCCAACGGCAAATTCTACTAAATCTCTTTCAGGCAGCATTCCTGCCCTGAGAACACCAAGCTTTCTGCGCATGGCAACATGCGCTTTATGGGGGCGTAAAGGTTTCGACGGGGGGAGCGAGGCCTGGGCAGCGGGTAGCAGTGGAGGAACTGCTCTAAACTCCTCCAAAAAATTAACTGACAACAATAATTATCAGTTGCTCGCAGCCTGAGTGCTGCGCGTTCCGCCCACTCTTGTGTCGTGTGGGGCCGGGGCGTCCTTTAGACACAGCACCTGAACGGACCTAAGCTTTGCGGACCGG
>ENA-UPWP01001707-UPWP01001707.1-human-gut-metagenome-genome-assembly--contig:-NODE-1707-length-10474-cov-3.634991_pt1 | contig 10474 bp, 5 predicted proteins | sample MGYA00250052_ERZ773380 | MGnify/ENA primary metagenome ERZ773380 (study PRJEB29103, sample SAMN06112063) | human gut metagenome | biome: human gut; feature: ankylosing spondylitis patient; material... | reverse complement strand
GCCATCGCGATAGTACGTCTCGACGGTGGAGGCGTCGGCCATCTCGAGGGGCACGGTGACGTCGACGACGTCGTCGAGCCACATGACGCCCTCGACGCCTTCCACTTCGGCGATCTTATGCTTGAGCGCAAGCGCCTGGGCAATGCCCACGTCGTGGACGAGCACATTGGCGTTGGGGACGGCCTGGGCGAACTCGTCGACGCGGGCGCGCATGTTCCTCAGCCGTCGTTCCTTGCTGACGTGCAGCTGGCTGAACCGGCTCTCCGGCACGATCACCGCATCCCAGTCGCCGGTGGCGACCCGGCCCCAGAAGCGTCTCACCGATTCGGGGTTGCGTTGCGCGTCCTTGTCCATGACGAGGACCCGTCCAGCCGGATAGAGCCTGAGCACGTCGCCGGCCCACTGGTCCACGAGGTGGTTGGGGACCACGAGCATCGGCTTGGACGCCTTGCCGAGACGTTTCGCCTCGTGGGAGAGGGCGACGCCCTCGAACGTCTTGCCGGCTCCGACGACGTGCGCGATGAGGGTCCCCTCGTCGCTGCGCAGGGCGCGGGCCACCGCGTCCTTCTGATGCGGACGCAGGGCGACGCCGTGGGCGATGCCGGGCGTGGTCAGGTAGGATCCGTCGACGTGGCGGGGCCGCATGCCGTTGAATCTGCGGTTGTACAGGGCGGTGAGCCTTTGCGCGCGGTCGGGGTCCTTGAACACCCATTGGTTCCACGCGTCGCGGATCGCGTTGGCCTTCTCGATGGCGGCCATCGTGGCCTTCTGGTCCTTGACCCGTTTGGGCTTGCCGGCCGGCGTGGTCTCCGTGGGGGAGTCCTTGGTGACGGTGATCTGCGCGTTGTTCAGGCACGCCTCCAGCAGTTGGAACGGGTTGCGGTCCTCGGTGCCGTACGTCCTTGCTGCCTTGTAGTCGATGTCGCCGCCGCCCGAGTAGCCGACGCGCCATTGTCCGAGCTGGGGGATCCAGTCGACCGAGTACTGGGAGAGCTTGCCGGGCGTGAGCCCGTGGCCGCGCACGTTGAACGTCTCCATCATGAAGTCGTGGACGTCCCTGGCGGGGATCCACGGGGCCCCCAGCGGCGCCTTGATCTGCTCGGTCTCCAGCGGGGTGGGCTGTACGCGTTCCAGCAGATCGGCCACGTGTTCGAGCCGTTCCGCGTCCGTCTGGTCGGCGCGCGCGGCCTCGGCGTGCTCCGGCTGCTCCCGCCATTGTCCGAGCTGTTCCTCGCGGCGTGCGCGGAACGCCTGGTAGTCGTCGGGGCGCGCGTCGATGGCGCGTGGCGGCGCGCCGTAGGCGTCGTGTGCCGCTCCCTGGCGCAGGTCGGGCAGGTCGCGGGCGATGCCCCAGATCCATTCGCTGACCGACATGTCGGTGGCGAGCCGTTCGGCGAGCCGCGTGGGGTCGTCGGTGCCGGGCATGAGACGGCGTGCCATCGCGCCGATGGTCGTGTCCGTCCATATCGTGCTGCCATTGTCGTGGGCCGAATAGCTCTCGAACAGGTTGGAGAGGATCGCGGTCTTGTCGGCGGTTTCGAGCCGGTCGGTGTGGGCGATCTTGTGGACGAACAGGGCGAGGTCCCTGACGGGCATGCGCCGGTCGGCGAGGATCGGCGCGTAGTGCTGTGGCGCGTCGCCGTCGCGCCATGTCCAGCACAATGCGTCCCACAGTGGGCTGGTGCCGTGCGATCGGTGCCATGCCGGCGCGTGCCACGGCTTCCGCTCTCCGGTGTCGGATCGTTCGAGGGTGACGCGTGAGTGGCGCTCGGGCAGTTCCTCCACCGCCCGCCAGACGAGGGTGAGGACGAGTTCCGGGTTGCGGTTCCAGCCCATGGTCCATCCGTGCCGTCCGTCGTTGATGCGTTCGATGACCGGCGTCGGATCCCTGTAGGATTCGGCGGCGTACGGGTCCGTGAGGCTGCGCCACACGTCCGTTCCCGCGGTGTCGATCCATTCGCGTGCCTGCTCTATGGCGGGCATGTCCTCCGATGTCGCGTAGGTGGATGCCGCGAACTCCGTCATGGCCTCGCGTGCCGCCCGGCGTCTGAGGTGTTCGGCCATGGCCGTGACGTGGTCGAGCTTCGTCCCCACGTCTCCGGCGAGGTAGTCCTCGGCGGGCATGACCTCGCCGGTGTCCGGGTCACGGATGATGCGGTCGCCCAGACCGGTCTCGGCCTCCTCGACGGTGGTGTCGGCCAGGCGCGCGATGAGTTCCAGGTCGACCCCGCCGGCGCGGTCGAGACTGATGTCCAGCGCGTCGTCCAGGCTGTCGGCATGGTCGGGCATGGGCGGCACCGGGCTGATGGTCCGTTGCGAGAGGCATTTCGCCTTGCCGGCGAACCTTCCTTTTTCGTCGGTCTCCTCCAACGCCATGACGAGGTGGCGGCCGGATTCCTCGCCGCTGTAGGCGCGTTGGTTGGCGCGGTCGCACAGTCGTCCGAACTCGCTCGTGAACCGGTCGTATGCCCGGTCGAGTTCGGCGCGCTTGGCTTCCACGTCCGGGTCGTCTACGCGGGCGGGGTCGAGTTCGAGCCGTTGGAGCTCGCGCGCCAGGTCTCGCAGGCGGATCATGCCGCGCAGGCGTCGCGCCTCGTCGCCCTGGCCGTGGGCGATCTCGGTGACGGTGGTGCCGTCGCCGTACCAGACCACTCCGCGCTGGTCGACGGAGTATTCGAACGGTGCCACATGGTCCGGCCGGACCGTGATCTCCGCCCGTCCGGCCGGTTCCGCCTCGCCCAGCGACAGCGCCGGGCCGTGGGTGATCTGTGTGGAGAGCAGTTCTTGGAGTCGTTCGCCGACCTGTTCCGCGTCGCCCTGGAAGACGACGTCGAAGTCGCCTCCGAACCGTCCGATCACCGGTCTGATGTCGCCTACCGCGTGCGCGGTCATGTCGTTGGCGACCGCCTGGTTGACGTTGACGGTCACGTCCTGGTATCCGGGCACGGCGACCGGATTGGAGTGGATCCACGCCTCGTCGGGCGTGCGGTCGAGCGTCCGTTCGCGTCTGCGCAGAACGAGCACGTCGGTGACGGCCTCGGTGCCGGCCTGGCGGGCGAACGTCGAGGACGGCAGGCGCACTGCGCCGACGAGCTCAGCCTTTCTCGCGAGGTCGGCGCGCATGGTCTCGGAGCGTTTGTCGAGCGTGTATCTGCTGGTCAGCAGCATGGCGACGCCGCCGGGCCGCAGCGCGTCCACCGAGCGTTCGATGAAGTAGTCGTGCAGGGGGAGGCGGGATGTGCCGCCGTCCGTGGTCCGGTAGTCGAGGCTGATGTCGCCCGAATAGGGCACGTTGCCGATGGTCAGGTCGAATCCCGGATGGATGGTGCAGTCCGCGAGGTCCGCGTTGAGGATCGTGGCGTCCGGGTTCAGTGCGGCCGCGATGCGCGCGCTGATCGGATCGAGTTCCACGCCCGACACGTTCGCTTTGATGTTTTCGGGGATGCCGGCCATGAAATTGCCGGTGCCGCACCCGGGTTCCAGCACCTGGATGGGCGCGGACCCGATGTCGAGCGCGTCCCACATGGCCTTGACCACTGGTCCGGGCGTGTAGTAGGCGGTCAGTGTGGAGGCGCGCGCCTGCGTGTACTCATCGTCGTCGAGCAGTTCGCGGATCTCGGCGTTCAGGTCGGCCCATTCGGGCTTGTCGGAGAATGCGTCCGCGCATCCGCCCCATCCCGAGTATCCGCGCAGCGTGTCCGTCTGCTCCGTGGAGAGAGGCTCGTCGCCGTTCCCATCGAGCGCTTTGAGCGTCCGGATGGCGGCGATGTTCGCTTCGGCGCGTTCGCGGGGTGAACGCGCGCGTTGCGAGTCGAGGGATGCTAGAAGCTTTCCACGATCTCGTGGATCGCCATGCTCATCGACTCCGCTTGCGCCTCGTTCATCCCGTTGAGCCGGTCCAGGTCGGTCATCTGGGGTGCCGCCTTCAGGCAGTCCGTCCGGTTGAGCAGGTGCCTGGACTCCATCAGCTGGTCCATGATCTGCGCCTGGCGTTCCCTCGTGCGTCTCTCGATGTCCCGCAGATGCTCCTCGAGCACGTTGGCCATCATCATCTCCCTGAACCGCTGCGGATGGTTGTCCATCAGCCAGTTGATGCGCATGTTCTGGATTCCGTGCAGGCTGCTGCGGGTGAACACCTTGTACGGCAGCGCCCACTTGTTGAACAGTTCCGGATGCGCCGCCCGGCGCTGCTCCATCGCCTTGAGGTGCCGCTCGTAGAGCGCCTTGAGCTGCGGGTCGGTCCATGTCATCTCGTCCATCATTGTTCCTTTCTTCGATATTGTTTTCCGTGCCGGAGGATTGTGTGAAACGTTTTACCACAGGTTGCGGCGTGGTTTCGCCGGGCGTGGCGGCGCCGACGCTGAGCTTGTTCTCGGCGGCGATCCGCGCGTCCCGTCGGCCGAGTCCACGGAGCCGGTTCTCCCGGTATTCGGCGGCCACGGCGGCTATCGTCTCGTCGTCCGCGCCGCGTGCGCGGAGTCGTTGCACCGCGACGTGGCCCACCGTTATCTCGTATCCGCGCACCTGTTCCGCCGTCCTGTCGGCCTGCCTTTGCTCCTCCTCGAGAAGGCTGAACAGGTCGATCTGCTCGTATTCGGCCGATGCTGTCCGCTTTGCGTATAGGCGTTTTCTCGCCATGGTTCTCTCCTTTCTTATAAGGTTTTCCGCTGCCCGCGGTTACGATCGGTGCCGGCGGTGGGCGGGTCTGCGTTGAGTCCGTCGAGGTTCTTCTTGAGCCTGGTGCGGAACCGGTCGTTCCGGACCGGCGGCCGGGGATTGCGAGGCGGGAACGATGGGGCCTTGCCGCTGTTTCGTCGCCATGTCCGTCTCTGTTTTCCGTGGCGGCGCGGGTGTCTCATCGTCTATGGCGTCGGGCGTTTTGCCGCCTTCCGGCACGTACTGTTCGACGGTCGGACGATCCGTTGTTTTGCTCCTGGCCTGCGTCGGATCCTGCGTGCCGGTGAGTTCCTGGATGAGCAGTCTGGCGGCCTGGCGGCGTTGGCGGTTGGTCCACCGTCCCTCGTCCTCTCCGGCGGTCCGGTCGACGAGTCTGCGCGCCCATTTCATTGCGACGGACGGCTTGTACGTGCCGGCACGCTGGTATTCCGTGAACCGGCCCTGCATGCGTTCGATCTGCGGCCAGGATTCCTCCACGGTCTTCGAGGCGAGCTCCACCGATGCCGTGTCGAGCGTCTTCTCGGCGTCGCGGTTGCGTTTCTGCGCGTCGATGACCGCCTGGACGAGCGTCTGCGGGTCGACCTGCATGGTGCGGCGTTCCGCTCCGCGGCCGGTGAACAGCTCGACCGGGGTGCCGGGTCTGAACCTGATGTTGACGGCCCGTCCCTCGTTCTTCTGCCTCTGGTTCTTCGCGCTCATGAACATGTCGGTCGCCCAGCCGGTCAGGTCCTTGCCATCGATGGCGGTGCCGCGGGGGAGTCCGACGATCATCTTCGGCCAGTCGCGTCCGTCCTTCGCATGCAATATATAGGTGTGCGCGAGCCTGTTCGCCACCCACGCGTTCGGCCAGACCTGCTTCGTCGCCGCGGCCGTCCGGGCCGGCGTCTGTGTCACGGCTGTGGGGTCGGTGTCCCGCTCCGGCTGCTCCTGCTGGGGGAGCGCGGGCGTCGGCGAGATGGGTTGGCCCTGGAGGATGGATATGGCGGCCTGGTCGGTGAACTCGTCCCAGTCCGGGGCGCGTCGACCGTCGTTCAGATTCAGCAGCGGCTTCTGCTCCAGTCCTGGTTTGAGCAGTCCGCTGCGCATGACGCGGCCGGTCATGCCCTGGGCGACGGTTCCGCCGTCCTGTTCGCGCCAGTGCTGGTATTCATCCCGGTAGACGCGGCTTTGGGTGAGCAGTTCGCCGTCGCTCATGGTCTTGGCGGGGAAGGACTCGCTCATGTCCTCGCTGTGGCTGATGGTGGTGACCTGCATGCTCAGGTCGTCGTATTGCAGGTGCTTGAAGCTCATCGCGTCGAACAGTCCCTGCTGGTTCCGATGCCAGGAGAAGACCATGAGGTCGTACCCGTTATCCTCCAGGAAGAACACGCAGGGGCGCGGCTCGTGCTCGACCGCGTTCTGCATGAGGCTGGCCTGGAGCAGGTCGGGGTCGAGCCGTCCCGCCGCGGACGCGGCGGCGGCGAGGCTGGCGCTCCATCCCATAGGGAGCTGCCGGCCCGTCGTCGGATCCGTCATGCGGTACTGGCCCGGCGTGGCCACGGTGTCCCACCGGTCGGGATGGCGGTGGTTCCATTGTTCGATGCCCGCGAGCATCGCGTCCATCGGGCTCTGCCCGTCCGCCGGTCTGATGGCGAAGGATTCGGTGGCGCGGGTCACGTCGCCGGCGATTGTGTTCCGGTGCACGATGGTGTCGCCGGGATCGTAGATCATGCCCACCGAGTCCTCGCCGGCCGTCCTTGCAGTGCCGGCCGTCCATATCGTGTCGCCGGACGAGGCCCACATGGTCACCGGCCATGGGGTCGGGTCGTTGGTTCCGTTGATGGTGTCCTGGAAGATCGCGGCGTGTTTCGTCGCCTGTTCCTGCTGGTTCATTATGGTTTCCTTTCAGCGGCCCTTGCGGGGCGTGCGGTCCCTGTTCTGGGTGGGTGGCATGTGGTTCTTTTGTTCGGCGAGGTTCTCGTTGAGCCGGGTCTTGAACCGTTCGAGCAGTGCCTTCTTCGACCGGATCGGCTTCGGTTTCCGCTCCTTGCCGGCCGGCCTGGGATTGTCTGCCCTGGCCTGCGTCTGCTGTCGCGTGGCCGGTGTCCGGGCTTCGTCCGGCGCGGGTTCCGGTTCGCTTTCCGGCTCCGGTGCCGGCTTCTCCCGGTTCGGCTCGGTCGTCTGCCTGCGTGTCTGCTCCTGGGTTTGCGCGCCCTGCCCGTAGTCGTCGCGCAGGCTCGGGTCGGCGGCGGCCTTGCCGATGATCCGGTCCGCGAAGTCGCGGCCGGCCTGCTCGTCGCATGTTGTGTCGCCCATGAGCTTGTCCCATGAGAGTTCGGGATGCCGGGCGGCGAGGCTGTTCGCGGCCATCTCCATGACCTCCGGGTCCACGAAGTCCCAGGCGATGCGCTGCGTCGGCATGGGCTTCATGGCTGATTCGGCCGGGGTCTCCCGCGCCGGGGGTTCTGGCTCGTTTCGGGTCTGTTCCGTCTGCTCGACGGTGAAGTCGTCGTCGGTGACGTCCAGGCCCATGCCTTTGAACGCGCGTTGCACTGCGTGGCGGACATGGTCTTCGTCCTTGCCGGCGAAGTGCAGGATGAACTGGCCTTGGTCGGTGCGTTCGAGGTGGTAGTCGATGCCGGCGGTCTTGAGGCTGTGCTGTACCTCGCGCATGGTCGAGTCGTCGAGTTGCAGCTCGTGCAGGTCGCCGTCCTTCTTCCTTTGCAATCGTTTCTCGGACATCTCGCCGCTGTCGATCTTGTTCTTGACGGCCTCGCCCGCGGCGTGCACGCCGGTCTTGGTGAGCTTCATGCCGGAACGGAGCAGCGCCATGGCCACGCCCTTGGGGATTCTGAGCATGAGCTTCGCGCCTCCGGTGATGATGGTCTGGACGGCGTTCTGGATCTTCTCCTCAGCCTGTTCCTCGATTGGCATTGCGGTTTCCTTTCTGTTGTCGGTTGGTGTTTCCTGGGACGGTTCAGATGGACCGTCCACGCTTGTGCTGATGCTGTTCGCGCTGCTCGGTCTCCGTTTGCTCGCGGTCGCGGGTCGTGTGGATCTCCCGTTCGATGGCGGCCAGCTCGCCCTCGTACCGGTCGCACAGGGCCTCGCGACGTTCCATCTCGCCGCGCGTCTCGGCCACGAGGTCGGGGTCTCCCTGTTGGATCGCGTCATGCAACGCGATGACGGCGGCCTGGAGTTCGTCGTGCGATTCGCGGACCTTTCCGCGCAGCAGCTTGAGTCCCTTGGCGCTGTCGCCGCCCGCGAGCCTGGTCCAGCGGATCGCCGCGTTCAGCGCCTTCGCCTCGCCGGCGAGCCGGTCGAGGCGTCGCGCCTGTGCCTGGTAGTAGCGCTGCTGGGCGGGGCTTACCCCGTAGCGCAGGGGCAGCCGTTCGGGCGAGACCAGTGGTTCGAGTCGGCTCGCGGGCTCGCCGAACCACTGGTAGAGGCCGTGGGTGGTGGTCTTGCCGGCGTACCGGTTGGACGGGTCGAGGATGATCTGGTCGCGGTGGAGGGGCAGGAACGCGCGCAGCGTGGATCCGCCGTCGTCCACGAGACGCTTCGCGTCGAACGTGATCTTTTTCTTCCGGTGGGTGCCGGGCAGCCACACGGTGACCGTCTTCCTGGTCTGTTTGGCGACGAGCCGACGGTTGAACGTGATGGGGATGACGGGCGTGCTTTGCAGTCCGGCCATGATGTTCGTCATGTCGTACGCCGAGCCGAGTTTCGTGTCTCGGACCTTGAAGCCGGTGTCCTTCATGGTGAACGTGAAGTGCTGTCCTCGGACCGTTACGTCCACGCCCTGCACGTCGAGCATGTTCCTCCAGTCCTCGAAGTTCTCCGCGCCGGCCAGGGTCAGGTCGATCAGCATGCGGAGCTGGTCCTTGACGCCCAGGCCCTTCGCGGACGCGTAGATCTCCTCCATCGACATGCCGTAGCGACGCTCCATCGGCTCCTCGTTTTCGGCCCGTCGCGTCGTTCGCGCCGTCGCCGCCGTGCCCGGTTCGGAAGTCTCTTCGACATGTTTGGGGTCGCGTGCCTGTGTCGTCGGGTCTTCGTTCGGCGTGGTTTCGTCGCCGCGCATTTTGCGTGCGACCCGCTCGGTGGCGGGGTTGAAGATGACGCTTAGCCCCTCCCTCTCGCTGATCTCGTTGGCGATGACGCGCCACTGTTCGATGATGTCCTTGGGTAGTTCCGCCTTCAGATGCTTCCCGTATCGGGAGGCGGCGCACACCATGATGTGGTCGTGCAGGTGGTGGCGGTCGGTGTGTGTGGCGACCACGAACTTGTATTCATCACTGGTGATGCGGTGCGCAAACTCCACACCGAGTTCGTGCACCCGCTCGGGCGTCACGGGGTCATCGGGACTGAAGCTCAGCTTGATGTGGTACGCCAGACGGCTGTTCTTTTGGATGCCTTTGGGTGAGTTCTCGTTGTCTTCGAGCATTGGATCAGCCAGCGCGTCGTAGTCCGTTCCGGTCCGCTCGTAGTTGGAGCTGACCAGTCTTCCGCCGTCGGTCTTGGCGGGGTCGATGATGTACGCCATCGCCCCGTTGGGGCCGCCGAGATTCGATTTCACGGGCTTGCCGAGCTTGACCACGGCCATGCTCACACGTCCTTCCCGGCGGTGCGTTTGTTGGCGAACAGGTCGCCGAGCAGACGCTCGATGCGGTCGAACGACGCGCGGAGCTCGGCCACCTGCTCGGTGGTGATGTGCTCGTTCGCGTTGGCCCAGTGGGCGATCTGGTTGACGTTCACGCCGATGCGGCCGATCTCTCTGGCGAGCGGCTCGGGGTCTGTCAGCGGCCTGATCTCGGTGACGCGGATCTCGCCATCGGTCAGCATTTTGCGTGCGAACACGGTGAACGAACGGTATCTTGTCGTGTACTTGTTCACCTTTTTGTGCAGCGAATTGACGCGTTCCCACTCGTCGGGAGTGAACGTGACGAGCTTCTGCACGGTGCGTCGGCGCTTGTTCGCCCAGCTCATTTCGCACCTCCCGTGGAGGTGTGCGGACGGCACGTCCGTGATGCCGCGAAGCGGTCTGGAGAGCTTGCTCGACCATGGGGTCTGGGTCTCCCGAGCAAGCCGATTCGCACCGCGAATCGAGTGAACGTATATACGTTCACGTCACTTGCTACTCCCATATCAATTTCATTGATTGGGAGTGATTTCGCACGGCATGATTGCGCAATGCCGTGAAGGATGATCGCGTTCACTCCTTGCTCCTTTCGCCCATGGCCTTGAGGGCACGGCCGGTGTCTTACGCCAATCGTCCGTCGTGGAAACGGCGATGGGTTTGGACACTTGGAGCAGGGAAACGAGAAGGCCCCGCGAAAAAATCGCGGGGCCGGTGGGTCGTTGGTGGCGCGTCATGTCCGTCATGCATACGGGCATGAAAAGGCCCCGGCCGTCTTGATGACGGTCGGGGCGGATGCGCGTGGGCTTCTAGATGATTTGCATGTCGGAGCGGACGCGTTCCGCGGCGATGTCGATGTCGCCGGGCCATGAGGGCACGCCGAACGTGAGGCGCACGCGGTCGAACGTCTGCGGGTCCTTGAGCGGTTTGAACATGCCGCGGTCGACGTATCGGGACATGTCGAAGATTCCGGTCGCGCCGTCGGAGCAGGTGACCTTGAGCTTGTAGCCGGGCATGGGCTCGCATTGGGTCACTTTGATTGAATAGTCGATGGTCATGTCCGTTGCCTCCTTGTCAGCGTAGCGGGTCGATTCTGAATGGGTGCTCAGATCGGAAGAGCACACGTCTGAACTCCAGTCACAGTTCCGTATCTCGTATGCCGTCTTCTGCTTGAAAAAA
>ENA-UPWP01001704-UPWP01001704.1-human-gut-metagenome-genome-assembly--contig:-NODE-1704-length-10479-cov-3.673236_pt1 | contig 10479 bp, 9 predicted proteins | sample MGYA00250052_ERZ773380 | MGnify/ENA primary metagenome ERZ773380 (study PRJEB29103, sample SAMN06112063) | human gut metagenome | biome: human gut; feature: ankylosing spondylitis patient; material... | reverse complement strand
CCTTCCCAGTCGGTGGGAAAGAACTTTATCAAGTCCTATGCAGGGGTGTGTCTGGAAGGGGCGATCATTGCACTGGCCTGCATCATTTTTTCCGTCTATTCTGCCAGTCCGCCGGCCATTGGGGATACGTCCTTAAGTGCAGTGACCATTGTGTGGAACTATGTAGGGGAATTGGTGTTCAATCTGCTGGTGCTGGTGGGTGCGGTGAAAGCATCTGACCGGATCGTAAAAGAGATGATGGGATTGTAGGAGGAAAGAACCATGCGTAAAGAAATATATGAAAATCAGGAAAGCAGCGATACACTGCCTTTCCATTGGGAATTTGGTAAGGAAGAGATCACCCTGAAAGTGTCCAGCTATGCCTATGGAAATGGGCTTGCGGTTTTGATGTATAGTCAAAGTGAAGGGGAGCTGGAATTATTTAGTGACTTGACGGTCAATCTTCCGGGCGGGTATGGACTGAAACCGCAGGAGGCATTTGTAAGCGGTGATTTTACCAGGGATAAGCTGGCCTTCATTCAAGAGAACAGGCTGGGAAAGGTGCTGCCGGGACAAGCCCGTTCAGGATTTGCCACCTACACCCCGGTGGCATTCGACTTTTCAAGACTCGCCCGGTATGACCGGGAAGGGGTGGAAGAATTTTGCAGACAATGGGGGTTGGATATTCCAAAAGAACAGGAAAAAGTCCAAGGGAAGCCGACAGGAAAAAAGAAAAGAGAAAGAGAGAGATAGAAGTATATGGAAGTAAAAATGAATAAAGAGATCCGCAACTATCAGGAGTCCATGTTTATGGGACTGAACTTGCGCCAGTGTATTTTCTCCCTGCTTGCCATCGCTGTGGCGGTAGGGATTTATTTTGGTCTGGGAAAGTATGTGGGACAGGAAATGACCGGGTGGCTGTGCATCTTAGGGGCTGCCCCTTTCGCAGCCTGTGGTTTTTTCCAGTACCATGGCATGAATGCGGAGCAGTTTGCCTGGGCGTATATCAAGTCTGAATTTTTATACCCCAAGCGCCTGCTGTTTCAAAGTGAGGACTTGTACCATGCCTGTATGGAAGAAACACTGGCCCTGGGAGAAAAGACCAGGGGAGATGGTGCAGCCCTTTTGAAAAAAAGGGAACAGCGGGCTGGGAAAGAAAGCGCTTTTGCAGCCTATCGTGGCGGAAAGAAGCTGGCAGTGAAAACCTATGAAAAGTTAAAAGAACAAAGACAAAAGCAGAGAGAAGCTGTTACCGCCCCTTTGGACGGGGAAACAGGAAACGGCGGAACATCTGCCCAGACAGGACAGGCAAGAGCAAAGAAAGGGCGCACAGGAGCCGGACGGAGCATCAAGGTCAAACCGGAAGCGGAGAAAACGATCAAGGAAGCCGGAAACCGGGCAGTAAAAACAGCGCCCCGCATGGTGAAAGCGTCCCCGGTTTCTTACAAGAAGGTGAAAACCCAGGCAATCTTACAAAAAAAACAGGCTCTAACATCTATGAGGGCGGCAAGGGAAGCAAAACGGGCTGCCATGCGTTCTGCCCAGGCAGCAAGACAAAGCGCCGAGGCGGCAAAAACAACTGCCAGGGGGCTGAAAGCTATGGCGGAAGCTGCCGCCCATGCGGTAAAGGCAGCTTTTGCAGCATTGATGGCAGGCGGTGGTATGGTATTTGTGATCTTGATCCTTATTGTAGGAATCATTGGCGGCGCTTCGTTTATCGGGAGTTCCCAGAGCAGCGAGCCGCTGAGTGCGGAAGTCCTGGCCCATACCCAAGTGATCCAGCGGTATGCCAGTGAATTTGGAATCCCGGAATATGTATCGGTCATTCAGGCAATCATGATGCAGGAAAGCGGCGGGAGAGGAACCGATCCCATGCAGGCCAGCGAGTGTCCGTATAATACCCAGTATCCTAATACGCCTGGTGCAATTCAGGATGCAGACTATTCCATCAAGGTAGGCGTACAGTATTATGCAGATTGTGTCCGGGAAGCCGGATGTAAAAGCCCACAGGATATGGACAAGTTAAAACTTAGTTTACAAGGCTATAATTACGGGAATGGGTACATCACATGGGCAATCCGAAAACATGGGGGCTATAGTGAAGCCAATGCACTGCAGTTTTCCCAGGAACAGGCAGCCGCCCATGGTTGGCCAAGGTATGGCGATCCGGAGTATGTCCCCCATGTGCTTCGGTATTATTCTGGCGGGGGATTGTTTGCCGGACTTTTTGGAAATGGGCAGCTCGTAACCATTGCGAAAAGCCAGTTGGGGAACGAAGGCGGCCAGAAGTTCTGGTCATGGTATGGATTTGACAGTCGGGAAGAATGGTGTGCCTGTTTTGTCAGCTGGTGTGCGGATCAGGCAGGACTTATTCAAAAGGAAGTAGTGCCAAAGTTTTCTGTTTGTACGGACGGTGTGGCTTTGTTTCAGGCAAAGAGAAAATGGCAAGGTGGAGGAAGTGTTCCGACGCCAGGAAGCCTCATCTTTTTTGACTGGAATCAGGATGGAGCCAGTGACCATGTAGGAATCGTGGAAAGCTGCGATGGAACTACGGTACATACGATTGAAGGAAATAGTGGAGATGCAGTAAAGCAGAATAGTTATACAGTGAATTCCCAGTCCATTTTGGGATATGGACTGGTTGCTTACTGAAAAGTGAGAAAAATCAAAGAACGGATTGCATTGTAGGAGCAGAGGAACAATGCTATAATAGAAAAGGTGGGCAGGGCTAATGTCCTGCCTGTTGATAAATACAAAAAGTACAATCATGAGATTGATAAAATAGAGTAATCAGGGAGTGGAATATTTGAAACGAGAAGAGATTTTTGAATATGTAAAAAACCAATATGGAACAGTTCCAGAGTATCTCTGGGAAACATCACCGAAAAGTGCAGTGCTTCGGCATAAAAATGGAAAGTGGTATGCAGTGCTGATGCAGGTTGAAAAATCTAGGTTGGGATTAGAAGAAGAGAGCATGGTAGATATCATCAATGTGAAGTGCGAACCGGATATGGTTGGACTTCTGACACAGACTTATGGTTTTCTTTCGGGATATCATATGAATAAAAAGTACTGGATTACAATGTTGTTGGATGGAAGGGTGAGCGAAGCAAAGATATTGGATTTTTTGGATCTGAGTTATGATTTGATAGATCAGAAGAAAGATTGATTTGTAAATAAATTTGAATGGTGTGCAGGGGATGAGAAAATATGAAAGCAATAAATATATATATTCAAGAATACAAGAGAATATGGCCACTGAATTTGAAAATATTTTCTCACAAAGATCAAAAAAGTTAAATGTAAAAGTATAGGAGTTTCTTGCGATAAAAACTCTTGTTGACTTGTTGCTGGATATAAATATAGAAATAAAGCATTTTGAGAATATTTTTGCTTCCTTTACGATAGAACAGATTGGAAAAGAAACAGAGTAGATACCTTACTCATGAGGGAATATCTCTGTGGTTGGAGACAGGAACTATAGAGGCAGGTGGAAAACAGGCAGAGCTTACAAAAAATGAATTGCGGATCATGTATTATCTTTTTGAGCATGACGGAGTCATCTGTACAAGGGCAGATTTGATTGAATACTTATGGGATAATCGGCTCTACTCAGATACATCTTACCACAATGAGGAATTAAAGTCACTAACCCGTTATCGTTTTGATAAGGTCAAAGAACGGGCAAAATTGAAAAGTTCTGTTTCAAGACTTGTCTGTATTCTTTTCCCGGAGCTGGAAAGACTTGTTCCTACGCTTCATATGGCATCCGTCTATGCTTTGCTTTGTGGATTTCCAAGTGCAGATGCTGTTGCAAATGCACATCTCACAAGGCTTTCCAACCTACTCTTTGATAGTTCGAAAGGCAGATATGGAAAAGATACTGCTGTCATGTTTCGTGACGCTGCAAGAAGTTCCATCGGTTCTCATATGCCTGCCAAGTCTTTGAAACTAAAGCACACCATAAAACTTATTCGGGAATTAGCGATTGAGATTGACGAGATTGAAGCAGCCATCAAACGAATCATGGATGAAGAAATCCAATCGCCAATCTTTACCATTCCCGGTATCAGTTACCGGATGGGCGCAATGATCATCGCTGAGATTGGGGATTTCTCTCGTTTTATTCCGCAGATAAGATATTCGCATATGCAGGAATGTCTCCCTCCACTTATCAATCCGGACAGTTAGACAACTGTTATTCCCATATGGAGAAACGAGGTTCCAGATACTTCCGGTATGCCCTTTACAATGCCACAAAATATGTCTGTCACTGGGATAAATCTTTTGGTGCATATCTTGAAAAGAAACGATCGGAAGGCAAGCATTATAATGTTGCCATATCCCATGCCGCTAAGAAGCTTGTGCGATTGATTTTTGCAATGGAGAAATCAGGAAAAGCATATCTGCCAACTGCTTAATTTTTTTCTGTAAATATCTCCTTTTAGAGCACCTATAAAGATGCTCTTGTTGTCATACAGTTTTCAAGGTTCAAATATATCTGAAATGCATTTCTGCAATTCATTCAAAAAACTTTCATTTTAGACTTGACTTTTAATAGTTAGTCTTTCTATACTCATTTTCACTTCAAATGTCGTTCCGCCCTGCTCATTTCCATGAACCTCAATCTCCCCGTCATGCACCTGCACGATCTCGCGTACCATTGCAAGTCCAAGACCTACACCGCCAATTTTTCGGCTTCTTGACTTATCCACCCGGAAGAATGGTTCAAAGATCCGCTCTCGGAATGTCTCATCGATTCCATTTCCTGTATCTGCAATCGTCAGAACAACTTCTTTCCCCTTTCGTTCTGCCGATACCGTAACTTTTCCATCTGTATGGTTGTATTTAATCGCATTTTCAACAAGGTTATAAAGCATCCGATAGATCAGTATATCACTTCCTGTCAGCATCAGACCCTCGCCTGCATTCTCTTCTTTTTCATCTACTGTACTCTGCGATTTCTGTATCAGTGTAACACCTTTTTCCTGTGCCAACGGTTCCAGATCTGCCAGCACTTCCTCGATTAGTCCACAAAGTTCGATCTTGTCATTGCGCGCTACTGTCTGTAACTCACTCATATCCAGAAGTGTTCTGACCAACTTGCTGAGACGCTCGTTCTGCTCTGTCACCATCTGGATCGTCTCTTGCGCCGCTTCCCCATTCTCCGGATTTTCTGACGCATGATAGAGGTCCAGTTGTGCTTGAATTAATGCCAAAGGAGTCCGCAGCTCATGTGCTGCATTCCCGGTAAACTGGCGCTGTGTCTCGAACGATTCCGACAGTCGCAAAAGCATCTTATTATAAGACGTACGAAGTATGTCCAGCTCTGCAATCTTATTCTCTTCGATCGTATAATCCGTCAGGTTCTGTGCCTGTACTTTTTCAACTGTCTCAGAAAACTCTCTGAGCGGTTTTAATGCACGGCCACTAATAAAATATGTCACCGCTCCACCAAGTAACGCTACAACACCTGTGATCAGTAGACTTCTGTTTCTATAATCGGATTTCGAATTATACACCTCCGTAGCAAATTGTGATGCAAAATTGTCCCACTCATTATCCGGAATCTCAATGTATAGTGCTTCCGGTGTTTTTCCCTGATCTGTAACTGTTTCCTGAAGTGTATCGATATAATAGACTCCATTCTTATATAAGAAAAATGTAAGGCATCCGCACAATACTGTGATCAACACTGTAGTAAGGATTGTCAGTCTCCACTGGAGTGATAATTTTCTCATGCTTTGCTATCTCCTCCTATCTTATAACCCTCGCCAATCCTATTTACAATCGGATCATAGCCAAGTCCCGCCTTGAGTTTTCTCCTCAGAGAAGACATATGCACACGAATAGAGCCGCTAAAACTATCCACAGAAGAATCCCAAACATGCTCAATCAACTCTTCCTGGCTGACCGGCCGGCCCTGATTCAGAAGAAGATACTCTAGAATCCCATTTTCTTTTCTCGTCAACGCAACCGGATTCTCTTCTGCATACGCCACTCGTTCTCTTATATCAAACCGAATGCCGTTGCATTCCAGGCAGACATTTTTCTGTATGAATTTTCGTCTCGTCAGACTTCTCACGCGTGCCTCGAGTTCCTGCAAATGAAATGGTTTTTCCATATAATCATTCGCACCTGCATCCAACCCTTCAATTTTATCTGCAATCTGACTTCTCGCAGACAAGATCAATACCTTTGTCTCTTCATCTTCTTTACGAAGTTCCCGAAGAATCTCCATCCCATCCACCCCAGGAAGATTAAGATCAAGCACGATCAGATCATACATTTCAGCATAAATCATATCCAATGCTTCTTCTCCGTCATTGCATACATCCACCTCATAGCCGCTCTGGTGCAGACTTTTCGCGATCATGTCACATAATTTCTTCTCATCTTCAACGACTAATAATCTCATTTTATTTTTCTCCATCTTCTTAACAGAAATTTTACACCTCCTATTGTATAATGCCAACATCGAAAAGTCAATAAACTGACTTTGAACATTGAAAGGAGTATTTTATGAAATCTGAAAAAGCATCACAGATTCTTTTACTTACAGCCGGTCTGGTTCTTTTCTTTGGCGGAATTTTCCGCGGCGAAGCCGCTGTAGTACTCAGCAAAGCAATAAAATTATGTATGGAGTGTGTCGGAATTGGATAAGAAAATGAAATCAAACAAAAACCCTCTGGTCCGCTTCCGCGGATGGATTCAGGCAGCTGCTACACTGCTGACCAACATTCACATCCCGAATCTGTTTAAAGGGAAAATTTATCAGGGAAATGTAAAAACGATGTGCGTCCCGGGACTAAACTGTTACTCTTGTCCTGCCGCCACAGGTGCCTGTCCGATTGGAGCTTTTCAAGCCGTGGTCGGTTCTTCAAAATTCAAATTTACCTACTACATCACCGGATTTTTCATCCTGTTAGGTGTTCTGTTAGGACGGTTTATCTGTGGATTCCTCTGTCCGTTTGGATGGTTCCAGGATCTGCTGCATAAGATTCCGGGCAAGAAATTTTCCACCGCAAAACTGAAGCCTCTGCGGTATCTGAAATATGTGATTCTGGTCGTCTTTGTTATACTACTTCCGGCATTTGTAACCAATTCACTTGGTATGGGAGATCCTTTCTTCTGCAAATACATTTGCCCACAGGGCGTACTTGAAGGCGCAATTCCGCTGGCACTTGCCAACTCAGGAATCCGTGCCGCACTCGGACATTTATTTACATTTAAGTTCACAATCCTTGCGCTTTTCATCATCCTGAGCATCTTGTTTTACCGTCCATTTTGTAAATGGATCTGCCCGCTGGGTGCTATTTATTCACTGTTTAACAAGGTATCTTTTCTTAAGATTCAGGTTGATCATGAGAAATGTGTTGGCTGCCAGAAATGTAGTCGTGTCTGTAAGATGGATGTCAATGTAGTAGACACACCAAACCATCCGGAGTGTATCCGATGCGGAGAATGTATGAAAGCCTGTCCGACTGATGCAATCTGCTATCATTACGGATTTTCAAACAAAAAAAGGCTGACAATAAATAAACTAAAACGAACAAAATAAAATTGAAAAGGAGATTTAAACTCATGAAAAACAAAACACTTAGAACAAACTCAATGAAATTAAAAAAGGTAATTGCTGCATCCCTTGCCATTTCTGTACTTTTTGCGTTTACAGGCTGCGGAAATTCCTCCTCAACAGACAATACAAACACAAAACAGGAATCTTCTTCCACAACAGAAACTGGCAGCGCAGACGAGCTGAACGAAAAACTGAACGACCTTTACCAGCAGGAAAACCAGCTTTTTGCTGATCACAAAGATGCATGGGACAAAGCCTTTGGTCTTATGAACAAGAACGCTGCCGGTGATGCCATGAGCGAAAACTATGCTGATTCCCTCGCAAGCACAGTGGAATCTAACAAAGACTCTTTCTCTGAAGAAGAATATGAAACTCTGTGCAAAGACATCGAGACAATCCGCGGAATTGAAGAAGAAATTGCCAAGCTTGAGAAAGAGATTGCTGCATCCGATTCCTCTGACAGTTCTTCCTCCAAATCAGACGAATCCACAGCTGTATTCAAAGCTTTCAAAGGAAAAGATCTGGATGGAAACGATGTAGATGACAGTCTTTTCGCTAAAAACAAAGTTACAGTTGTAAACTTCTGGTTCAGTGGATGCAAGCCATGTGTCGGAGAGCTCTCTAAGCTGAATGAATTAAATGAGAAACTCAAAGAAATGGGTGGCGAAGTTGTTGGTATCAACACGGATACTTTAGACAACAATGAAGCGGGAATCAAAGAAGCAAAAGAAATTCTGAAAGCTCAGGGCGCTTCCTACAAGAACCTGACTTTCGATTCTAATTCAACAGTTGGAAAATATGCTGGAAACATCATGGCATTCCCTACAACCGTTCTCGTAGATAAAGACGGAAATATCATTGGCGAGCCATTCATGGGCGGAATCGATGATCAGTCAAACTACGATCAGCTGATGAAACAGATCCAGTCCGTACTTGACCAGAAATAATTTATCTTATAATTAAGGATTGTCAATTTTTACGTATAAATTTTGGAGAAATCTGTGGGTAGGGATGTATCCCCCAGTTTTAAGAAAAATGGATTAGATTATCAAAATATTGTTATTTTTGCAGGATATAATATCGATAGTCTTTCGTTAATGAAAAGCCTAATCCCCTAGCTATGTTGGGGAGAATGGAATAAGCAGAGGTGTGTGGGGGCAATAAAAAAAGGATCCTATGTGCTTGTGATATCCGTCTTTTAGGACGAGCAGTAACAGTAACCTTAGGAGAGCTGATAATAAACCACCATTGAATTGTGGGTGTAACTAGAAATTGAATTAGCAGGCCTCGATTTTGCTGGGCCGAAGATTCCAAGAGATTGTGATATATTTTGGAGGTAAGCTATGACGAAAATAGAAGAATTTGTAAAACTGATAACAGGACGATTTGATAATAAGGAGCAATTTGATGCAATGAAAAAGGCAGGAAAGACATACCCTTATGCACAGCACGTAAATACGGTTTGCAATGATAAAATTAAAAATCTTCCTGCTGATTTTAAGGGCATGTTTATTGTAGAAGAAAGTTATTATGAAAATGAAGGAAAGCGTCATGCGTCACCGCATCTTTTCTTGATTACAGAGAAAGAAGATAGAATTTTACTTTCATCCTATGAAATTCCAAATGGGGAAGATAAGAACACGTTTTCATATGAATTTATGAAAGAGGTGGAATATATTGAATTAAAAAAATCCAAAAAATTTACTCCTGCACTATATTATGAGAGAAACGGTGTCTGGGAGGGAGGCAGTACTAGTCAGTTCTCACCCGTTATGATATTTAAACTATGGGAAAAGTTTTCGGATACGTGTTTGGAAGTGTTCGAAAGTATGGAAGTGAATGGAAAAAGAACATTTGGATATGACGTTCCGATTATCTATAAGAGGGTATAAAGTCTTTGTTTAACGGTTCGAAAATTCTGAAAATAAAGGAAGCAGTTCGAGTATAGCTAGTGTGCTGTATCGTTGATATTTAACATAAATTAAGTTGTTGATAGTTTAAATAGTTGCTGCTTCATCAGGATCAATTTCATCCATTTTATATGTCCAATGATAGACGATTGGCTCAGCATTGATTTCATCGAAGTAGCGGTATATTCGCTCTGCCAATTCATCCTTTGAATTAACACGAATGCCCTTTAACATCTGTTTTGTCATCTTGCTGAAGAAGCTTTCGATCATGTTCAGCCATGAGGTGTGTGTCGGTGTAAATACAAACACAAATCTGTCTTCCGGTAACCCTGCAAGATACCGGCGTGTTTCCTTTGATGTATGCGCTGAATGATTGTCCAGTATCAACCGTATTGTGTCACTTTTTGGGTATTTTGCATCGAGAATCTTTAGAAACTCGATAAAATCAGAACTTTTGTGTGTCTGGCTGACCAACGGAATTGCATTCCCCGTCAGAAGATCAATTCCTGCAAGCAAAGACAGCGTTCCAAGCCGCACATACTCATAATCCCGGCGGATATACCCCTTTTCCTCTGTCGGATTATGATCGGGATATTTGTTGGCAACAGCCTGAATGCCGGGTTTTTCATCATAGGAAATAGTATGTGTCAAATGCCCATTTTCTGGTATGGTGATCGTTCCATCATCGCCAAACTGCATCTCAACCTGTTTGTAAACTAGGAGAACGTCATGCATCTTATTCTCAAAATCAGGGTCTTTCCGCTCAAGATAATACTTGATTTTGAATGGTTTTATATCCATCTTTTTGAGATATTTTTGAAGCCATGGTTTGGTAACTGTCTTTAAGCGTGGATAGCCAGCTTCTTCCGCATGTGCCTGTATGTGTTTGTGCAGTGCCGCCAGTGTCCATAATTCCGCGGCATAACCAAGATCGCAGGGCTTTTGGCAGGCTATACTGATAATCCATGATTTTGCATCGTCGGTAATCTCAACCGGGCGACCGGAACGGTC
>ENA-UPWP01001693-UPWP01001693.1-human-gut-metagenome-genome-assembly--contig:-NODE-1693-length-10555-cov-7.498664_pt1 | contig 10555 bp, 10 predicted proteins | sample MGYA00250052_ERZ773380 | MGnify/ENA primary metagenome ERZ773380 (study PRJEB29103, sample SAMN06112063) | human gut metagenome | biome: human gut; feature: ankylosing spondylitis patient; material... | reverse complement strand
AGACGGCATACGAGATACGGAACTGTGACTGGAGTTCAGACGTGTGCTCTTCCGATCTGTTAGGGGCGAACACGCTTACGCAGTTCGCATACCCCGCTCAGTCGGTGCAGAAAAAAGACTGCCGCTCGGATAGGGCGAACCCGCCTGCGGCAGTTCGCATACCCCGCTCAGCCGGCGCAGAAAAATCCGTGCCGAATTGATAAATCAAACTCATCTAATTAAAGCATATCCTAAAAAAACAGCACTGTCAACGCAATAAAAATTACAAAATGTAAACAATTTGTATATGTCAGCGTACTTTGCGGGAATTTGTGCAATAAGGATTGACAACCATCTTCTACTATTGTAGAATATAAGCAATAAAAGGTGTTTGACATTTGTAGAATAAAAGGAGGGTTAGACTATGCGAAACGACAAGCGATTGCCCGATGCGGAGCTGGAGGTCATGCAGACCATCTGGTCTCTGGGCACACAGGTCACGGCGGCCGAGGTGCAGCAGCACGCGGATAAGGACTGGAAAATGACCAGCGTGCTCACGTTCCTGTCCCGCTTGTGCGACAAGGGATTTCTTTCCTGCACGAAGGAGGGACGGCAAAACCTGTACACGCCGCTCGTCAGCGAGGAGGACTACCGTCAGCATGAGAGCGTCGGCTTTCTGCGCCGGCTGTGCGGCGGCTCGGTGAAGAATCTGGTCGCGAGCCTGTCGGATGCGGGCGCGCTGACCGAGCAGGACATCGACGAGCTGCGCGCGTTCCTCGACAGGCAGACGCACTAAGGAGGGGATCTTATGCTGCAATTCTCGGAAAAACTGCTCAACAACCTGATGCAGATCGGCCTGACCGTATCGCTGGCGGCGCTCGTGCCGCTCATTCTGCGGCGGCTGATGAAAAAGCGTTATCCGGCCCGTATGGTATGTGTGGTGTGGGCGATTCTCGCGCTGCGGCTGCTCATTCCGGTGCAGTTGACACTGCCGCAGGCGCCGGTGCAGGTCATGCCGCGCACCAGCTATGTGGTGCAGAGCAACCAGACGGCGTTCCGGCAGGCCGGACTGCCGGTTGCGCAGAACCCAGCCCGATGGGTGACGGGCACGCAGGCGCAAATGCTCAGCGCGGCAGACACCGGCACGGTCAAGACCGTGGATATTACCGACATTCTGCTGACGCTGTGGCTGGCCGGTGTTATTTCCTGTATACTCTGGCAGGGGATTGGCTATTACCGGCTGATACGCAGCCTGAAAGGTAAGTCCCGTTCGGTCGAACGTGCGGATCTGCACACGATTTTGCAGGAGCAGTGCGCCGACCTGGTTATTGACCGGGAAATTCCGCTGCGGGTATCCTCGGCGGCGGACTGCCCGATGCTGGCCGGATTTATCCATCCGACGCTGTATTTGCCGGATGAGCGCATTTCCCGGACGGATGCGGCGTTCATTTTCCGCCACGAGCTGACGCATTACAAGCATGGCGATCTGTGGCTCAAGCTGCTGCTTCTGGCGGCACGCTGCCTGCACTGGTTCAATCCGCTGGTGCATCTGATCGCGCGATTCGCGCAGGAGGACATTGAGGCGGCGTGCGACGACGCGGTTGTTCGCGGACACGACGGCGCGTACCGCAGAGCCTATGGCGAGACCATCCTGCGGTCGGCTATCGCGCAGGCGCAAAAGAGAAAGGCTTTGGTGTCCTGCTTCGGTGATGACAAAAAGACGCTCATGCGCCGGTTTGAGGGACTGTTTGACAAGTCGGTCAAAAAACGCGGTGTCGCGCTCGTTGTGATGATCGCGCTTCTGGTCGGTTCGCTTAGCTGCACGATCGCGGTCGGTGATAACGATAAGGGCCTAACGAAAGAGCTGCGTATACAGCTGGCACAAAAACAGGCGAATGAGGCGGAAAACCTCGGTTATACGGTCAAACTGGACGGGAAAGACACCTATTTGATCACGGATAGAGAGTTCAGCGATAATCCGGGAGAAACCATTCCCGGACGTGTGGTACAAAAGCTGACCTTTGCAAAACAGGATGGAGAGTGGGCCGTATCGAACAGCGAAATTGTGCCGGAAAACGGCCGCGTGACTTCTCTGGATGAATTTAAGCTGTTGTATGAGAATGACCTCGGTCTGCCGGATTTTCTCTCGGACAGTAACCAGTGGAAAATCACAAACGGCTACAATATCAGCGACCCGGTAAATGCAGCAGAGGTTCTGCTCGGCATTGCTCCGGCGGCCAGTCAGGTGGAAGGCAGCAACCAAGATGCCGCACCGTACAACGACATCCGCAAGGTGACATTCACGTTTAAGGATAACAGCAAGGTTGTTGTCACCATGATAAACCAGTTCGGTCAGGGCTGGCTGCCGCAGGACTGGACGGACGGCAGCGGCGTTCGTTCCCGCACGGCGGCGGATCTCGCGCAGCAGTACGCACGCGCAGTTCTGCACAAGAGCGCACAGTACATCTTCCCGATTTTGACGCCGGACGGTCAGAAAGACCTTATCGCGCAGCAGATGGCTATGACCGGCGGGGAGCAGTGGACTTGGAAATACGGGCCGTCCTCGCCGTCTGCAACGGATTTCGTGCTTGTACCCACCGATGACGAAAATAGCTGCCATGTTGTATTCCGTCTGTCTGGCAGCGGCGTGAATGATGCGCGCTCGGCGTACACCGTGCAGACCATCCGCGAGAACAAAAACAGCTCGGTGATCGGCTATATCCTCGAACTCAGTACGGACAGCACGACGCAGAGCGAATTGTTCCGGACGTACTATGCGACCGGTCTGTCGTGGCCGACCGTGCCGCAGTACATCGACAGCATGGATACGCAGATGATAAGAGGCTACGCCGATCCGGCACAGGCGGCTATGCAGTATTTCGGCATGGCGCTGCACGGCGATTCCTATCTGATGCTGGTGAAGGACACCGAGGTCATCCGGCAGGCGACCGGTTCGTTCGGTGAAGGCGACAGCAATATGGAAACTGCCGTTGTACAGCTGACATTTGGCGATTCCAGTGCGCCGGTCAAGGTGCAGCTGGAGAAAACCGCCGCGGGTTACTGGCAGCCGGTCGGCGTGGTGGAGGACATCACCGCCAAGAGCGGGGAACAGGAGCTCGGCATCGGTGCGAACGCAAGAGGTGCGCTGACGACCGGCAAACTGCCTGAGCTGGCAGTCGGTGATACCATCCGCTTCACGTTCGAGAACGAGCCGTCCGGCGGCGTACAGCTCACCAACCGGCTGGTCAATCAGGACGGCACCATGCAGGATGCGCTGACAGACGAGCAGACAGCACTCACCAAAACCGCTGACGGCTGGACGTACACCGTGCCGGAGAGCATGAGCAAGTCGCTTACCTCCACAGCGGTGGAGCCGTACCTGCACGCACTGGTGCTGGAATACACCGATGCCCGTCACATTCAGCACAAGGCGGCGGCGCTGTACGCCATGCAGAACGGGGAGACGGCCACCGTCGTACACGGTGACGAAACCATGAACTCGGTGGCATACCGCAATGATGTGCTGGGCTATACGCTCGAGCTGCCGCTTTCGTTCCATAATACGGTTGGCATCAGCCAGTATGAGGACGGCAGTGTGCATTTCAATATGCTGGATGAGGCAGACAGCAGCTCGGCGCATGACATCTGCATTATGACGCTGAATGTAGACGCAACCGCCGTTTTGCACAGCGAATACGGCGAAAACTGGACGGAAAACTATCCGTCTCCGGTCAAGCAGCTTGCCGAAAAGGACGGTTTGACCTATTATCTGGCGTATGTGTCCGATGTGCAGTATGACCCGTCCAATCAGGAGATTGCTGCCAAGTACAAGGAAATGTTCACTGCCGCGCAGAATATCACCGCGGATGATTTTGCACTCGACGACCTGACGGATAAGGACGGTACCGTTCGCCGTGCACAGCTGCTGACAAGTCTCGGTGCACATTATGCGGTCCTGCATATGGGCGCACAGCATGACCAGCCGTATCAGGTTGCCGTGAATACGGATAATAATTCCTGTGAGGTCTATGTCAGCCGTATCGACTGGACAACCGAAGCACAGTATAAGGTCTATGCCGCTGATAGGGTGACTTTCAAGGATATTACCAATACCGAACCGACAACAGTGGAGCATCTGGCCGATTCTGCAAAGGGTTTGACCGCAGAGCAGTTTGATTTGCTGTACGGTACGCTTGATTTGCCGGTCTATACCGATGATGAATTGGCAAATCTGCAAAGAGTATTGCAGAAAGATCAGATACCGGAACAGGGAGCCGCATTTTTCCTTGGTTTAGGTGATATGTACGGCATATTTGACGGTGATTCTGTGAAGATTTACGGCGATAATAACGAATTTGCATCGCTGACATACCGGTTTACCGACCCGAATACCGGTAAAGAGAACGGCAAATACGTCAAGCTGACCATGCACAAGGCAACAGCCGACAGCAGCCTGCCCGCACTGTGGATTCCGTATAGCTACGAGTTGTATACAGCCTAATCCGGCGGTGCTGAGCATAATAACCAATAAAACCTCTGGGCGGCGCTGTTACGCCGCCCTTTGCGTTGAGTAGCCGATATGTGCAGCAGTAGGGTAGGCAAGACCCGTTCGCTTCTCAAGCAGCAATCTCCCGTTCAACAAAAATTGAAAACCCATGATTTTGTTCACACAACGAACAAACACCGGCGGTATACTTGCGGTATTATAAGAATGTAAGGTGGAATTATATTGTCTACTATTTTAATCGCAGACGATGAGGCGCGTATCCGTCGTCTGGTCAGCGACTTTCTCAAGCGGGACGGTCATACCATCGTCGAAGCCGCCGATGGCAAGGAAGCGCTGAATATTCTGGAGAACCGCCGTCCGGGACTGGATATGGCCATTCTGGATGTGATGATGCCGGGAATGGACGGCTTTGAAGTCCTGCGGGAGCTGCGCGAGCAGGAGCACGGCGAAACCCACCTGCCGGTTATGCTGCTCACCGCCCGTGCCGAGGACGCAGATCAGGTGCGCGGTCTGGAAGGCGGTGCGGACGATTACGTCACCAAGCCGTTCTCGCCGATCGTGCTGGCGGCCCGCGTGCGCACACTACTCAAAAGAGAAGGCCGTGCCGGTGCACCGCTCGAACAGCTTGGCAAGCTGTCGGTCAATGAGCTGCGCCGTGAGGTCATGGTGGAGAACAAGCCGATCGACCTGACCCCCAAGGAGTACGAGCTGCTTATCTACTTCAAGAACAATCGTGCGATTGCGCTGTCGCGCGAGAGTATCCTCAATGCAGTCTGGGGTTACGATTACTTCGGCGACCTGCGTACCGTGGATACGCACGTTAAAAAGCTGCGCGCCAAGCTCGGCGAGTGCGGCACCATGATCGAAACCGTGCGCGGCTACGGTTACCGCTTTGAGGTATGAAGCTGAAGCATCGGTCAATCCGGTTTACGTTTTTTGCTGCGATCAGCATTATCGCACTGGTGTTTATCGGTATTCTTGTGCTGCTCAACGTGTTTTTCTATCAGGATTACTATATGATGACACGCCGGAGCGAGCTGCGTGATGCCTACGGCAGCATCTGTACCAGCTACGCGAGTGATTCCTCGGATGTTGCCGCGCTGCTGGACAGCTATGAGAGCCGCAGTGCCATTCGTCTGGCAGTGGTGACCGATAACGGCGATGTGATTACCTCGTCTGCCATGCAGGAGGGTGACGTAGGGTTTGATTTTGGGCACATGGAGCAGAAGTTCCGCAGCTTTGCGGTGCTGGCGTCCGTGGTCCAGAATCGTGACTGGGTAGATTTGGGTAAAAACGAATACCGCTTTATGACGATCAGTCTGCGCGATAATGACCAGTATTTGTGTCTGATCGGCGTGCTGAATGCGGAACACGGTGAATATCTGATCGCATATATGCCCTATGCGTATATCGAACAGAATTCTTCGCTGAATCTGGTGTTTCTGCTGATTGCCGGCGGCTGTGCGCTGCTGATTTGTCTGGGGTGCGGCTATGTTATCTCGCGTCAGTTTACGCGCCCGCTTATTCAAATGGCGGGACTGGCCGACCGGATGAGTGAGCTGGATTTCTCTATGCAGTACACCGGCAAGGGGGACGGCGATGAGATTGACCAGCTGGGACAGTCGCTCAACCGCCTGTCTGCGTATTTGGAGCAGGCAATCGGTGAGCTGAAGGAGTCCAACGATCAGCTAGCACAGGAGATCGAGGAGAAGGAGCGTATCGACAATATGCGGCAGGAGTTTATCGTCAACGTGTCGCATGAGCTGAAAACGCCGATCGCGCTCATTCAGGGCTATGCCGAGGGCCTGACGGCTGGCGTGGCCGATGACCCTGAGGATCGCAAGTTCTACTGCGACACCATCGCCGATGAGGCCGACCACATGAACAAGCTGGTCATGCAGCTGCTCAGTCTGTCGCGGTTGGAGCTGGGTGCAGAGCAGACGTTCGACGAGGATATTGATCTGCATGCACTTTGTGCGGAAGCGGTGCGCAAAACCGCTGTTTTGTGTGAAAATCGAGGTTTGACCGTGGAATATGAGAACGCGCATATTACGGTCCGCACGGACGGCGATCTGCTCGATCAGGTGCTGATGAATTACCTGTCCAACGCTATCCGCTACACGCCTGAGGGAAAGCGCATTGAGATTTCGGCCGCAAAAACCGGCAACAGCGTGCGCCTGTCCGTGTTCAATGAAGGCGATGGTCTGCCGGAGGAGGAGCTGCCGAAGATCTGGGAGAAATTCTACCGCACTGACCGCGCCCGCACCCGAGAGGCCGGCGGCACCGGCATCGGTCTGTCGCTTGTCCGTGCCATCGCGGATACCCTGCACGGCGCCTGCGGCGCAGAGAACGTCGAAGGCGGTATCTGCTTCTGGTTTGAGCTGCCGGATCTGCTGCCCGCGGAGGACAGCAAGATAAAAGACTGAATTTGTCGAATAGAAAATTGAAAATTATGCTTGACAACTGTGTTATCCTATGGTATAGTATATAAGCACTCTGAAAGAGAGGTGCGATAAAATCTATATCGCGGGGTAGAGCAGTTGGTAGCTCGTCGGGCTCATAACCCGGAGGCCGCAGGTTCAAGTCCTGTCCCCGCAACCATGTTTAACCGCTGATTTCGTAAAAAATCAGCGGTTTTTTTGTATTTTTCAGAACACTTGGAAAGCCTCCGGGCAGGCGACTTCAAAAGTGGCAAGTCGTATGGAAGGGTAGTGGTATCAAAAAAATGCTTGTTTGGGAGGTGCATTTTTTGATACCTAAAACAAAAATTTTGAGCAGCGCACTTAGAGCAGCAGGCGAAAAACGTCAAGGAGATATAAAAGCAATACTATTAAGCGGGGGGATGTATCAACACTTACACGGTACTTTCGATTCTAACAGCAGCAGTGAGGTAACGTCAAAGACCATGACTGTCAGCTACGGCGAGGCGCTTGCTCTGAACCTTATGCCGACACGGTGAGGCAGCATCTTTGTCGGTTGGTATGATGTCGGTGATGGCGACAGTAATGGCAAAAGCATTAGTGATTATAACAAGGCGGAGAATTGTACACTGTATGCTCAGGTGGCGCGAATGCGATCGTGGCAGCAGCACGGCTCGAGCACGCACGGCACAGCAGGTCCAGCGGATGCAGGCTGGGCGCCGCATAAGAAAACGCCTCCGTAAAGTCCTGGCTCAAATGCAGGAACTTTTCAGAGGCGTCAAGGCCGGGCGCAAGGCGCACTGCCTGGCAGAGCTTATCAAAGAGATACACGAACAGCAGATACGGGATGTTGGGAAGCAGTTTCTTTTTCCAGTCAACCGTCATAATTCCACACCCCGGTCTTTGGTCTTGACCTTCTCCCGCTGGCGGTGCTGGGCTTTGGCCTGCTGTTTCGCCTGCTCCAACTCCTTGCGGATAGAAGGCTTTTTCTCTTTTTCCAGGTTCTTTGCGGAGAACTCCCGGAAGGCCGCCGTGATGACGTCGGCATCCCGACCCTTGAAGAACACCAGGTAGCGGGGTATCTCGCCGCTGATGTCTTTTTTCAGAGCGAAGTCAATGCCATATTTCTTGGCGGTGGCGGAAAAGGCCCGGATGTTCTGGTCGGTGATCTCGATGTTGGAAACGCCGGTATTGTGCTTCATAAGCTGCCGGAGGGTCTGCTTGCCGTGGTGCAGCTTGGTCTTGTGGTCGGTCACGCCTTTCTGCATCGCGTCCAGCACTTTTTTCATGGCCTGTTGCAGCATCCCGGCGGAGAGCTTGGTGGCCTCCACACAGAGGGCAACGGTGCGCTGGGTGACTTCTTCCTGCATAAGTCATCATCTCCTTTCTCCGCTGCCGTACAGGTCGTGGTTCACCAGGGATGCATAGTAGCTGTCGATGGTGGCCGGGGCGTTATACAGGGCAGATAGCAGATATTCTTGATGTTGCGGACATAGGTGGTGTTCTCCCGCATACGGTCCAACACATACTCGATGTGAGAACTGTTCAGCTTCAGGAACCGGGATTTGACCACCTCCGCCGGATAGTCGTCCCCGGCAATGCGGATCGTCTCCTTGCGGGAACAGACGGTATCCACCATGAGCTCCACCAGCTCGTCCAGGCGGTCACGGTCCATACGCTCGTTCTGTATGAGGATGTCATACTCGATGTTCTCCAAAATCAGTTCCCGATAACTCTCTCGCTCCCGCATCCAGTCCCGTCCGGTCCGTTTGGCCCCTGCGGGGGGTTGGGGGCTTGATTGGATAGGATTTGATCCTTCCGTACTTGGTGAATCAGTATTTTGTTCTTCAGGATTTCTTTTCTCTTTATTTAATTGCGGCCGGTTTTCCAGACATGGGTTATCCATATCCGGGTTTTCCGTATCTGCATAAGCCGTATCCGGCTCGTCCTCACACGGCTGGCCCGTATCCGGGGGATGGGGCGTCTCGTAGATGACATACTCTTGCCTTTGCTGTCCCGGAGCCGATTGCGGACTATGTATCCGGCTCGCTCCAGCTCCTTCAGGGCGGAGCCAATGCTATCCGTACCCTCCTTGCAGATTTTAGCCAGGCCCCTGGTGGTGTAGTTCCAGTCCTCCGGCAAGGACAGCATCATGGAGAGCAGCCTTTTGGTTTTCAGGGACAGACCCGCGTTGCGCAGGTGGTGGTTGGACATCACCGTGTAGTCACGGGTTTTCTCAATACGAAATACCGCCATGTTATCACCTCCCTTCGGCGGTCTAAAAAAGTGTCGATTTTCGGGGGAAAGGCAGCCTCTATGCCGCCCGGATACCCCGGAGGGGAAAACCTATGGGCGGTGGTCTTTCGGCTGATTGTGGATAAATTACATGGGATTTTTGCCTCCATTCAAAACAAATAAAACTACAATGCAGCGTGATTTGGCTATATAAATGCACCGCAGAAACTCTGCGGTGTTGCAATAATAATTAACTGTAACCTCATTTTCAAATCGCTCATTGCTGAAGCTGGTAAAGCATGGTATAATTGAATTATGTCAGATGTATACACAAATTCGCAGTAATACTAACTAAAAAAGTTATGAGGTATTTTATGAAACGAATTTGGATTAATAAAAAATACATTTCTTCAATAGCGACGACGATTATTGGCGGTATTTACGCTTTTTTCGGTTTTATTGGAAATTTTGTATCATTAGATGGGGTTTTGCCCCAAGAATTGCCCTTTTATTCAAAGGTATTAATTAGTCTAGCAATTTTGGTTTTTTTATGGATTGTCTGTTTTCTAATTGTTGGGTGTACATTATCACGCAGAAAAAGGTTTGAGGTAATCTGCGGAAATAACGGCCATAAATTATATGTCCAATATGGAGATTTATTTGATGCGAATGAAGTGCTCAATCCATGTGAACGAAGGAATATAATAATTCCTGTAAATAGATGCTTTGACACTATAGTTGATAATCATTTAGTTTCAGAGCAAACGCTTCATGGAATTGCTTTTAAACAACTATATAGTTCTGGCAGATATACAGAGCAGTCCCTAAATGCAGCAATACAACGGCAGTTGTCTAATCAGCCTTATCAAGATATCGATATAATCGATAAACCCGAAGGGAACATTAGACGGTACCCAGTCGGAACAATTGCCGATATTCCTAGCGATGAAACCACGCACCTATTCCTTTGGGCGTTAAGTACCTTTAATAGAGAGTTGAAAGCTCAAACATCTATGCAAGACTATGCACTAGCAGTACAAAAATTAATTGAAGCATGTAATAGTGAGTCTGAAGGTTTCCCTATTTTAATTCCACTAGTAGGGACAGGCCTTTCGAGAACAAAAAAAGACCAGAAAGATGTGCTTTCATACTTGGTACAAGCATTTAAATTGAATAAAAGTGAATTAAATTGTGATATTCATATCATTGTTCGTGAAACTATTAAAAGTGATATACCCATAATGAATTTGAAATAAAAATTACTAAATTTTAGGAGGCACCTCAAAATGTACAGAACTAGAACCTATATTGCTGCAGATTGGGATGGCGATATTGACCTTTTCATTATCCCCATACTGCTTGCGCTGTTTAATCAGCAACGGATAAAATCCCGACTCCGCCGCATACTGCCAGA
>ENA-UPWP01001692-UPWP01001692.1-human-gut-metagenome-genome-assembly--contig:-NODE-1692-length-10560-cov-4.372603_pt1 | contig 10560 bp, 6 predicted proteins | sample MGYA00250052_ERZ773380 | MGnify/ENA primary metagenome ERZ773380 (study PRJEB29103, sample SAMN06112063) | human gut metagenome | biome: human gut; feature: ankylosing spondylitis patient; material... | reverse complement strand
TTTTTTTTTTTTTTAATGATACGGCGACCACCGAGATCTACACTCTTTCCCTACACGACGCTCTTCCGATCTGCAGCCAGTCTTGCGATCGGCACACGGAACGGAGAGCAGGAAACATAGTCCAGACCGATCTCGTGGCAGAACTCAACAGATGTCGGGTCGCCGCCGTGCTCACCGCAGATACCGCAGTGCAGCTTGCTGTTGACCGGCTTGCCCAGGTCGATAGCCATCTTCATCAGCTTGCCAACGCCAGTCTGATCCAGCTTAGCGAACGGATCGTTCTCGAAGATCTTAGCGTCATAGTATGCGCCCAGGAACTTGCCAGCGTCGTCACGGGAGAAACCATAAGTCATCTGAGTCAGATCGTTTGTACCGAAGCAGAAGAAGTCAGCTTCCTTTGCGATCTCGTCAGCAGTCAGAGCAGCTCTCGGGATCTCGATCATGGTACCAACTTCATAAGACAGGTCAGAACCAGCTGCAGCGATCTCAGCGTCAGCAGTTTCAACAACGACCTTCTTAACGAACTTCAGTTCCTTGACATCGCCGATCAGCGGGATCATGATCTCCGGCTTAACGGTCCAATCCGGGTGGTTCTTCTTTACGTTGATTGCAGCCTTGATGATAGCCTTGGTCTGCATCTCAGCGATTTCCGGATAAGTAACAGCCAGACGGCAGCCACGGTGACCCATCATCGGGTTGAATTCGTGCAGAGAAGCGATGATAGCCTTGATCTGATCTACAGTCTTGCCCTGTGCATCAGCCAGCTTCTTGATATCTTCTTCTTCGGTCGGTACGAATTCGTGGAGCGGCGGATCCAGGAAACGGATGGTAACCGGATTGCCTTCCAGAGCCTCGTACAGAGCCTCGAAGTCGCCCTGCTGCATCGGTTCGATCTTAGCCAGAGCAGCCTTTCTTTCCTCAACGGTGTCAGAGCAGATCATTTCACGGAATGCTGCGATTCTGTCAGCCTCGAAGAACATATGCTCGGTACGGCACAGACCGATACCTTCAGCGCCCAGCTCACGAGCCTTCTTAGCGTCTGTCGGAGTATCAGCGTTAGTACGAACCTTCAGAGTTCTGTACTTGTCTGCCCAGCTCATGACACGGCCGAATGTACCAGCGATAGATGCGTCAACGGTCGGGATGATGCCGTCGTAGATGTTACCGGTAGAACCGTCGATAGAGATGTAGTCGCCCTCGTGGAAGGTCTTGCCAGCCAGCTCGAACTTCTTGTTCTCTTCGTCCATCTTGATGTCGCCGCAGCCGGATACACAGCAGGTACCCATACCACGTGCAACAACGGCAGCGTGAGAAGTCATACCGCCACGAACAGTCAGGATACCCTGAGATGCCTTCATACCGGTGATATCTTCCGGAGAGGTCTCCAGACGAACCAGGATAACCTTTTCGCCCTTAGCGTTCCAAGCCTCTGCGTCGTCAGCAGTGAATACGACCTTACCGCAGGCAGCACCAGGAGATGCGCCCAGACCCTTGCCCATCGGAGTAGCAGCCTTCAGAGCCTTTGCATCGAACTGCGGGTGCAGCAGAGTGTCCAGGTTTCTCGGATCGATCATCAGAACTGCTTCTTCTTCGGTCTTGTGTCCTTCGTCTACCAGGTCGCAAGCGATCTGCAGAGCTGCCTGAGCGGTTCTCTTACCGTTACGGCACTGCAGCATATACAGCTTCTTGTTCTCAACAGTGAATTCCATATCCTGCATATCGTGATAGTGGTTTTCCAGAGTCTCGCAAACCTTGATGAATTCGTGGTAAGCTTCCGGGAATTCCTGTTCCATCTGTGTGATCGGCATCGGAGTACGAACGCCGGCAACAACGTCTTCGCCCTGTGCGTTGATCAGGAACTCGCCCATCAGCTTCTTTTCGCCGGTAGCCGGGTCACGGGTGAATGCTACACCGGTACCAGACTCGTTGTTCAGATTACCGAATACCATCGGCATTACGTTTACTGCGGTACCCCAGCTGTACGGGATATCGTTGTCACGACGGTATACGTTTGCTCTCGGGTTGTCCCAGCTGCGGAATACAGCCTCGATAGCCAGCTTCAGCTGTTCTACCGGATCAGACGGGAAGTCTGTGCCCAGCTGCTTCTTGTATTCAGCCTTGAACTGTTCAGCCAGAGTCTTCAGATCAGCAGCAGTCAGATCTACGTCGAACTTAACGCCCTTTTCTTCCTTCATCTTGTCGATGAGCTGCTCGAAGTACTTCTTGCCGACTTCCATAACAACGTCGGAGAACATCTGGATGAAACGTCTGTAGGAGTCATATACGAAACGCTCGAAAGCCGGATCCGGGTTGCCCTTGATCATAGCAGCTACAACGTCGTCGTTCAGACCCAGGTTCAGGATGGTGTCCATCATACCCGGCATGGATGCACGTGCGCCGGAACGAACGGAAACCAGCAGCGGGTTGTTCAGATCGCCGAACTTCTTGCCGTTGATCTCTTCCATCTTCTTGACGCCGTCCATAACCTGTGCCATGATCTCGTCGCTGATCTTGCGGCCGTCCTCATAGTACTGTGTGCAGGCCTCAGTTGTGATGGTGAAACCCTGCGGTACCGGCAGACCGATGCTGGTCATCTCAGCCAGGTTTGCACCCTTACCGCCGAGGAGATTGCGCATGGTCATGTCGCCTTCGCTAAACATATAAACCCATTTGTTTGCCATTGGTAAATACCTCCAATTTTAATATTCGATTCTATGGCCGGCTGCGTGATTGCGTCCGGGGAATTCTGGCAAAATTCCCGCTTTCAACCGGCACATTATTATTATAGCATATTTCAGATGAAAATACTATACACTTTTCAAGAAAAAATTGCGCCTTTTTTTGTTGCAAGTTATACAAAAATCACAATGCACGATTTTTTTTTGAAAAAAGGCTTGCAATCCTTTCAAGATTTTGTCATAATGTAAAAAGGGACTTTTTCGGATGGCGCATCCGGGAAAGGGATACTAGCCAATTTCCTTGTCCGGCGCATATCCCGGACGAGATGTTACATTACAGGAGGAACAGAACTATGAATCAAGTTGTTATTCTTGCCGGCGGACACGGCAATCGTATGAAGGCAGCAATCCCGAAGCCTATGCTCCAGGTGCTGGACGTTCCCATGCTGGGCTGGGTCATCCGTGCCTGTGAGGGCGCAGGACTGAGCCGGATCTGTGTGGTCACCGGCTATAAGGCGCAGTATGTGGAGCTGTATCTGGGCGACCGTTACCGCACTGCACTCCAGGCAGAGCAGCTGGGCACGGGTCATGCAGTGATGCAGGCAGAAAAGTTCATGAAGGAATTCACCGACGGCAACACCTTGGTGCTGTGTGGCGATGCACCGTTTATGGACAGCGAGACCATTGCCAATGCGCTGAAACTGCATGAGGCACAGGAGAACGCTGTCACAGTCATCACAGCGAATCTGGAACAGCCCAAGGGCTACGGCAGAATCCTCCGCACGGAGACCGGCATTGCGGCTATCGTAGAGGAAAAGGATGCCACCGAGGCACAGCGTGAGATCCACGAGGTAAATTCCGGCGCATACTGGTTCAAAACCAAGGCACTGCTGGAACTGCTGGGCGGTCTGTCCCAGTCCAATGCGCAGGGCGAATACTATCTGACCGACACCGTTGGTCTGGCGCTGGAGCGTGGCTGGAAGGCAAGCGCATACCGCAGCGAGAACCCGGATGTGATTCTGGGCGCAAACACCAGAAAAGACCTGCTGCATCTGAACAAAGTGGCACAGGAGCGTGTGCTGGATAAGCATATGGAAAACGGCGTAAACTTCGTCAGCACCGACGGCATCATCATCGGAAATGATGTGGAGATCGGCGCAGAGACTACCATCCTGCCGGGTACTATTTTAAGAGGGAAAACCAAGATCGGCGCAAAGTGTACCATTGGCCCGAACTGCCTCATCGAGGACTGCAGGATCGGCGACCATGTCACACTGAACTATGTCCAGGCGTTTGAGTCGGAGATCGAAGATGCGGTCAAGGCTGGTCCGTTCGTTCATATCCGTCCGAACTCGCACCTCAAGAACGGCGTCAAGATCGGCGACTTCGTAGAGGTCAAGAACTCCACCGTAGGCGAGCAGACCGCCATCGCACACCTCACCTATGTGGGCGACAGCGATGTGGGCAAGAAGGTAAACTTCGGCTGCGGTACCGTTACAGTAAACTATGACGGTCTGAAAAAGCAGCGCTGTGTCATCGGCGACAACTGCTTTATCGGCTGCAACACCAATCTGATTGCTCCGGTGGAACTGGGTAAGGGTGCATATACCGCCGCAGGTTCTACCGTCACCAAGGACGTGCCGGATTATGCCCTGGCTGTGGAGCGTGCAGACCTCAAGGTCAAGGAAGGCTACAGCCTGAAAAAGCTGAAGAGCAAGCTGTTCCCGGAGGACGGCGCAAAGAAGTAAAAGTCCATCCGTGGGCTGGTGCGGACAACTTTTTGAAATACGAAAGGATTCATGCGGCATCGGGGCATTTCCGGTGCCGCATGAAACAGGTTTGAGAGAAAATGGGTAGTTTTGATTTATTCAAGCAGATCGAGTCGGGGTCTGCCGGGAATCTGCACGGCAAGCTGACCTGGATCGTTGCCGGGCTGGGCAATCCTGGTCTGGAATATGAGAACACCCGGCACAACGCCGGATTTCTGACCATGGACGAACTGGCGAAACAGTGCGGCGTAAAGCTGGATCAGATGAAGTTCAAGTCGGACTGCGGCGAGGCGATGCTGGGCGAGGTGCGCTGTCTGCTGATGAAACCGACCACTTATATGAATCTCAGCGGCGATGCCATTGCGGCGGCGGCGAATTTCTACAAGATACCGCCGGAGCAGGTGCTGGTCATTTATGATGACATCTCTCTGCCGCCGGGAAAACTGCGCCTGCGCCGAAAGGGCAGTGCCGGTGGTCACAACGGCATCAAGAGCATTATCGCCCAGCTGGGAACAGAGGAGTTTCCACGGATCCGGGTGGGTGTCGGCGCAAAGCCCAATCCCCAGTATGATCTGGCGGACTGGGTGCTGTCGAAGTTCAGCGAGGAAGATATGACGGCACTCCAGCCGGCGCTGGAACACGCAGCAGATGCGGCGAAGAAAATCGTCAGCGGCGACATGAACGGCGCCATGAATCTGTACAGTCACTAAGCAACAGCACAGTCACTAAGCAACAGCAGAGCAAAAGCAACACGGAAAGGAGACAGCCATGCAGTTTTTTGCAGCTACATTTGAACAGCTGACAGCATACCGGGAACTGGTGCGGTCACAGCAGGAAGGAGTCACGCCGGTTTCGTTTACCGGTGTGTCGCAGATCCACAAAGCGCATCTGCTGACGGCGCTGTGCCGGGAAAATGCACCGGTGCTGGTGGTCACTGCCGAGGAGGCAGAGGCACGGCGGCTCTGCGATGACATCAACGCCATGCTGGATGAAACGGCGGCATGGATGTTTCCGGCAAAGGAGGTGGTGCTGACGCCGGTAGAGGGCATCACCACCGCCTATGAACACGCTCGTATCGCTGCACTGACGGCGCTCCGGACGGGACAGTGCCGGGTGGTCGCCGCCAGCATTGAGGCACTTTTGCAGCCGACCCTTTCACCGGAACAGCTGGACGACTCCACGATTTTGCTGCGCCGGGACGGCACGGCAGATCTGGGTGAACTCATCCGCCGGCTCTCTGCCTGCGGCTATGTCCGTGGGGAGAGCGTTTCCGGACAGGGACAGTTTTCCGTCCGGGGCGATATCCTGGATGTGTTCCCGGTACAGCTGAATGCGCCGGTGCGTATTGAGTTCTGGGATGATACCATCGACACCATGGTACATTTTGACCCGGAGACACAGCGCCGGACGGATGCTGTTGACGAAGTGCGCATTCCGCCGGCAAGGGAGACCCTGTGCGACCCGGCAGCGCTGGCGGAAAAGATCCGGAAACTAGGAAAATCCCTGCGCAGCCGCAGGGCAGACCTGGCACGGGAAAAGCTGTATGCCGATGCCGACCAGCTGGACGCCGGGATGCTTCCGGTGCATCTGGACAAATATGCGCCGCTGCTCCGGGAAAAGCCGTCCATGCTCTATGATTTCGGCATCGGGACGGTCTGCTGGAGCGAATACGGCGCAATCGTGGAGAGCCAGCGTGGACTGATGGCGCAGTACCAGGAGGACTGCAAGCTGCTGCTGGAAGAGGGCAGCCTTTGCCGTGGGCTGGAGGGCTACTATCAGAATCCCACGGAGGTTGCCGTACAGCTGGACAAACGCTTTCAGGTGTATCTCAGCAACTTTTTGCAGGGCGGCGAACACGTGGAATTTCAGAAACTGCTCAGCGTCCAGGCGGTGCAGAATGCGCCCTGGGGCGGTGAGCTGCGTCAGCTGACAGAGGATCTGAAAGCCTACTGTGAGCAGGGCTACTGCACCATGCTCTATGCCGGCAGTGAAAAAACGCTGCCTATTTTGCAGCAGGATCTCCGGGAAAGCGGCATCTGCTGCGAACTGGCGAAGCCGGACAGCATCTGGAAAGACGGCACGGTCTATCTCCGCACCGGCAGCCTTTCCGGTGGGTTTGCCTATCCGGAGATCAAGACGGCGCTGATTTCCCAGGCGAGAACGCTGCGTTCCGGCACACGCCGCCGAAAGACACATCATCGTGGGGAAGAGATACGCACCCTGGCAGACATTACGCCGGGAGATCTGGTGGTACACGCTCTGCACGGCATCGGGCGCTTTCTGGGCATCCGCAAGCTGGAACTGGAGGGCGTGACCAAGGATTATATCACCATCCAGTATGCCGGTAAGGAAAATCTGTATGTGCCGGTCACGCAGCTGGATATGGTGTCCAAGTATATCGGACCCCGTGAGGATTCCAACGTAAAGCTGAGCCGGCTGTCCTCGCCGGAGTGGCAGAAGACCCGGAACAACGTGCGCCGTGCGGTGCGGGATATGGCAGACGAACTGCTGGCGCTCTATGTCAAGCGGGAAAAGACCAAGGGCTTTGCGTTCTATCCGGACGACCAGGAACAGCGTGACTTTGAGGCACGTTTTCCTTATGTGGAGACGGAGGATCAGATGGCGTGCATTGATGAGATCAAGCACGACATGGAACGGGAACGCCCCATGGATCGGCTGCTCTGCGGCGACGTGGGATTCGGCAAGACAGAGGTGGCACTCCGGGCGGCGATGAAATGCGTCATGAGCGGAAAGCAGTGCGCTATTCTGGTGCCGACCACGGTTCTTGCCATGCAGCACTACCAGACGGCGCTGCGGCGGTTTGAGCATTTCCCGGTGAATGTGGTGATGCTGTCCCGGTTCGTCTCGGCAAAGCGGCAGAAGGAGATCCTCAAGGAGATCAAAAGCGGCAAGGCGGATGTTATCATCGGCACCCACCGCATTGTGCAGAAAGACGTGGAATTCCACGCCCTGGGTCTCGCCATTGTGGACGAGGAACAGCGGTTCGGCGTGGCGCACAAGGAGAAGTTCAAGCAGATGTTTGCCGGCGTGGATATGCTGACCCTGTCTGCGACGCCCATTCCCCGGACGCTGAACATGGCGATGAGCGGCATCCGGGATATGTCCGTCATCTCCCAGCCGCCGCAGGACCGCTATCCGGTGCAGACCTATGTGATGGAATACAGCGAACCGATGCTGGTGCAGGCGATTCAGCGGGAACTGAAACGGGGCGGTCAGGTGTACTACATCCACAACCGCATCGACACCATCGAGTTCACCGCATCCAAGCTGCAGAAATACCTGCCGGATGCCCGTATCCTGGTGGCGCATGGTAGGATGGGTGAGGCGGAAATGTCGGAGATCTGGCGCAAGCTGGTGGAACACGAGGCGGATATCCTGGTCTGCACTACCATTATTGAAACTGGTGTAGATGTTCCCAATGTGAACACGCTCATCATTGAAAATGCGGACTGTTTCGGACTTTCCCAGCTGTATCAGCTCCGGGGACGTGTGGGACGCTCCAACCGCCGGGCATATGCCTATTTCACATTCCAGCGGGACAAAGTCCTCCGGGACGAGTCGGCGAGACGGCTGGCGGCAATGCGGGAATTCACCCAGTTCGGCAGCGGCTTTCACATTGCCATGCGTGATCTGGAAATACGTGGCGCAGGCAGTCTGCTGGGCGGACAGCAGCACGGACACATGGAGTCGGTGGGCTACGATATGTATCTGCGGCTGCTGGGCGAGGCTGTGGCAGAGGCAAAGGGCGAGCCGATCCAGAAAACCGCAGAGTGTACGGTGGATATCCAGATCAGCGCCCATATTCCGGAAAGCTATACGGAGAGTCTGAGCCAGCGGCTGGATATGTACCGGAAGATCGCCAGCGTGCAGAACAGCGAGGACGAAATGGACCTGCTGGACGAACTCATCGACCGCTACGGCGAGCCGCCCAGGGAAGTGGTGGGGCTTATCACCGTTTCCCGGCTGCGGAACACGGCGGCACAGCTGGGCATCACGGAGATCAATCAGCGTGGCGGCGTGATGCTGTTCTATCTGGCACATCCCACGCCGGAGATGATCGGGGCGCTGTCGCAGAAATACCGGGGCAGAGTGCAGTTCGGCAGTGTGGGGAAGTCCTATCTGGGTGTCAGACTGGAGGACGAACCGCCGCTTGAACTGCTCCGGGACGTGCTGGAAATACTGGAAAAATCCGGGAATGGTATCAAATAATGCAGAAAAAGCACGAAAACCAGACTGCAATTTTGTATGGTTTTCGGCGAAATCAACGGATTTCACTTTGAGATTTAGGCAAAATGTGCATAGACAGTTTTTTTGAAATATGCTATAATACAAAAAGAATGTGGTATGCACTGCTCGGCGGTGTGTGAAAATTAGGAGGAGTTTACGATGAAATTTATGAAGAAGATCGCTGCAATGGCAGCTGCAACCGCAGTAGCAGCAGTTTCTCTGGTAAGTATGGGCAGCATGGGCGCAAGTGCGACAGACGAGCCGCCGTACACTGCATATCTTTGCATTTCTGCCGGCGGTGACGCACAGTGGAAAGCAGGCGACTGGGAAACAGAGTCGGCTACGATTACCTGAGACGGCGTTTATTCCACTTCTGTTACGATTCCGGAAGATAAGGGCTCTGAAACCATTGAATTTCTGATGCTGTCTACAGACATCAATGCGTATGCGTTTGCGCCGGAGGGAACTTCCAATCCGGTTGCTGACGGCACTGCAAAAATCACGATCAACTCGATTAAAGTTGTAAGAGTCGGCAGCGGTGAAGAGGCTGCAATTGCTTATAATGGTCCGTCTGAACATTCTATGTTCCTGAACGATGACGGCAGAACACTTCGTGTAAACATTCTGAATACATGGGCTACTGCGCAGAATACAACAGACATTGACCCGAATGTTCCGGGCGGTCTGGCAGCAGGAGACAAGGTTGTTGTTGACTTTGCTGTAAGCGGCATCAATGCCGGCGGCGGCACTGCAACCACTGATCCGGCATCTACCACTGAGGCACCGAAGAATACAGATCCGAACGGCACAACCGCAGATCCGAGCAAGACCACTGCGGCAGGTGAAACTACGACTACCGCAGCAGGCGGCAGCAACGGCGGAAACAATTCTTCCAACGGCGGCAGCAGCAACGGCGGTTCTTCCAATGGCAGCAGCTCCGGCAGCAGCAATGGTTCCACAAACAATGCGACCACTTCTCAGACCGGTGACTTCGGCATTGCAGCAGTCGTACTGGGTGCAGTAGCAACTGCGGCTCTGGGCGCAGGCGCATACACCATCACCAGAAAGAAGAAGTAATCGACTTCTGGAATCTATTATTTTAGACAATCTCATTTTTTCATTTTTACCCCTATAATACAGGAAAACCCTCACTCGAAAGAGTGAGGGTTTTCCGTTTATGTGGACATGGCAATATTTCTATAATTGTCTAGTGCGATGTAACGGCTAAAACTATAGGAATAAGCCTCCCTTGAAAAGGGAGGGGAACCAGCGAAGCTGGTGGAGGGATTCTGGTGAAATTTTTTCTGAATTGTGAATATCACAGCAAAATCTCTCAGTCAGCCTACGGCTGCCAGCTCCCTTTTCAAGGGAGCCTGATCTACAAAGTTTTAGAATTTACAAAGTACTAGTTTTTATAAGCTCTTATGCGTTCCGGTCACGCTGCATGACCGCCAGCTGGTCACAGCGTTCGTTTTCCGGATGTCCGGCGTGTCCTTTGACCCAGTGGAAGGTGACCTGGTGCTTTTCCAGCAGGGGCAGCAGCTGTTTCCACAGGTCTACATTCAGTGCCGGTTTTTTGTCTGACTTCACCCAGCCCCGTTTCTGCCAGCCGTAGACCCAGCCTTTGGTGACGCTGTCCACCACGTATTTGCTGTCCGTGGTGAGCAGCACGTGGCACGGCTCTTTTAAGGCGGAGAGTGCGGCGATCACGCCGGAAAGCTCCATGCGGTTGTTGGTGGTCTCGTGTTCGCCGCCGGAAAGTTCCTTTTCGGCTGTGCCGTAGCGCAGGATCGCACCCCAGCCGCCCGGTCCGGGATTGCCGCTGCACGCTCCGTCGGTAAAGATCTCTACTGTTTTCATACGTT
>ENA-UPWP01001691-UPWP01001691.1-human-gut-metagenome-genome-assembly--contig:-NODE-1691-length-10561-cov-3.523750_pt1 | contig 10561 bp, 10 predicted proteins | sample MGYA00250052_ERZ773380 | MGnify/ENA primary metagenome ERZ773380 (study PRJEB29103, sample SAMN06112063) | human gut metagenome | biome: human gut; feature: ankylosing spondylitis patient; material... | reverse complement strand
TTTTTTTTTTTTTTTAATGATACGGCGACCACCGAGATCTACACTCTTTCCCTACACGACGCTCTTCCGATCTTAGCTGTTGTTCACCGTGTCCCGTGAGATCTGGAGCGCATTCAGAATGGACAGACCGCTGGTATACAGCGACGCCAGCGTCCGGGAAAAGCTTGCCGTATAGACGATGCGCACCAGGTTTCCGATCTTCGGGAGATGCACTACCATCCGGTCGATGGCGAGCCGTGTTGCCGGCGTCCGCATGAGGAAGATAAACAGCGCCACCAGCGCACCCACCACGCCCACGGCAACATACCAGTAATGGGTGAGGAAATTGCTTATGCCCATCAGAACCCTTGTCATAAGCGGCAGTTCCATGTCCGTGAACATATCGCCGAACATAGGCAGAATAAACGTAAACATCACGATAATGACCAGCACCAGCAGGATCATCAGCACGATGGGGTACGCCAGAGCGCCCTTGACCTGAGACTTGATGCGCTGTTGTTTCTGAAAGTGCTGTCCCATGCTGAGAAAGGTATCGCCTATCTTACCGCTCGCCTCGCCGGCACGCACCATGCTGATGAGCAGTTCGGGAAAGACCTTGCCCTGGTCTGCCATCGCCTCGGAAAGCGCCTTGCCGTGTTTCAGATCCGTGGTGATATCCGAAAAGGACTTTCGGGCGAATTTGGAGATGCTGGCACGGTTGGAAATAATGTTGAAAGACTGGATCACCGAAACGCCGGCATCCAGCAGGCTGCCCAGCTGGCGGCAGAAATCGGTCAGTTCCTTGGGTTTCAGTTTCGACCCGAACGAAGTTTTGTTGGTCTGGGTATAGTCCAGCAGGAACAGGTCCTGTTTTTTCAGTTCGTTCAGCAGTGCCTCCGGGTCGGATGCCACCAGATTGCCACGCACGGTCTTTCCGCTCATGGCTGTGGCACGGTATTTGTAATTTGGCACGGTATTCACCTCTTGTCGTGTCCTGGCGATTGGGTTATATTTTCAAGCGTTTTGCACGCCGCCATTGTAGGGGCAGATGCCCACATCCGCCCGTTCAACCCCTCAGTCACCTACGGTGACAGCTCAGCACAAGGCACACCCTGCGGGCGCCCTAAAGGGGAGCCAAATCGCCTCCTCTTATAGAGGAGGTGCCCGATAGGGCGGAGGAGTCTTGGAGGCGGAGTCGATGTTTAGAAAGGACTCCCAGTTCTTTCACGCACCTTTTCCTCTATTGCGAGACAAACATAATCAAAATTCCGGTCAACCTCAGAATTCAAAAAACGCATAACTTCTAGCTGATATCGTTCCAGAACCTCAGTACGGATACTATCATACTCCTCGCCCTCTTCTGTATAATGCTGCGAGCCGTCCAGTTCGATTACCAGCCTCGCCGAGTAGCAGAAAAAATCGACAATATAGCCATCAATCGCCCGCTGGCGTTTCCAATTTTCCTGTCGGTACCTTAAAAAATCGTACCACAAATGGCGCTCTTGTTTTGTCATATTTTTTCGCAGTTCTCTGGCTTTTTCTTTTAACGCACGATTATATCCGGTATACATCGGTGGTCGTTCGTTTTCCATTGTTTTGTCCTTTCTCTGACTTTTTGCCTGCCGACTCCTGCCGACTCCTCCGCCCTTCGGGCACCTCCTCTATGAGAGGAGGCTATTTGGCTCCTCTTCCAGAGGAGCTGGCAGCCGTAAGGCTGACTGAGGAGTCATGCGGTATCTCCTCTCTTTCACCACAAACAATTCACAAAAGTGAAAAAGACGCAACAGAACGCCAAAAGCCCAGAAACCAAACAAAGCACCCAGCACCCAATGTGCTGAATGCTTTGCTATTGTTTTAGATGTTATTAAACTAAAGCTTAAACAACCTCATAATTGCTGCCGTTGTAATATACAGCGTCATCGCCATTTTCATAGCAAAGAGCAGAAACCTTACCATCGGTAATCGCAATATAGGTTACATCACCCGGCACCTCGGACAACAGTTCAACTGTATCAAAAATGCCCTGTGCATCATCAGTAGTAACTGTATGAGCACCATTCTTATTTGCAGCGGCACCCTTCTTGCCAGTCAATGTACCAAATGTAGCACTTTCGCCACTGCTATAAATAGTCAATGTAACATTCGAACCTGTAGCCTTGCTAATATACTGTCCACTCGTGTCAGCAAAAGCAGAAGATGCAATTGTTTGTGCAGCAGATACCGCAGAAGCTGCTTCATTCTTTACATTAGACTGACGAGTCTGACGAATATAACCAATCAAGGTCGGAACCAGAGCTGCCGCCAAGATTGCCATAATTACCAGAACAACGATCAACTCTACCAGGGAGAAGCCCTTGCGGTTCTTTTTCTTCTTCATTGCAGTGTTATAAATGTTCATCGGGGTTTTCATATTGGTTTCCACCTTTCAATTTTATAAAGTAAAATAAAATAACAATGTTCTCAGTTTTCATCCGTTTTGCGGTTAGCCGGCGTCGCATCCGGAGAAACCGGGAAGTTCAAACGAGAGTTCTTATCAACGTTCCCTCTCGTTGTTTGCAAGTTTATTATAGCACAATCTGGCGCACTTGTCAATAGTATTTGTGCAGTTTCTGCTTTTATCACAACGATTTAGAATACTTTTTTGTGCATAATCACATATACATGGAAAAATCACGCATTTGCACCATTTATAGCTGACATTTTTTACCGCTTTTTTGCACGATTCTGATGGCGTATCGACGATCGTCATAAAGTTGTGTCCAAACCGCATATAATCTGTGGGAATCCATCTGTTTTCTGAAATACGGTCGATTTGTCGACGGCGCATTATGTCGAAGAATTATCCACACATTTTAATTGCAATTTCAGACACATTTTACAAATTACGTGTAATGGATTACACATAGGGAGAATGTTGCTTTTACAATGCAAACTCCTCAGTCAGCCTCACGGCTGCCAGCTCAACCCCTCTGTCCCTTCGGGACATCTCCCCTAAAGGGGAGACAAATTAAGCCTCCTCTCATAGAGGAGGTGCCCGAAGGGCGGAGGAGTTGTGGCGGAGGAGTTGTGGCGAAGGAGTCGGCACGGAAATAATCACACCGCCATTGCATAATACACCATCAGCCCCAGCAGTGCGGCAAATGCCAGCAGGAGCAGCGGCGACGACCAGAACACACGGTTTCGGGTCGCCTGTTTCTGGGTGGGATACGGCAGGGGTTCCTTGCGCTCTTTCCCGAACCAGAACGCAACGCCCATGACCGCCAACGCCAGCACCACGAATTCCAGCGGCAAAATCGCCACGTTCCCGATGTTTTCCGGCAGCAGTGCCAGCAGTACGCTGATAAGGGTAGAACTGGTGTTCAGCGCAATATGCACCAGAATGGACGGTGTCAGCGAGTTGTGGCGAATCACAATTTTCCCCAGAAACAGCCCCACCAGCACGCCCAGGATGCCCTGCTGGACATTGCCGTGCATCAGTCCGAACAGCAGTGCCGTCACAATGACGCCGAACCGGGTGCTGACTGCCGACAGACTTTTCAGCAGAAAGCCCCGGAACAGCAGTTCCTCCGTGATCGGCGCAAGAATGCAGGTGTAAAGCAGTACCAGCATGGTGGACTGTCCGGTCTGGAAATAGTCGAAGGACACTTCCGGGAACTCCATCCCCAGCCCCTGCCCCACATATTTCAGCACGGCGTAGATCAGCACGGCAACGTACTGCAGACCGATGCCGATGCAGATGTACTGGAATGCTTTCCACCCGGAAAAATCCGTGGTGCGGAACAGTCCGCCCAGAGGCTGGCGAATCCTGCGGCAGCCCAGCAAAGCGACAAGCACGTTAGAGCCTGCCAGAATGAGACAGTGCAGTGCCATGTAGATGCCGCTGTTCATGATGGTGCGGACTGCGCCGGACTGGTCGCCGTTGAAATAGGATGCTGTTGTGCCGTCCATGCAGAGCAGCAGCAAAAGCACTGCCAGCGGAAACAGCAGCTGTGCGATAAGCGTCCCCAGCAGCATCCCTGCGCCGGCGGTGTTCATCTGGCGGCGAATGTTCCGGCGCTCGTCACGCTCCGGGAACAGGGGTATCTGAAAGCCGGGCAGCAAAATCTGCGGCAGAAACCGGCGGTAATCCGTCCGGTATGCCGAATTCTCCAGCGCATTGTCAAAGGGATTCTGCGGGTCGATCTGTCCGGTCGTCTCCTCGGTAAAGGGCTCGTTTGTCATGGGTTGACCTCCTTCGAGTTTTTGTGCAGTGTTGTATAGATAGTATACCATATTTTTGCGGCGTTGTACAGAGGGCAGGCACACGACCACAACAATTTTTAATTATCTCACTTGAAAAATCCATCGCAAAGTGTGCTGTATGCTGAGATGGATACTCTGTATGGATACTCTGTAATGTGTAGGCTCCCCTAACAGGGGAGCTGGCAAGCCGTAGGCTTGACTGAGGGGTTAATCCCCCTGTCAGCTTACGCTGACATCCCCCTTTTCAAGGGGGACAAAAGACTCCTCTGCCCTGTCGGGCATCTCCTCTATGAGAGGAGACTTTTCTTTTGGCTCCTCTACAGAGGAGCTGGCAGCCGTGAGGCTGACTGAGGAGTCACGGGCGAACAATGTTCGCCCCTACGGTGTGCCTTTCTAAGAACCACGGGTGACGGGCTGACCCGCCGCAAAAGTGACAAATTTTGCAGGAAAAACCGTGCAGCCTGCCCAAATGCGCTGTGGATAAGCTGTGGAAAACGAAAAAAGCCGTAAAAATCAGAAAAAAGTTCGCCTTAGGGCTTGACAAACACGGTGGAATCCGCTATAATATATGGTAAATGGATTCGTGCGGACGGGGATTCCCGGTCTGTGCGGAGTTCCAAGGAATCTGTGGGACGGCGTTTTTGCCGTCTGAGCGAGAAAGGAGGTACTGTTTTGAAGAGAACATATCAGCCGAAGAAGATTCATCGGAAAAAGGTGCATGGCTTCCGCAAGAGAATGGCCACTGCGAACGGTAGAAAGGTTTTAGCTCGCAGAAGAGCAAGAGGCAGAGCAAGACTGAGCCACTGATCGAAGTCGGACCACAACGCCATTGGTTTGTGGTCTTTTGTTTTTTCGAGGAGCGTATCCTGGATTCGCCGTTGTGCCGATTGCGGAAAACTGACCGATACCGCCAAGGTGCAGGTCAGAGGATCCGCAGCCGGTGCGGCGTGATGCCGGGGTACGCTTTTGCTTTTCCCGAAAAGACAGCCGGGCAGACGGTTTTGTCCGGCTGAAAACCGAAAAAAGTTGGAGTATAAGCCATGGAAAAAACGGTGATTCTCAATCAAAACCGGGACTTCTTGCAGCTGTACCAGCGTGGGAAAAAGATCGCATCGCCGTATGTTATCATCTACCTGCGCAAGACCAGACGCAAGCATAACCGGCTGGGGATTACAGTGGGAAAAAAAGTGGGTTGTGCCGTAAAGCGCAGCCGGGCTCGCCGTATCATCCGCCAGGCATATCGTGAGACTGAGCATCTCATGCCGGTGGGCGTGGATATGGTGATCGTGGCGCTGCCGTCCATTACGGGCATACGCTCTACACAACTGCGTGACTATCTGGCAGGGAGCGGTGTGCGCCGCATCCGAAAGCTGGTGGAACCGCCGTCGGAAGGAGGAAAACCGAAATGAGGTACCTCGTGGCGGCGCTGATCCGCCTGTACCAGAAGGTTTCCCGACTGACTCCGGCTGTGTGCCGGTTTTATCCGACCTGTTCCTGTTATGCACAGACTGCAGTTCTGCGGTTTGGTGTGGTGCGGGGCGGCTTTCTCGCCCTGCGCCGTCTGCTGCGCTGTCACCCGTGGAATCCCGGCGGCATTGACTACGTTCCGGAATCTCTGGAACCGCCCCGGGCTGTTTTCGGGCGCTATGTGCGGACACTAAGACACAACAGAAAGGGTTAAAACAAAACTATGATGGATTTTTTATACGATCTGTGCGGAAAGCCTTTTGGCTGGATCATGCGCCTGATCTATGACTGGGTGGACAACTACGCATTTGCGATCCTGCTGTTCACCATTTTTACCAAGCTCATCCTGTTCCCCATCTCTTATAAGCAGCAGAAGAACTCCGCAAGAATGCAGCGGGTCAATCCGAAAATGGAAAAGCTGCGGCAGAAATATAAGGATGATCCGAAAAAGATGCAGGAAGAGCAGATGAAGCTCTACCAGGAAGAGAACGTGAACCCCGGCGCATCCTGTCTGCCGATGTTCCTGCAGTTCTTCATCCTGTTCGGCATTCTGGACGTTGTCTATAAGCCGCTGTCTTATATTCTGAAAATGAAAGACAGCGTGATCTCCAGCGCCTTTGAAGTGGTGCAGAAGATCAATCCGGAACTGGCAAAGCAGGGCACCAGCCTGCGGCGTGAGCTGACCATCCTGACTGCGCACCACTCCGATGCCAGTGCATTCCAGAGCGTGCTGGGAGACAACCTCTCGGCAAAGATCTCGGAATTCTACGACAAGTTCAGTCTGTTCGGCATCAACCTGGGCGAGATCCCGACCTGGCATCCGGACACCTGGAACGCCGCAGCCATCGGTCTGTTCATGATCCCGGTGCTGTCCGGCGCACTTCAGCTGGCGCTGACTATTTATATGCAGATCTCCCAGAAAAAGCGCAACCCCGGCGCACCGAACATGGGCTGTATGAACGTAATGCTCTACGCAATGCCCATCTTCTCCGTCTGGTTCGCTTTCCAGGTACCTGCCGGCGTTGGCTTCTACTGGGTATGCTCGTCCTTCTTCTCTCTGATCCAGAGCATCGGTCTGAACTGCTACTTCACACCGGCACGCATCGAAAAGATCTGCGAGCAGGAGACCAAGAAAAACGCCAAGAAGTATGCCAACGGCAAAAAGAGCTTTATGCAGCGCATGATGGATGCGCAGCAGGGCATGGATGTCCAGAACCAGCGTGAAAAATACGCCGAAGAGACCAAGGATATGTCCCGTTCAGAGCTGAACAAGTATAACCAGCAGGTGCTGAAAGAAGCACGCAAGCGGCTGGCAGAAAAGTACGGCGACACCTATGACGAAAACGAGAGCGACAAGGATTAAAGGGCTGCTGTGATGACGCCGGTGAAAGCGCCGTCCGCCCGAAAAAACCATTTCACAGGGAAACACCCTGTGATATCCCATGATTACGAAAGGGATGAATGAGAATGAAAGAGATTTTCACTGCAAAAAGCATCGAAGAGGCAAAGCATCTGGCGGCCGAAAAGTTCGGCGTTTCTGAGGACCAGATCGTTTACCGCATTCTGGAAGAGCCGAAAAAGGGACTCTTCGGCAAGATAAAGCGGGAGGCACAGGTAGAGGCAGTGTATGAAGAACCGGCAGCGGCTGCTGCGCCGGAGACCCCGGCAGCACCGGTTTCCCAGCCCGTACAGGAGGTAGTTTCTTCTGTAGAGGAGATCGTCATTGACAAGGATGACAATTCTCCCACACGTGGCATGGAGTCCGAGGCGATCGAGGATATCCTGACAGAGGAGAACATGACCCCCGGCCTGCTCCGTGCAAGACAGTATATTGCAGACATTTACGCAGCAATGGGCATTACTGTGACCATTACTACCATGCGCACCGCAAACGGCATCCGCATGGAACTGCGCAGCGACAATAAGAGCGGCACCATCATCGGCAGACGAGGCGAGACCCTGGATTCCATCCAGTATCTGGCATCGATCCTGGTGAACAAGGACAGCGAGGACTACTGCCGTCTGCTCCTGGACAGCAACGGCTATCGGGAAAAGCGCCGCAAGACCCTGGAACAGCTGGCAGAAAAGATCGCCCGGAGCGTACTGCGCAGCGGACGTTCCACCACGCTGGAGCCGATGAACCCCTATGAGCGCCGGATCATCCACAGCAAGATCTCCGAGATCGAGGGTGTGACCTCCAAGAGCGTGGGCGAAGATCCCTACCGGAAGGTAGTCGTATCCTCCACCACCGGCAGACGCAGCGGCGGAAACCGTGGCGGCAGAGGCGGTCAGAACCGTGGCGGCAAGCGTCCGTACCGGGAGAGAAAGCCGGAGGATTTCCAGCGCAAGAACCTGGATTCCATGAAGACCAGCTTTGAACGGGATTACAAAAAGCCGAAGCCGGAGGACGAACTGAACGCCGGACTCTACGGCAAGATCGAATTCTGAACAAGGTAAATCAGACAGATAAAACGGATTGTAGCAATGCAGTCCGTTTTGTTGTATGCGGCAGTGTGCGCCGGGATGGGTGTTTCATGTGAAACATGAGGATGCCGCATCTGTAGGGGCGAACATTGTTCGCCCGGGACTCCTCTGACTCCTCCGGCACTGCGTGCCACCTCCTCTCTTAGAGGTGATGCCCGACAGGGCAGAGGAGTTGTCTGCCCTTTTTGAAAAGAAAAACCACACCCCAAAAAATCCGCCGCAAGGAGAAATCACTATGTATACAATTGCAGCAATTGCAACCCCTCACGCTGCCGGCGGCATTTCTGTGATCCGGATCTCCGGTGACAGTGCCGTTTCCGTGGCACAGACCTGCTTTCGCAGCGTGACCGGAAAATCCTTATCCGAAATGCCCGGCTACACCTGCGCCTACGGCAAATTCTGCGACCCGTCCGGTGCGGAGCTGGATGACGGGATCGCCACCGTGTTCCGTGCGCCCCACAGCTATACCGGCGAGGACACCGTGGAGTTTTCCTGCCACGGCGGCATTTTTGTCACCCAGCAGCTGCTGGAATCGGTCTACGCCGCCGGCGCTGTCCCGGCAGAACCGGGCGAATTCACCAAACGGGCGTTTCTCGCCGGAAAAATGACACTCACCCAGGCAGAGGCGGTCATGGATGTGATCGGCGCAGCCGGAAAACGGGAGCTTTCCTTTGCCCATGCCCAGCAGAACGGCGCACTCTTTCACCGGGTGCAGCAGATCTCACAGGGCATCGTCAGCAGTCTGGGCGACCTGGCAGCCTGGGCAGACTACCCGGAGGACGAAGTCCCGGCAGTCACCCCGGAGGGACTCCATGCCGCACTGCAGCCTGTCTTGGAACAGCTGGACAGCACCCTTGCCACCTATGACTACGGGCGCATTCTCCAGTCGGGCGTGTCGGCAGTCATCGTGGGCAAACCCAACGTGGGAAAGTCCACCCTGTTCAACCTGCTGTCCGGCAGTCAGCGCAGTATTGTCACTGAAATTGCCGGCACGACACGTGACGTGGTGGAGGAACAGATCCGCCTGGGCAACGTGACCCTGCGGCTGTCCGACACTGCCGGACTGCGTGAGACCGAGGACGTGATCGAACAGATGGGCGTGAAAATCGCCGAGGAACGCCTGGCGCAGGCGGATCTGATTCTGGCGGTGTTTGACACCACCCGTCCGCTGGATGCAGACGACCGTCGAATGCTGGAACAGCTGCCGGACAAGCCGGTAATCGCCATTCTGAACAAGTCCGACCAGACCGCCTGTCTACATCCGGAAAGCCTGGAACAGCAGTTCTCCCGTGTCATCACCATGGCGGCAAGGGACGGCAGCGGTCTGGAACAGTTGCGCCAGGCGGTGGAAGAGCTGTTCTACCAGGCGGAAGTGACTCCGGAACTGGTCAGGGCAATCAACAAGTACCAGGATCTGTATATCACCGAACAGATGGGCATAAAATAAAACGGCTATGGCAACAGCAGCGGAAAAGAAACAGGCATACGAACAGTGGAAGGAACACTGTAAAAGAGTGCAGTCCATCACGGATACGGCTTTGCTCGCGGGCGAGACACCGGCACAAAAGGACAGGCGTATTCTGCGTCTGCAGGGTAACTATGCCGCGTTCTGTGAATATTACTTCCCCCACTTTCTCACCTTGCGTGACAAAACCACCGGGGAAGTCATACGCACCATCCACAATGCACCGTTCCACAATGCGGCAGCGGCTAAAGTAAAAGGCACACCCAACCTGAAAGCGGTATTCATGTGGCCGCGTGGCCATGCCAAGTCCACACACATGGACATTTTTGTTCCGCTGTGGCTGATGTTCCAGCCCAAACGTCTCATCAACTTCATGGTGGTGGTCGGCAAAAGTGAGGACTCAGCCACACGTCTGCTGGGAGATATTCAGGCAGAACTGGAACATAACCAGCGCATCATTGCCGACTTCGGCAAGCAGCAGGGGAATGCCTCCTGGCAGGATGGGGAGTTCAAGGCGGCCAACGGGGTGAAATTCCTGGCTTGCGGACGCGGACAGTCTCCACGTGGTTTGCGAGACCGGGAAGCACGTCCGGACTACATCGTCATCGATGACTTGGATGACGACGAACTGTGCCGCAATGAGAAACGGGTGCATGACATTACAGACTTGGTGAAAGAAGCCCTTTTTGGTGCACTGGATGTGGGCCGGGGGCGTTTTATCATGGTCGGGAACCTCATTTCTAAAAACTCGGTGCTGGCCAATCTCACCAAGACAAAAGGGGTACATGTATCCGTCATCAAGGCAATAGACAAGAACGGAGAACCGGTATGGCGCGAAAAATGGACGAAAGAAGAGATCGGAAGAGCACACGTCTGAACTCCAGTCACAGTTCCGTATCTCGTATGCCGTCTTCTGCTTGAAAA
>ENA-UPWP01001688-UPWP01001688.1-human-gut-metagenome-genome-assembly--contig:-NODE-1688-length-10580-cov-12.534800_pt1 | contig 10580 bp, 9 predicted proteins | sample MGYA00250052_ERZ773380 | MGnify/ENA primary metagenome ERZ773380 (study PRJEB29103, sample SAMN06112063) | human gut metagenome | biome: human gut; feature: ankylosing spondylitis patient; material... | reverse complement strand
AATGTTATCAAGGTTCTCGCACCAATCGTATCAGGTCGTGGTGGTGGTAAACCAGATATGGCCATGGCCGGTGGTAGCGATGCTAATGGAATCCAAGATCTTCTTTCAGCAGTAGCAGAACAGCTTTAAGATGTGATACAATAAAAGAAACTTGAAAAGGTAGGATGAAAATCCTATCTTTTTTCTTTGTAAGTGGTGTTGAAAGCAATGGTTGTTTTCATTTCACAATTGAAATAGTGAAAATTGGGTGGTATACTATTACAAATCATAAAAATTATAATAGTTTCAATCAAAAGGGAGCTAGCGATGTTTGGACAAGACTTTGGTCATCGGTTAAGAGAGTTGAGATTAGCAAAAGGACTCACTAAAGAAAAATTTTGTGAAGGGGATGAGGTTTTATCAGTACGACAATTGACACGTATAGAAACAGGGAAGTCTCAACCTAAACTAGAAACCTTAGAGCACTTGGCAAGACGTCTGAATATATCTTTATCGGAATTGCTTGGAGAGAGAGCTATAGGCTCAAAGTTGTCGGTAGAATACCTCAATCTCAAATATCAATTGATGCATGCGACTAGTCTAGATAAGCCAAATAACCTAATGAAACTAGACGAAAAGCTGGGTAAAATTATTGATATCTATTATGATGATTTGCCAGTTGATGAACAGAGGGTAGTTGATATCTTACAGTCAAAACTTTACTCATATACTTCAAAGACACACCAAAAATTTGGCATGAGCATATTGGAGAAGAGTTTACCATCATTATGTGAGAAAAGGGTATACGGTATCAATGACCTACTACTTATAGAACTATATCAAATCTCGTTAGGAGATGGTGATAGCATGCGGTCAGATGGGTTTAGTGAAGGGACTTTTTATACCATTTGTAGAAATCTAATAAATAGTTATGATAATATTCCCACGGAGTATTTATTTTTACTTAGGGATGCCTTATTAATGGTTCCAATAGTTGAATATGAACGAAAAAAGTTTCATTTATCGGAAGTAGCATTCAATCAACTGCATCGCATTATGGAGGAAACTCAAGATTATCAGAAAAAACCAATTTTGAGAATGCTAGAGGGACAGTATCTATATGTTGTAAAGAATGATATTTTTGAGGCTAAAAAGGCCTATCAAGAAGGGATAATCTTGGCTAGATTATTAGGAAATACCTCTTTAGCAGATATCATATCAGAGAAAATGAGAGATGCCATGAAAGAATAGAGCAGGACATACGTGTCCTGTTCTTTTTTTCTAATATGGAGTATATTATATTCATAAGAAGGACTAAAGAATATAACTTATTTCATCGAGATTTTTGAAAATGACACAGTCTAAAATAGAGTATTAAGGAGAATTATTATGAAACCTGCTACAAAACGTTTCACAACTTTAACCGCACTCGCTTTAACTTCCGTTCTATTACTTGGTGCATGTGGTAATAACAAGAAGGAAGCCACATTAACATCGAGCTCTAGTAAGGTTAGTCAGAAAGTGAAATCGACAAAACCATCCTCAAAAGAAAAAGCGAAGAAGTCTGAGAAAAAGACAAAATCTTCTAGTTCAGAAGAAGTATCAAAAGCGACCTCTGGAGAAAAGGATTCACAACCATCAGCCGGAAATGTTGCTGGATCTGCTCAACAAGAAGTTGCCCCAACAAATCCTAGTGAAGAAACAGCTGGAGTAAATCAAGGAACTACGACAGAACAACCAGCTGCTTCAGCGGAACAAACACCAGCTACCACAGCAGTTGATGCTACGGCAATGGCTAATGGTGATTTCTCTAGTGTTGCGGGTACCTATCAAAATGACTTAGGAGATACAATTACAGTATCCCCATCCGGTAGTGTAACTCGTGTTGGCGCTGAAAGTGGTTATAGTGATACAAGTAGTCAGCTCTTTAATGGTTTTGCTCAAGATGGCGGTTATGTAGCAGGTTTTGCTCATAATGATGGACCAACCAGTGACCCAATTTTCTTTGATAGTAACGGACAGATTCGTTTCGGCTCTGATGCGATATATGGTCGGATGCATGTTTACAATAAAGTAGATTAATGGTATTGTCCCTCAGTACTTAAGAAAAGGAAATCACAAGTAGTAGAAGGAGCACACTTTAAAAATGTCTCAAAAAGAACATGGAGAAGTAAGAAGTACTAGTGGTACCTTAAAGGGTATCTATCACTATTTGAATTCTCCCAGTCCTCATTTGTTTCCGTTTGTCTTTATTAGTAACGTAACAGATAGCCTTCAGATGTTTCGCGTGTGTAAGAATAGTAAGCCAATTGCCTTTCCAGTACTTCTACCAAATCAGTATAAAATTGTTTACATTAAGGACTTTCAAAATGTTAGCTCCTGCGATGAGATTACAGTGACTGAACATTTAGAAGAATACATCTATGATGAATCATAGTTAGACCAGATTGATACCTATAGTCAAATCAACCCAGAATGAATTAATTAATCTATTCAGATTTGCTTAATGTGTCAAGGAATTAGATGTAGCAAAAGCCCTCAGGTAGCCCTTTGGGCTTTTCTTAATTATAGTTATCTGAAAGAATTAGCTATCAATTTTCTACAAAATAAAGTTTAGTAATATTAATGAAATACTTGTAAAATATTTTTAAAAGAAGTATACTGTAGGTGTGAAAACGGTTCCAATTTTTATCAAACAGCCTAGAAAGTGAGAGTGATCAAAATGAGAAAGGCATATGTTTTTAAGGAACGTCAACGTTACTCAATACGTAAATATTCTTTTGGAGCTGCATCAGTCTTAATTGGTGCAAGCTTGATGCTTGGTGGGCATGCTTTGGCTCAGGAACAAGCCAATAGCACAGGTTCTATCACGGACTATGAAGTTACTGTAAATAATTCTGAAGCACCCCAAATTGACCAAGCAACTTCAGAAGCTGTTACCGATGTCCTCAATCAACCAGCTTCAAGATCTGAAGCGCCAAGACCTAAGATTGCTAGCAGTGAAGTTGCTTCCTCTGAAGCTAGTAGTGTAGTGGTCAGCGAGGCTGCTTCTTTGGAAGTACCAGCAGAGGTTGCTCAATCTGCATCTGCTGTTGCTTCTGTTGCGAGCTCAGAGGTGGCTAGCCCACGTTATGAAGTGTCATCAGTAGCTAGCTCTGAAGTAGCTAGTGAAACTGACCGTTCAGCAACTTCAGAAGTAGCAGAAGTTAGAGGTACTGACCGTGAAGCTGTCGATACTAGTCTTCGTACTGTCTTAACTAATGCTAGTCAGCCAGGTGTAGATGGTCCTGTGACTGCTGATGGTTCTCTTGATATTCCATCAAACGGTACCTATTATTTCCGTCGCACAACTGAAATTCGTACAGCTCCAGTCATGGATATCAAACCTACTTTCGTCTTTAGTCCAGGCGACCATGTTATCTATGATAAGGTCTTGAAGAGAGACAATCACCAATGGATTTCTTACATTGGTTACGACTATGAACGCTACTATGCTGATATCGCAACTTTGAAGGCTGAAAATACTAGTAGCACTACTGAAGCGACTAGAGATGAAACTATCCCTGAACGTGGTACTTATTATTTCACTAAACCTGCAGATGTGAAGAACCAACCTAGCTTGACTGCTAAGACTGAGTTCAATTTTGATCCTGGTATGTCAGTCAACTACGATAGATCTTTGCTTGCTGACAACCACCGCTGGATTTCTTATACTTCGTACAGTGGTACTCGTCGTTATGTCGACCTAGGTGCTGTTGCAGAGGCTGTAGCTAAACCAAGAGGCGACATTTCTATTGAAAGTCATAACAATGGTGACTTTAGCGTGGTTATCAGTAATGTTTCAGATCAAAACGGTGTCCTCGGAGTGTCTGTTCCAATCTGGTCTGAAAAGAATGGTCAAGATGACATTATCTGGTACAATGCGACTCGTCTTAACAATGGTAACTACAAGGTTAACGTCAGTCTAACTGACCACAAGAATGAACGTGGTCTCTACAATGTTCATCTTTACTATGTTGAAACTAATGGTAAATTAGTTGGTGTGGGTGGCACAACTTACACAGTTCCTGCCAAAGTCGAAGAAACTCATACAACTACTAGCTATAGCCTTCCTGATGCAGGAACTTACACCTTCAGAGAACGTTCTAGCATCAAGGCAGAACCTCGTGTGGCAAGTCCAGAGTTGGCCTACTACGATGCTGGCATGTCAGTCAACTACGACAAGATTGTCAGTGGTGATGGTTATCAATGGCTTTCTTACCTCAGTTACAATGGCAACCGCCGTTATGTAGCCGTGGCAAAACTCGCTCAACAAGAAAGCAAACCAAGCGGTACTATCAATATTGAAAATCTCTCTAACCTCGGTTTCGATGTTCATATCACTAATGTTTCTGGTGGTGATAAAGCTATCCAAGGCGTAAGTGTTCCAGTTTGGACAGCTCAAAACGGTCAAGACGATCTTGTATGGCACCAAGCTTACAGACAAAGTGATGGTAGCTACAAGGTTCGTATCAATGTTAGCGACCATAAGGCTGAAGCAGGCGAATACATTGTCCATCTCTACTATGTTCAAGACGGTAAGATGGTAGGTATCGGAGGAACTAGTACAACTGTTCCAGTTCAAAATGCAACCCGCCACAATCTTCCAGCTTCAGGTTCATACACCTTTACTGCTCGTTCTGGCATTAAGACTCAACCTTTGGTAGCCAATCCAGATGTTAGCTATTACGATGCTGGCATGTCAGTCAACTATGACAAGGTTGTCAATAATGACGGCTATACATGGCTTTCTTACCTTAGCTATTCAGGACATCGTTTCTATGTGGCTATCGCACCAACAAGTGTGACTAAACCTGTAGAACAACCAGCCCAACCAAGCACACCATCATCTGGAACCTACACTTTCAAGGAACGCTCTAGCATTAAAGCAGAACCAAGTGTGGCAAGTCCAGAGTTGGCCTACTATGATGCTGGTATGTCCGTTAACTATGACAGATTGGTGACTGCAGATGGTCATACATGGCTCTCTTATGTCAGCCATGGAGGCAACCGCCGATACGTTGCTATTGATGCTAAGGCAACAGCAGTTACTCAACCAGCAAGTCCAAGCCTAGCTGCAACTGGCACCTATACCTTTACAAAACCTAGCTCAATCAAGGCACAACCAAGTGCCGCTAGCCCAGAGTTAGCCTACTATGATAAAGGCATGTCCGTTCGCTATGACAAGGTCATAACAGCCGATGGCCACACCTGGTTGTCTTATGTAACCTATAGCGGTGCAAGACGCTATGTGGATATTTCTTAAGATTGGTAACATCACTCTCTTTTGAGGGTGGTGTTTTTTGGTGAATGAAGCAATATATTACTCAATAAGTTTTGAAAATATTTGCCGTAAATTAGCGAAAGTTGTAGAATCAAGATGAAAGTATAGGATTCGTTCTATAAGTAGCTAATTCATCAAGTTATTGAAAGGAAATGTTATAAAACGGAGGTATTGAGCATGTTAGATATTTTTGTTTTAGAAGAAGATTATTTTCAACAAGCTCGTCTTGAGGATGCCATCCACAAGTCTAAACAAATATATATTTTAAGAATTGGGAAGGTCAATTTATACGATAAACCCAATCAATTATTAGAGCGTATTACGGAAAGGGGCTCGCATTTACTCTTTTTTCTAGATATTGGATCTGACAGTGATGTCGAAGGAGGAATATTGGTTGCTCAACAGATTCGTGAGCGAGATCCTTATGCTAGTATTGTTTTCATCACAGCACATCCCGAACTCCTACCTTCAACCTTTCAGTATCGCTTAGCTGCACTTGATTTTATTGACAAGAATTTACCTGATATTGAATATGAAGATAGGATTATTTCTGATATTGGATTAGCACTTTCTAAAAATGGTCTGAGCCAAATAGAGTGTGCTTTTACTATAGATACAAAGAATGCAACTATTCAAGTTCCTTTTCATAAAATTCTCTATTTTGAAACATCTCCAATGGTTCATAAGGTGATTCTTCATACAACGGAAGAGCAGATTGAGTTCTATGGTCAATTGTCAGAAATTGTGAAACAAGATTGCAGACTATATAAATGCCATAAATCATTTGTTGTAAATCCCGAAAACATTGTGAGATTGGACAAAGAGTTAGGTGTAATTTATTTTGAAAACGGAGAGTCATGCTTGGTTTCGAAAGCTAAACAAAAAGAGATTGTTGCTAAGATGCTTGTTCCAAAAACCATGGCAGTTTGATGTATATAGTATTTTTATTTTAAAATGTTATTTTCTGATTATGACGAAAAAACGACCGTTTATGACTTCAATGAAAAATTTAGCTGTCTATATATTATAATAACCTAGTAAATTATCAGAAAAGGAATATCACTCATGAAAAATACAAGTAAACTCCTTGGTATCGTGGCAGCTCTTATCGTAGTTATTCTTGCCATCTTCCTGGTGACTAAGTTTAACAGCCATGAATCAGCTCGTGTTAGCACAAGTAGTAGCCCAGCCAAAACGGTTAAGAAGTCATCTTCAAGCTCAAGTAAGGCTGTTAAGAAGGATAAAAAATCAACTCAATCATCATCTTCAGTAGTCACAAATGAAGAAAATGACAATCAGGCCTCAGCAGTAGCACCTAAGGCTTCTTCTCAAGAACAAGCTCAAGCAGGTACTACAGATGGCGGACAAGTGGCTGAAGCAACAGCTGGAACAGACAAGGTTAAATCTGAAAAGAACACAAATAATAGTCAATCATCGCTTGACTTTGGTGCCCTTGACAATGGTGATATTAGCTCTCTTGTGGGAACTTGGACTAACGCGAATGGTGAATCAGTTACAATTAATGCTGATGGTACAATTATTAAAAACTCAACAGGTTATACTGCTCAATTGAAGCCTCAAAGAGTTTCGGATAATATTTTCTATGCAGGAGTCTTCTCAGATACAAGCTCAGCTGCATTGAGAGCGATTTCTGGAGGTAGTAACGGCTCTGATTACCTTGTTATTGGTCAGGACCAAACTGCTGAAGGTTTCCCTTATTATCGTAACTAGTGCGAAAAAGATTGTTATTTATGAACTGCACCCCAAAAGTTAGACAGATAAAATCTAACTTTGTGGGGTGTTTTTTTAGTTGATTGAAGTGAAAAAATGTTACAAACTATTGTTTTTTTGTAATAAAAATGTAAAATAGGTAAAGAGAACAAAAAATCTCATTTTGAATAAATAAGAGAGGTTCATTTATTAAAGAAATGCTCTAACTTAGAATTTCTCTTAAGATTATGCTAAAGGAAGTTATGCCATGCTTAACATCTATGTTTTAGAGGATCATTTTATCCAACAAAATCGTATTGAAGAGGTTATTCATACGATTCTTAAGAAAAATAATATTAAAGTAGGCGACTTTGAGGTTTTCGACAAACCCAATCAACTGTTAGAGTCTGTTACCGAGAGAGGATCTCATCAGCTCTTTTTCTTGGACATTCAGATTAAAGACGATACTAAAAAAGGTTTGGAAGTGGCTAAGCAGATTCGCAAGAATGATCCCTATGCCAATATTGTTTTCTTCACGACTCATTCAGAGTATCTTCCCTTGACTTTTCAATACCAACTGGCAGCTCTAGACTTTATTGATAAGTCTTTGGAGGGTGAGGATTTTCAAAAGCGTGTGGAAAGTATTATCTTATTAACCTGCAAAAAGATACAGAGTCAGAATCCAGAAGACGCTTTTCGGATTGAGAATGCTAAGACTGTTATTCAGGTTCCCTTTCATGATATCTTATACTTTGAGACGTCAGACATTGTTCACAAGGTTATCCTTTATACCAAGGAGGAGCAGGTTGAGTTTTATGGCAGTCTCTCACAAATCGAAAAGAGTGACCCTAGACTGTTTAAATGCCACAAATCTTTCCTTGTCAATCCGGAAAATATCATCAAATTAGATAAAAGTACGGGGACGGTCTATTTTGAAAACGGCGGTGTTTGCTATGTTTCAAAGTTGAAACTAAAGAAATTGATTGAGAGAATTAGTCTATGATAGCGATCAATATTGTGTTGGATAATCTTGGCTTTTTCGTAGAAATCGTCGTCTTCATGCTTATTTATCGCTACATTACCTCTGAAAAGATAAAATTGAGATGGTACATCATAGTTCCTCTACTCTTAAGGTCATTATTTGTACTTATACCACCCATAGCGTATGTAATGTGTTATAGTTTCCTAATTGTTTATTCTATATACAAAAATCGCTATGATAATAGGTGGCTTAGTATTTTCTATGGTTTATTTCCTATTGTTATCGAAAGTATCATTTTTAGAATAATTGCTTATTCTATTGCTCTAGTAGTTGATATTGATTACATTATTGTTCTCAAAAATTATATTCTTAATTTTGTAACTGAAATATCTGTTTTTCCAGTTTTTTTTGGAGTCACAAAAGTTCTTAAGATGGACTTTGATTCTCTAAATTATGGCTTTAAAAAATCATTTTCGAAGTTCTTTTTATGGACGGTTGATATTTCGATGTTTGCTTATTTTATGGTTCTGCAATTCTTGATTATTTTTGGGCAGAATAATCAAGGAAGAAGGGATTGGATTGTTTATCTCGTGGTGACCTATGCTTTACTCTTTCTTGCGACCCTTGTTTACATTAATGCAACCTTCAGCGAAAGATTAAAAGAAGAAGTCCTTCTCCAAAAAGATAGGCAAATTAGTGATTTAGCCAACTATAGCCAACAAATTGAGAAACTCTATACTGATCTTCGTCGATTTAGGCATGATTACCTAAATGTTTTGTCTAGTATCAAATATGGCATTGACTCCAAAGATATCGCTATCATTTCCGATATCTACGATAACATCCTTGAAAAAACAAAGACTCGGATTGAGGGAAAACAGTACGAAATTGCCAACTTGATTAATATTAAAGACGAAGCCGTTAAAGGTGTCTTGGCTAGTAAAATCTTGGAAGCACAGGGACAGTCTATTACCGTTCACCTTGAGGTCAGCGACGTCTTTGAAGTATCGAGGATGGAATTATTGGATTTCATAACGGTGCTGTCCATCTTCTTGGATAATGCTATTGAAGCTAGTCTGGATAGCAGTGCTAAAGAAGTGAACATTGCTCTTATCAGTGGAGAGACAAAGGTGGTAATAGTAGAGAATACCATTGATCAAGAATCTATCAATACAGTCGGTATCTTTAAACTTGGTCGCTCAAGTAAAGGAGAAGGACGTGGTATAGGTTTGTCCACTGTTCGAGAGATTTTAGGGAAGTATCCTAATTGTTCTTTGTCAACACAATCTAAAGACTATCGTTTTAAACAGACACTAAAAATAGAAGATGTGGTTTGATTATGACGAAAAAATGACTGTTTATGACTTCAATGAAAAATTTAGCTGTCTATATATTATAATAACCTAGTAAATTATCAGAAAAGGAACATCACTCATGAAAAATACAAGTAAACTCATTGGTATCCTATCAGCTATTATTGTAGTTATCCTCGCTGTCTTCTTAGTGACTAAGTTTAATAGTCATGAGTCGGCGCGTGTTAGCACAAGTAGTAGCCCAGCCAAAACGGTTAAGAAGTCATCTTCAAGCTCAAGTAAGGCTGTTAAGAAGGGTAAAAAATCAACTCAATCATCATCTTCAGCAGTTTCAAATGAAGAAAATGGCACTCAGGCCTCAGCAGTAGCACCTAAAGCTTCTTCTCAAGAACAAGCTCAAGCAGGTACTACAGATGGTGGGCAAGTGGCTGAAGCTACAACACCAGCTTCTCAAGTTGGAGGAGTTGAAGGTGGTCGAGGTGCCTGGACAGCTACTTCTGGAACATTGACACTTGATGCGGAAACACCTGTCTACGCTGCGCCAGATAAAGACAGTGGAGCTGTTTCTAAACTTCCTGCAGGGGATGTTGATTGGGACAAATATGAAATTTTACCTGATGGAAACTGGTATAGTTTTGTTAAGGATGGTCAACGATACTACATTTCATATTCAGATGTAGGACATTGATAAATGATTAAAAAGAAAACATGATAACTCGCATAAAGTTATCATGTTTTTTATGTATCGCTCTCTTTTTCCTAACAAAATTACGAATAAATAAGTATGGTTTGCTTCGGCTTTCGATTATGACGAAAATCGGACAGTTTATGATTTAAGTGGGAACAAATCAAATAAATTTGGTATACTAATGGACAGGTGAGAAATATTTAGTAATATTCTGTAAAATACTTGTAATATTTGTCACCGAGTGTTACAATCAAACAGTAACATCAATTCGATAGAGAGAATAATTGATATGAAACGAGAAAAATTTTTACACGAACAACAACGTTTTTCTATTCGTAAATATTCATTTGGGGCAGCATCAGTTCTTTTAGGAGCTAGTTTGGTCTTTGCGGGTCAAGCTTTGGCTGATGAGCATCATGAGGTTTCAACACCTTCAAATGCTTCTTTGTTTGCTACCTCAGATAGTGATGCTGTGACCGCAGCTGATATTTTCAGTGGTGTAGCAACAGATGGGGTAGCGTCAAGTGAGAAAGCTAGTCAAGTTTCAACAACTAGCCAAACCGCTAGTGAAACTGCTACTAGCGA
>ENA-UPWP01001686-UPWP01001686.1-human-gut-metagenome-genome-assembly--contig:-NODE-1686-length-10585-cov-22.245051_pt1 | contig 10585 bp, 10 predicted proteins | sample MGYA00250052_ERZ773380 | MGnify/ENA primary metagenome ERZ773380 (study PRJEB29103, sample SAMN06112063) | human gut metagenome | biome: human gut; feature: ankylosing spondylitis patient; material... | reverse complement strand
CGTTCATCTAACGAGTAATGCTGTTCAATATTTTTAATATCTGACATCAGAGTAGAATAAATCTAAGAATTCTAAGTGAAAAGTTTAGTAGAAGTACAATTACCAATATTGAAAAATCAATACCAGCAAAAGCTAAATTCAGGCGACGAAATGGTGCGAGAATCGGTTGAACAATTTGTCTAATGATTCTTCCAAGGCTAGTATCATAAGCTCCTGGAAACCAGGACAACAAAGCATAGACTACAAGAAGAATCTCTATCACGTTAACAACACGTGCCCAAATAACATAAAGTAATACAGACATCGCTTAACGTCTCTTCATGTCGAAGTCAAAATTAGCTTCTTGGTTGCCATGAGCCAACCCAATCTCTTCGATGTCAACAACGACATTAATTGGCGTAAGCAAATACATTGAAGAGCCAACTTTTTGCAAGTTGCCTGTAAGTACCTTGCTAGCACCATCAATAAAGTCAAGACAACGACGAGCTTGCGCTTCCAACATATATTGAAAATCGATTAAAACACATTCGTTTTCAATCAATAGTTCTACAATTTCCTGAGCATCTTCATACTTTTTAGGATATTTAATTGCAATTGTTGTTTTAGTTGTATTCATCTGTTGTGGTCCCTGATTTGCTTGTGAACGACTCAGAGGTAAACTACGAAGGACTTGAGTTTCCTGTAAGTCTGAATGAACATGTTGGCGACGAGGAGGGACTGTTGCCTGAGAACGCTCAGGTTGACGTTGCTGACGAGGAGGTGGTGTCTGCACAGGTTTCTGTGCTTTCACTGGACGTTCTTTGGCCTCTTCTTTAGCAGCATCTTCATAATCTGTTACTTCGTCGGTATCAAAATATGAAACAATTTTATCAATTGCGTCTTTTAATGCCATAAGGTTATTCTCCGTTCTCTTTAAAGAATGCACTGCCTATTCTGACAAAGGTTGATCCATTCTGAATAGCCATGTCATAGTCTCGACTCATCCCCATGCTTAACTGATCACAAGGAACATTCTTTAGTTTTTTCTCTTGAATTGATTGTCTAAGTTCATTTGTCTCAGCAAAAATCTTATCAAGTTCTTGAGCATCTGCATCAATTGGAGCCATAGTCATGAGTCCAACTATACAAATCTTATCAAGATTTTCAATTTGTTTTAGAACAGTATCAAGTTCTTCAGGTGAAAAACCATGTTTTGACTCTTCACCTGAAACGTTAACTTGTAGGAAGCAATTAATGGTGTGGTCGGCACGCTTTTGAATTTCCTCTGCCAATTTAACAGAATCCAAAGCATGAAAATAATCAACTAAATTAATAACATCCTTTACTTTACGACGTTGCAAGGTACCAATAAGGTGCCAAGTCAAATCATAATTTTTTAAAGCTTGATACTTATCTAAGAATTTATCAACGCGATTTTCAGCAATGTGCTTGATTCCCGTTTTAACCAATTCTTCAGCGACATCACTTGAAACATATTTGGTTACGGCAACAATATTGACGTCATCGCTAGAGCGATTAGCCTTTTCACAAGCTCTTTTTACCGCTTGATAAACATTATTTTTATTCTCTTCTATAGTCATTATTAACGATTTTTAAAGAATGGTGGTGTCTCCAATTCATCATCATCTTCAACATCACTTGAGAATGTAGACATAGTCAATTGACTATCTAGTTGACCAGTTTCAGGACGAGAAATATTATCACGTCTCAAATCCCAATTACCAAAAGCTGACTGCTCTTGTTGAGGAGCTGCCGCTGCAGGACGAACTCCTGGTTGTGGCATTGAAGGTGTTTCATTATAGTCAAAATTTGGTTGACGTTCAAATGAAGGTTGAGAAACTGGACGTTGCTCTTCTTGAACAACTTGTTGAGCAGGAGCTGATGGTTGTGAAGGAGCTGTAGTCACTTTACGTGGCTGAGCTTTCATACCAGATACTTTTTCAGCACGATCTTGACGAACTCCAGTTGCAACAACAGTTACACGGATTTCATCTTTCAACGTATCATCGATTGATGTACCAAGCCAAATGTTAACGCCGCTACCAGCTGCTTGACCAACAATTTCAGATGCTTCTTCTGCTTCTGTAAGCGTCATATCAAGACCACCAGTTACGTTAACGATGACATCTTCTGCACCATCAATAGTAGTTTCAAGAAGTGGTGAATAGATTGCTTTGCGCGCAGCTTCAACAATACGTTCTTCACCTGAACCAATACCAATACCCATAAGTGCATTACCTTTATTTGCCATAACTGTTTTCACATCGGCAAAGTCGAGGTTAATCAAACCTGGGTTAGTGATAAGGTCCGTAATACCTTGGACCCCTTGACGAAGAACATTATCTGCTTCACTAAGAGCTTCAAGAAGTGGTGTTTTCTTATCAACGATTTCAAGAAGGTTATTGTTAGAGATAATAAGAAGGGTATCAACTTGCTCACGCAACTCTTGAATACCTTCGACAGCAAAGGCACCACGTTTGTTACCTTCAAATCCAAATGGACGTGTCACAACTGCAACTGTCAATGCACCCAAGCTTTTCGCAATACGTGCAATAACTGGTGCTGCCCCTGTACCAGAGCCACCACCCATACCAGCAGTGATAAAGACCATATCAGCTCCTGTAAGTGCTTCTGTAAGTGTTTCTTCACTTTCTTCAGCTGCCTTACGACCAACTTCAGGTTGACCTCCGGCACCAAGGCCACGAGTCAATTTAGGACCCAATTGGATTACTGTTTCTGCTTTAGAAGAGCTGAGTGCTTGAATATCAGTATTAGCTGCAATAAATTCAACACCAGCAAGACCTTCTTCAATCATTCGGTTGATGGCGTTTCCGCCACCTCCACCGACACCGATAACTTTAATTACCGCACCTTGAACTGATGCGCTATCAAATGAAAAACTCATTTTATTTCCTCGCTTTTACTAGATTCAATTAATCAAACATACTGCCGAAAATACCACGAACACGATCACCAAGTTTTTGTTTTTGTTCATGATTTTCTTCTTCAACTGGCAGAGGTACCTCAATGGTGTTCTCAACTGGAACAGGACTTGGCTGAGGAGCCACTCGAGGTGCTGGAGCAGGAGTTCTATCAAAACTCAAGGCAGGAGCCTCATTGTCGATTGGTTTACGACGAAGATACTCTTCACCAGACACAGCCTGTTGTGCAATGATATCAACTTCTGTAAGAAGACCAACATACTCAACAAGACTAATCACATTTGCAAACATTGGATTACGGATACCAACTTGATTTGGCACGTAAAGTTTAACATTTGTCTCAAAAATTTCTTGAGCAACTTCAACCACACCTGGCATGATAGCTGTTCCACCTACAAGGACAATGCCACCAGGCAAATCAAGTAGACGTCCTCGAGTCAAGTCTTGTTTAACTCTATCAAGGATATGCTTCACACGAGCTGAGATAATCTCAGCAAGGTATTTTTCTGTAATCTCAACTGGTGAATTCTCACCTACAACTTCTACTTGGACAGTTTCTGTTTCGCTTGCTTCTTCAATATCTGCATTACCAAAATTGAACTTAAGTGCTTCAGCAATCTGCATTGAAGTCTTCAAAACTTTTGAAATATCCTTAGTGATGTACTCGCCACCTTCAGAATAAATATTGGTAAATTGAAGTTCTTGAGCACGCATGCTTGCAACAGTTGTTTGACCGCCACCCATATCAATAACAGTAGCACCAAACTCACGTTCACCTTCATTTAGAACAGCACGTGTCATTGCAAGAGGAGAGATGATAATATTCTCTACTTGAATACCAGCACGTTCAACTGTCTTACGAAGGTTGTGAAGAATTGTTGTTGGACCTGTGTATATGAGACCTCTCATTTCAAGACGAATCCCCATCATTCCACGAGGATCACGAATTCCTTGGAAGCCATCAACAATAAACTCTTCAGGAACTAGTGAGATAACCTCACGCTCAGGTGTAATGCTCTTTGTCAAGGCTGAGCGAACAACACTTTCAACATCTTCATCTTTGATTTCTTTTGATTCACTTGTTACAGGAATCATACCTTGTGTAGGCTCAATTTGAAGAAGATTAGCTGGAAGCCCAACGTTCACTTGCTCAATAACAATCCCAGCTTTTTCTTCTGCTTGTTCAATAGCTGTTTTGATTGATTTCGCTGCAGCGTCAATGTCAACAATGATGCCATCTTTCACACCAGAACTCTTAACATTACTTACTCCGATGACATTCATTGATCCATCAATAAACTCAGCAACAAGAACCTTAATCGAGCTAGTTCCTATATCTAATCCTGTAAAAAAGCCATCTCTAGCCATTCACTCGACCTCTCAATCTTTCCATTCAATATCTTTGTAAACTGTATAAAAACAGAATTATTCGGATACTATTGTACCATAAAAAAACGTAAAATGTCAGCATTTTACGTTTTTTATTATTCAATATTAGCCTTGAGCAGGGGAAGTCCGATGAGTTGTTTCCTGACCAACTGGTGGATTTTCTTCTGTTTGAATACCTGAATTTTCAGAAATAGTTTCTTCTTCAGAATGCTGTTCCGTTGATGTTGTAGTATCTTGACCTTCTTCAGAAGTTGCATTTTCTTCTTTTTTATCAGTCTTATCTTTATCTTTCTTTTTATCCCCATCAGTTTTTGATGATTCAACTTCAGGAGTCGTTGTATAAAGTCCAACTTCCATATCTACAATACTTCCATCTGAAAGTTGACTCTTAATTTTCTCGTAGTAAGGAAGCTTAACTGTTAATTGAGAAAGTGGAACACGAATGGAATTGCCATCATACAGCTCAATCGTTAGTAAATCTGAAGTTGCTTTAGTAGGCGTAAGATTAATAATTTGAATATTATTCTTGATTTTTGTATCAAGTTTATTTAATTCTTTTACTAACTCTTCGATTTTCTTCTCGTCATCCATCTTTAAGGTGATGAATTTATCAGGTAGATTACTAGTTGAAACTGTTCCTCCTGTCTTACCACTTTGAAGAATAGAAACATAACCATTTGTAGTTTGACGATAAGCCACGATTGGGTATTCTTTTACTGCAATATTAAATTGATTTGGAAAACTATATGTAACTGTAGCCTTTTTAACCCAAACATTAGTTTTTTCAACAGTTGATGCAACCTTTCCTTGGTTGAAAAAGACATGAGTGATATAGTCTGTATCAAGAATACCACTTGCAACTTTCACATCTTCTGGTAAAGCATTTTTTGTTCCTGATACAGTGAGAACCTTTTGTTTTGACCAAGGTGAAATAAAGAAAAGTGAAAATACGATTAGGAGTGCAGCGATAAAAACAACTAGTCCTGCAAGATTTTGTTGTGCAATTGGAATATTACTAGTTGTATTACCTTTTTTTCGTTTCTTCCTTTTGGTCTTTTTTTTCTTTTTAACCTTCTTTTTCACTGGTGGCTGGCTCTCATTTGAAGTCGCTTCTTGTGAATGAACGACCTTTCCATTCGCAAATTCTTCAGAATCTTCGGTTTCTTTTTTTCTCAAAAATTCGAGGTTTCTCTTCTGCCACTCTGTGAGAACTTGTTTTTCTTGTGATTCTTGATCCTTTTTTGCCATGAAATTCCTTTATTTTTTTGAAATACTAGTCACTAATAGGTTATAAAAATCATCAGGAGAAGTGATTTCATCAGATTTAGCCATCGCTTCTTTGTAAGTCTCTGCATGTTCAACAAGTTGTTCAAGCTCATGATTCAAGGTTTCCCAACTTAATTCTGTTTCCTGTAATTGACGTGCGTAGCCTTTTCGTTCAAAATAGGCAGCATTTTCAAGTTGGTCTCCTCGGCTAGCTTCTTTCCCTAAAGGAATAATTAAATGAAGTTTTTTCATAGCCAACAATTCGAAAATCGTATTTGAGCCACCACGAGTTACAACTAAATCTGCCGTATCCATAAGAGGTTGGTACAAATCTGTCACATAATCAACTCTATAAAGATGACGTTCTAAGGTATTCAATGAAGAGTCCCCAGAAATATTAATGACATTATATTTTTCAGTCAGCTGTGGAGTATTACTAATAAAATCATTAAATACCTTTGCACCAGCTGAACCACCAATGAAAAGGACAGTTTTTAAGTTGTCATCAAACTGTTCTTTAATCTTATCAAGGGCACCAGACTGATTAGATGTCGCCATTCCTACCTTTGTAATAGCACCTACATGTTTTGTCTTTGCCAATCCTTTTGATTGTTCAAAAGTCGTAAACATAGTAGTCGCAAATTTATAGGCAATTTTATTGGCCAAGCCCATAGAAAGGTCAGACTCATGCACATATACAGGAACTCCTAATAATTTAGAAGCAATTACCGGTGGCACTGAGACAAATCCACCCTTTGAAAAGAGTGCTTGGGGGCGAATCTTGGCAATAATTGCAATAGACTGAAGAATCCCCCAACCAACTTTAAAGACATCCAACATATTTTGCCATGAGAAATAACGACGTAGTTTACCTGTAGCAATACTATGGAAAGTCACATCTAAGCCAGATTTATCAATCTGCTCAAGTTCAATCCCGTGCTTGTCACCGATATAGTGCACTTCCCATCCATCTTTGAGAAATTTTGGAATTAAGATAAGATTTAAAGTCACATGTCCAACGGTTCCACCACCGGTAAAAACAATCTTTTTCGCTTTTGCCATAGACTATCCCTTCAATTGCTCAACAGTTGTGATAAATTCGTCACCACGCACTTCGAAATTCTTGTACATATCCCAACTTGCGTTTGCAGGGCTCAACAAGACAACATCTCCTGCACTTGCTTGATCAAAAGCAATACGTGTCGCATCTGCCACATCTTTGGCATCAAGATAAGTCACGCCCGCTTTATCAGCAGCACGTTTGACACGGGGAGCTGATTCTCCTAAAATCACCATTTTCTTAAGACCAGTAATGTCAGGAATGAGTTCATCAAATTCATTACCACGGTCCAAACCACCGGCAATCAAAATGACTTTGCTATTATCAAAACCAGAAAGTGCTTTTTGTGTCGCTAAAATGTTTGTTGACTTACTATCATTATAGAATTTCACTTCATCGATAGTGTCAACGAATTGGAGACGGTGCTTAACCCCACCAAAGCTTGCGAGGGTTTCCTTGATAGCTTGGTTTGAGATACCTGACAATTTTGCTACAGCTATAGTTGCCAAGGCATTTTCAACATTGTGACTACCAGGAACGCCAATCTCATCAGCTTGCATCACCAATTCACCTTTGAAGTAGAGACCACCATTTTCAAGATAGGCACCATCTACTTTTTCCACTGTTGAGAATGGAACTACTTGTGCTTTAGTTTGTGTAGCCAATTCCTTAGCTAAATCTTGATTGAAGTTCAAAACAACAAAATCATCCGCAGTCATCTGATTTTGAATATTCCATTTGGCAGCCACATATTCTTCAAAACTACCATGATAGTCAATATGTGTCGGCATCAAGTTAGTAATCACAGCAATATGTGGATGGAAGCTGTCAATCCCCATCAATTGGAAAGAAGACAATTCCATAACTAAGGTATCTTGAGCAGTAACTGACTGTGCAACTTCTGACGCAGGGAAACCGATATTTCCAGACAAGACACCCGATTTGCCACCATGGTTTAGGACATCAGCAATCATAGTTGTCGTTGTTGTCTTACCATTTGAGCCTGTAATACCGATAATAGGTGCTTCAGATACTAGGTAAGCTAATTCCACTTCAGTCCAAACAGGAATGCCTTTTTCAAGTGCACGAGCTACCATTGGATTGTCATAACGAATTCCAGGATTTTTCACCATTAATTCAAAATTTTCATCCAATAGTTCAAGAGGATGTCCGCCACAGACAACCTTAATCCCTTCTTCAAGAAGCGTCTGTGCTGATGGATTTTCCTCAAATGGTTTCCCATCATTTACTGTGACAATAGCACCCAACTTAGCCAATAGGCGGGCAGCTGCTTCACCAGATTTAGCCAAACCAAGGACCAAAACTTTTTTATTTTCAAATTGTGTTACTGATTTCATAATTCGTCCATTCTCTCAAATTGTATCATAATCATTTTACCCTTTATCCCAAGCTATTTCAAGGAGTTACCTCTTCTTGGCAAAAGAAAAAGCCAATCTATTCGATTGACTTTTAATCTCATGCTACTTATTTATCTTCATGTTCAGCTTTTTCATGATTAAGCTCTGACATGGCGAAAAAATCTTTCAAGGTGAAATAGCTCAATACAAGCATTCCCACCGTAACAAAGAACTCACCAGGTAAACTGAAGAATTTAATGATTGATAGCACTGCTAAAAGTAGGAGCAATGCTAAGGTAGCCATGACAAAGAGAAGATTCATGGTGTTTTTTACCGACTTTGGTGCAATAAAGAAATAGAATGATGCAATCAATATAGCAACAATCAGATAAAACATCTCTTCTCCTCTCTATATATTATTCAGCTTCTGCTGCTTTTTTCTTACGTTTATTGGCTTTATCACGCTCTGCTTTATTCAAAATTTGTTTACGCAAGCGGATAGATTCAGGCGTTACTTCCATGTACTCATCGTCATCCAAGAATTCAAGTGATTCTTCAAGAGTCAAGATACGTGGAGTCTTGATAACAGCCGTTTGGTCCTTAGTTGCTGAACGCACGTTTGTCATTTGTTTTGCTGTAGTGATATTGACACCAAGGTCATTTTCACGAGCATTTTCACCAACAATCATACCTTCATAAACTTCAGTACCTGGGTTAACAAAGATTGTACCACGTTCTTCGATACGCATGATTGAGTAAGTTGTCGCTTTACCTGTATCGATAGAAACAAGGGCACCACGGTGACGTCCACCAATTTCACCAGCAACAACTGGCAAGTATTGGTCGAAAGTATGGTTCATGATACCGTAACCACGTGTCATAGACAAGAATTCAGTTGAGAATCCGATAAGACCACGAGCTGGTACAAGGAAGATAAGACGTGTTTGACCGTTACCAACCATTTGCATATCAAGCATGTCACCTTTACGTTCTGAAAGGGCTTGGATGATAGAACCTTGGTACTCTTCTGGAGTATCAATTTGAACACGTTCAAATGGCTCACATTTCACGCCATCAATTTCTTTGATGATAACTTCTGGACGAGATACTTGAAGTTCGTATCCTTCACGACGCATTGTTTCGATAAGGATTGACAAGTGCAATTCACCACGACCTGAGACAGTCCATTTATCTGGTGAATCAGTTGGATCAACACGAAGAGAAACGTCTGTTTGCAACTCTGCCAAGAGACGCTCTTCAACCTTACGTGATGTCACGTGTTTACCTTCACGACCTGCAAATGGTGAGTTATTAGCCAAGAAAGTCATTTGAAGTGTTGGTTCGTCAATACGAAGAACTGGCAATGGTTCAACAGCATCAGTTGGTGTAATTGTTTCACCAACGAAGATGTCTTCCATACCTGAGATGGCAATCAAATCACCAGCTTTTGCTTCTTCAATTTCACGACGTTCCAAACCAAAGAAACCGAAAAGTTTAGTAACACGGAAGTTCTTTGTTGTTCCGTCAAGTTTTGAAAGGGTAACTTGGTCACCAACTTTTACAGTTCCACGGAAGATACGTCCAATACCGATACGTCCAACGAAATCATTGTAGTCAAGAAGTGACACTTGGAATTGAAGAGGCTCATCTGAGTTATCTACAGGAGCTGGGATGTGGTCAATAATAGTGTCAAAGATTGGAGCCATAGTGTGCTCTTGATCAGCAGGGTTATCTGACAATGATGATGTTCCGTTAATCGCTGAAGCATACACAACTGGGAATTCCAACTGATCATCATCAGCACCAAGCTCGATGAAAAGTTCAAGAACTTCATCAACAACTTCTTCAGGACGAGCTGATGGTTTATCAATCTTGTTAACAACAACGATAGGTGTCAAGTTTTGCTCAAGCGCTTTTTTCAACACAAAACGTGTTTGAGGCATTGTACCTTCGTAGGCATCGACAACAAGGACAACCCCATCAACCATTTTCATGATACGTTCAACTTCTCCACCGAAGTCCGCGTGACCTGGTGTATCCATGATGTTGATACGCGTACCGTTATAAGCAACGGCTGTATTTTTGGCAAGGATTGTAATTCCACGTTCTTTTTCAAGATCGTTTGAGTCCATTGCACGCTCATCAAGCTCTTTACGCTCGTCAAGAGTGTGTGATTGTTTCAACAATTCATCAACAAGTGTTGTTTTACCGTGGTCAACGTGGGCAATGATGGCTACGTTACGGATATCTTCTCTAAGTTTAGTCATTTTTTCCTCTTTAATTTTTATTTCAACTTTTAAAGTATACCACATTTTCAACAAAATGGCAGAGCTCAGCTGATTGTAAACGTTTTTCAACAAGAAAAAGGTGCTGTCCACCTATAATTGGTCAGACACACCTTCTGTCATTCATTAGTTATCAATTGTAAGTGCAAGGCTAGCAGCTCCAATGATACCAGCATCATTTCCAAGCTCTGCTAATTTCACTTTTGTTGTACGGCGAACTTGTGGGAATGCATAACGTGTAAAGTATCCTTCAACACGGCTACGCAAGAATTCACCAGCTGCTGA
>ENA-UPWP01001663-UPWP01001663.1-human-gut-metagenome-genome-assembly--contig:-NODE-1663-length-10669-cov-7.960725_pt1 | contig 10669 bp, 3 predicted proteins | sample MGYA00250052_ERZ773380 | MGnify/ENA primary metagenome ERZ773380 (study PRJEB29103, sample SAMN06112063) | human gut metagenome | biome: human gut; feature: ankylosing spondylitis patient; material... | reverse complement strand
AGAAGAAATTCTTGCTGGTGTTGAATTACAGACAAAGAGCGAAAATTTAGAGGATATCTATTCAGAATTATTTGAGAGAGAAGACTGCTCCGAAATAGTTAGAAAACTAGAAGAAAGACTTTATGATTATTTTGCTTCGTTGGAGTTACCTGATGAACCAACAATTTATGATTTTTTAATATTAAGTTTAACTAATAAAGATTGTATAGCTACGTTTAATTGGGACCCTTTACTTATACAAGCTTATATTCGATGCTCAAAAATTACCCGGAAGTTGCCAAAAATTCTTTGTTTACATGGTAATGTAGCTGTTGGGTTTTGTGAAGAACATATTGAGTTTGGAGGAGTAGATTGCTACTGTCCAACATGTCATAATAAATTTAATCCAACAAAATTATTGTATCCAGTGAAAAATAAAGACTATTCTTCTGACGGCTACATAAATTGGTGTTGGAAAGGATTAGATTACTTTATCGATCATTCATATATGTTAACTATTTTTGGATACAGTGCTCCTAAAAGTGATGTAGATGCTGTTAATTTAATGAAAAAAGCATGGGGAAATATTGAAGACCGACCACTTGAAGAAGTTTCCGTAATAGATATTGTAGGCGAAGAGACTATGCTAAATACATGGAAAGACTTTATTCATAGCCATCATTATAGGTATTCAAATTCATTTTTTGATTCTTACTTAGCAAAATTTCCAAGAAGAACTTGTGAGACTGTATTTGCAACATTTTCATTAAATGTTCCTTCTGATGGAAGTAGAGGATTTAAAGAGAATTTTAATTGGGAAATGATAAAAGAGTTTTTATCTGATATGTTAGTTGAAGAACAGGAAAATGAAGGAAAATCATATTTAAAATCGAAATATTTAGTTTGGGATAAAGATGATAACAAATAATCCAATTAACCATAGTGTACTTAAATTGTCATTAGATTTTGATAATGCTTTTAAACATAAAAATATAGATGAAATATATAAACTCATAGAAATTGGGAAAGGTATGGAAAACACTATTGATAATATTTCCAAAATACAATTATTTTATTCCATCGGAACTGCATACGCTGATATATTTGAACTAAGTGATAACTTAGTTTTCAACATAGATACTGATTGTACAGTTCAACAAATTTATTACTTTAGAAAAGCTATCGAAATTTCAAATAATGTTGATAGAAATTCTGAGAACAGTAGGTTTGTTTTCCCATTATTATGTTCACTTTACACCAATTACGCAAATCTTTTAGATGCTTGTGGTAGAAAACAGTTAGCTATCAAGATGTATTGTAAATGTATGCAAATTAATCCAAGATTCACAATGGCTAGTGGTAACTTGGCTATTTGTCTACATCATTATCGTAATTTTTTGAATGATGACGAACACCTTCACTTTATTAAAAAAATTAAAAATTCAATAGAAACAAGCATAACTGTTTCAGACCCAAACAGAGTTGATTATGCAGAAAAACGATTTATTGAACTTTACGAACAATATCTTGATTATAAAGACTTAGATGAATGTTCTTGTAAAGACATTGATTACAATCCTAATTCACAAAAGTATCGTGAATGGTGTTGGAACAATGGGCTGTATCTTAATCCACTTAATGATTTACAAGCTGACGATATAAATAGATATGATGACAATCTTTTACTACCAAGTTTATTATTTCAATCAGATAAAGATTTAAACAAATATATTTCTATGTTTAATCAAATTAAGCAAGAATATGTTTATGCGCGTTATCTCTGTTTTAATAGCATTGAGATTGATTCGGTTCATTATGCTGACGAGAATGTTAATATTATTGATTGTCTAGAATACGTACAATATTCTATCCGAGTAGAAGGATTAAAAGCAGCTTTTAAAACACTATATTCATTATTAGATAAAGTAGGAATGTTTATAAATGAATATTATTCTTTAAAAATTGAGACTCGACAAGTAAATTTTCATTCAATTTGGAGAACAGATAGCAATTTAGATAAGTTGTTGGATAAGAATATTGGTCTATCATCTATATTTTGGATATCGAAAGATTTTGATAATGGTAATAATTCTTTGACAGCAAATCCACACTCAAAGCGATTAAAAACTATTAGAAATTATTTAGAGCATAGGTTTACTAATATCACATTGAATTTTTTTGATGGAAGTGTAGATAATAACGAAAGTAGATTGTATCTAACTGAATTTGAATTGCAAGAGTGTACATTAGATTTATTAAATCTTGTAAGAGAAGTTATTTTTTCACTCAAAAATGCCATTCAAATAAGTGAAAATGAAAAACAATCTACTCTAAGCAGTGAAGTTGCTTTAATTCCGATAAATTATGAAGAAGTAGATTCGGAAGACAAATTATAGCATTGAGCATACAATTTATAGTCGTTATAAAAAGCAGTAGTATAAATTCATTTAACTAATCTCCAAAAATGTACAACAAAAATCACCCCCTATGATAATAAAATAATTATCATAGGAGGCTGCCATCTGATGATGTGCGATATTCGCTTTCAAAAAACAGATAAATGTAAAAAACACTTGTGAAGAATACATCTAAGATTTAGGAGGTTTGACTAAGCCTTCTAAATTATTCCTTATATACTTTTATAACTCCATTTAACATGATAATGAAATCAGCCAAATACTTTTTCAAGATTTTTGCCGTCTTGGGTTATTCTGTGGAGGGTAAAATACGCATCATCTGCAAAATACAGGTATTTAGAATCAACGATATAAAGACCGTTTAAATCCATATCCTCATCAAATATTTTTGTAACTTTGTCGGTTGATGTATCAACTGAGTATATTCCCATATCTTTTCCGTTTTCAATAAGCAAAAACACCTTATCCTTATAGCTGTTGATAACCATACCTGCATTTGATTTAAACAATGTATTTATTGTACCGCTTTTCAAATCAGCACAATAAACCGTTTCATACCCGTTATCAGAACGATTAACTATTGTACCATACACCTTGTCATTCACAGCAGATAGACAAGTAATTTCAACAAAGTCACTACTTGTTGCATAAGGAATTTTATAAACTATCTTTCCGTTATTTGGATTATATTTACAAAGAAACAGGTTTGTAGAAGCGTTTTCTTTGTCACTTGTTCTTTTTCCTGCAACAAAATAGATATATTCATCATAAAATCGAAGATCTGAAATATAGTCAAAATCAAGATTGTCCACCGACAATATTAACTTTGTATCATCTTCATCTTGTCGGTAAAGGTTGTAGAAACCATAAACTACCATAGTATCGCCTATAACATTGCCACCGTATAATTCAGAATAGCTGAAATAGAGTTCATTACCTACAACAAACAATTCTTCGAGCGAAGCGTTATCATTATTAGTATCGGGTAGTTTCAAATATTCCTCATAATGTTTTTGATTCAAATCATAATACTGAACAATGTCATTGTGTATGTAAGGAGAAAAAATATTCTCATTGGAAACACGGTTTAAATCAAGGCATTCACTTGTAATTGCTGGACCTTTCCAATAAATTCGCTTGGTATAGTCCGAAGTGATTTCATATGTTCCGTATTTAAAAAAGTCGTTTGCCGCATTGTAATATAGTTTGTCACCAACTCTTGCCAAATTACACATTACATTTGAGCAAGTATTCATATAACTATTATTATCCGGCTCATTTTCAATCTTAACATTATGTTCCGGAACGTTGGTAAGAGAAAAATACACCACGCCTGCAACTGCAAAGAAACAAAATATCAAAGCAATAGTAATGACTTTTAATGATTTTTTCCTTTTCATTTTAAAAACCTTTCTTAAAACCTTCGTGAACTATGTGAATATGTTACCCATTTTCCAAATTTTTTAAATTTGTTTATGGCAAATTTTGGAACAGTACCCACATGCATCAGTTGTAACTTGAATTGCACATCGTTATTATTTAAACTACCATACTTTAAATAATAAGCACTGGCTTGCAAACAATTATTAAACAATGTATCGTAAAAGTCATTTTTAGTTAATATATGAGAAAATGGTCGGTCTTTACCTTTATATTTTTTTGATGGATATCTAAACCTAACATAAATCTTTCTTTTAATGCCAAAGCTATATGAATACTGATTATTACTGATAAATTTTTTAATTTCTTTAATACTATTTTCAAAATGCCCAGAAAATTGTATAGCTTGCGTATAATTTTCGTAATAGTACAACTTACCAAATTTATTAGAATAGTTCCTGTTATAATAATTGATCTGATCTCTTACTTTACCTGTAATTTCCCTTAGGGAAGAAGTTTCTATAAATAACAACTGAACACTTCTATCTCCCCAATAGAAATACCACCAATACCCTGATTTTTCTTTCAATAAAAGTGATGTATGCCCAGCATTCCCTAAAATAAGTGGAACACTATTTGGCGACTGTATCCACCAAGCATCTTTTCCTTCATCATCAGATTTATTTATCGCATTATTCTCACAATAAGCAAACATATTTGTGCTTAGCGGTGTGCCTGATTGAGTGTCAGCATACACATCCGCATTAACAAATCTGCCTGTGAGTGGGTCATAATAACGGCTTTGGAGATAGTACAAGCCTGTTTCTTCATCATAAACATAACTGCGATAGCGGAACGGATTCAGTTTGCCGACTGTGAGTGTGCCGTTGTCTTCGGTGAGCATATTGCCCCACGCATCGTAGGCATACTCTGCGACTGCTTTGCCGTCCTTATCAACAATTTCGGTAATATCGCCCTGCAGGTCTTTGATGTAGTAATACATAGTACCATTGCAGGAAACTGACATTACTTCACCCGAATTATCGTAATAGAAGAACAGCGTATCACTGCCCTGAGTGAGTGCGAAAAGGTTATTACTGCTGTCGTAATAATAATTAGTTTTCACTCCGTCAACAGACTTCTGCGTTCTCATTCCGTTTGAGTCATAGCTCATTTGAATAGCTTTATCGGAAGTGTTTATATTCTTGAGAATTCTTCCGTTCTCCCACTCAAAAGTCATATCATCACGGTATGTCAATGGATTGCCGTTCTTATCATATGTAATACTGTCGCCGTCAAACTCGGTGAGTTTATCTTTCCAGTTAGTATCATCATACGAATAGGTTCTTGTTTCAAGTAATTTTACAGGTGCCCAGTTAGTTCCGAGTGAATACGATTCCCTTTTTTGAATGTTACCGTAGTTATCATAAACTATTCTGATATAGCGACCTGTTCGGGTATCTGCATACCATACAAGCTGATTTAGTTCATCGTATGTATATACGGCTACCTTTTTACCGTTTTCATACACATTCTCTACATTACCTGTATCGTTGTAATTATAACTGTAGCCAAGCACCTTATCAGAACTCAACTTATAGCTGATTCCGCCAACCATATTGGTTGTAGCATTGCTTTCGCTACCGTGGTAATAAGAATACTGCTTTGTAAATACGGTATCGCTCTTGTTCTGTTTTGTTGTTACAGTTGACACTCTTCCGAAATCATCGGTTGATGTTTCGTTAGTTACACCGTCATTGCTTACAAATGACTTTCCGTCTTTATCTGTGCCTGTTGTAATGGTCTTTGTCTGACCATTTACAGATGTTTTTTCAACTGTATTGCCGTTTGAATCGGTAATGATGTAGTGAGTAAGGCTGCCGTCTGATGATGTACGATATTCGCTTTCAAGTGAACCGTCAAATGTATAATAGTAATATGAGGTTTCGCCGCTTGAATAGTCAACCGCCTTTGTAACAAGACCTTGCTTGTTGTAAATCATCTCGGCAATTTTGCCTGTTTCGCCTGTGATTACAGAAATATTGCCATAGTTATCGTAAGCATATTCAAGATAATCACCGTTTGCGTAGGTTGTTTTTGCGAGATTACCGTTACTGTCATATGTATGACTTGCAACAGTTACATTGCCGATTTTAGTTGACACAAGATTGTAGAAAATATCGTAGTTAAAGGAATAATCAAAACCATTGTGTGTAATTTTTGATACAGAGCCTAAACCGCTGTATGTATATGAGTTTTCAGAATCACCGTTTTTAACAGATGTAAGATTGCCTGATGAATCATATGCGTAGCTTGTCACATTTTCATCAGCGTCAGTAATCGAAGTTACATCGCCGTTGACATCATAAACATAATGTGTTGTACTTCCCTGTTCATTGGTTTCGGAAGTTACATAATTGCCTGTGCTGTCATATTCAGAACTTGTCTGCATAAACGGTTTTGTTTTGTCAACAGATTCGGACAATACTTCATAATCAACATAATTGTCAACCTCTGTATCATCGTCTGAATCGTTACCTGCACTGACTGAAGAATCATCTTTTGAATCTTCTGATTGTTTAGTCACATACCCCGTTGCTAAAATATTCAGTTCAGCGTTGGTAACTGTCATTTCATTTTCATTATAACCATATACAAATGCAAATGCAACATAATCTATGGTTTCGTCACTATTTTCGGGACTTATTGACAAACTTACCTGCTGATTTTTGGAAGTATTGACATTAAATTCCTGATAGTGCATTTCAGGAGTGCTGTTGTTTTTGTAGTAAATATTGAGTGCAATGCCGAAAGTTCTGTTTTCGTTTGAAAGCGGAACAGACTCTGCTTTTGCAGTACCGTTGATTTTGAATGATACTCCTGCCTTATCTACCTTTACATTCTGATAGATATACTTGTTGCCGAGTGATGGACTTGATGATGTGCTGTCATCTGTATCATCGCCGTCCTCATCGGTTGAAGTATCGGAAGATTCAACTTCGTAAGTCTTCTTTACTTCTCTGACTACAAATCCCTGTTCAGACTTGATTGCGTTGCCGTAATCGTCATATGAAGTAATGCTATCCATTGGAGCAGTTTCCGTAACTGTTTTGGTGTAGGTAGATGGTTCGGTGTTGCTTTCTGTGGTAGTTTCTTCTGTTGCCGATTCTGTGTTGGAATCATCAAATGCACCTGCTGTACCGCCTATTGTTACAGTTCCTTTGTTGGCTGAAATGCTCTTGTTTTCTTCTGTGAGCCAGTTGTCATTTGAGCTGAAATCGCTGTTTTGAAGAGCGTTGAAGTTGTTGGCACAATTACCCTCTTCAAACTGGATACAGTCAAACCATGCTGTACCCGATGCATATCTTATCAATCCATAAACACGGATTGACGCTGTTGTACTCGGCACATTTGCTGTTACGCTGATTCTCTGCCAATCAAGTGTGCCTGTAAGTCCGATACTGTTGATTTCTTTTACAGTCTTGCCTGATGAATCAAGGCACTTAACTTTAAGGATTGCTCCGACTGAACCGCCACTATAAATTTGCTTTACATTCTTTGTCTTTACATATGCGGAGAAAGTTACATCTTTGCCGTTGAAAGTTGTTTCTTTGAACTGATGTGCAAAGCCTGTAAAAAATGCGGAGTTATTCTCACTTGTCGGATTTTCAACCTTGAGTGAAGTTGTTCCGAGGTACTGATAGTAACCGTCCTCTTCTGTTGCGGCAGAATTATCGACTGTTACCTTACCGCCTGTGCTTGTTGTACTGCCCTTTGCACCGTTTGATACAAAGTAATACTTACCGCCACCTACTTCTGTCTGCTGTGAGGACTCTGTGATGTAGTTTTTAGTGTATGCGTTTGCACTGTTGTTAATTACAAGTCCTGTGTTTTCGGACGAAGTTGCATAGCCGTTTGAATTGAGGACAGAAACAGTTGAACCGCTGTTATCAAAAATATGGGTTTCGCTGTGTCCCTGCTTATCTGTAAACACGGTTGTATTGTCGGCTTTGTAGCTTATGTTAAGGTGATTTCCCTCTGTGCCATCAGTACCGTATTCGGTAATATTAGTTACCTTGCCGTTTGTGTAGGCAAACTTATGTGTCGGCAGGGATTTCATATAGCTGTCAGACACACCCGAAATTGAAATCAGGTTATAATTATCGTCATATTCAAATCGTGAAGTGTGACCGTCGTTGAATGAAATTGACGAAACCTTATCCTTTGCGGTTGTATAAGCAATATCAATTTTTGTGCCGTCGGGCTTTGTAATTCTTGATACAACTTTCTTGCCGTTAGTACTGCTCTTGTATTTTAACTGAACTTCTCTGCCTGAACCGTCTGTGATTTTAGTTAAGTCACCGTCGGTGTAGGTATATGTGATTGTATTCTTGTGTTCGTCTTTTTCAGAGAGGAGTTTGCCGCCGTCTGCTGTTGATTCGTAAGTTTGTGTTGTTGAACCGTTATCAATGAAGATGTTATTTTCGTCTTTGGTAAGCGTAATGCCTAAGCCGTCCTCATCTTCCCATTTTGCGGTTTCACCCTCTGCAAGTTTAAGGTAATGGTCTGTACCGTCAGCATCGGTATAGATATAGTTGTAGCCTGCTTTGGTAAGGTTTTTGTCAGTCACTTCTCTTACATACTGATTAAATGAGAACTGCCAGCCATAACCGCTTGCAGGACCGTTTCCAAATGCTGTGTCTTTGTTAATGCTGTTGTATGTTGCAGTAATGCTCAACGGCATTCTTGAGCCTGTTCCCTCATACAAAGTTTGGTTTATTACAAGGTTGCCGAGGTAATTCGATACAGCCGCCTGTGCGTTAGTGCCGACATTGATTGTGTGGTATGAAAGATTACTCTCCGTGCCTGTAAAATCTTTGTAGATGAGCGTTAAGGCAGGTTTTGTAGATGTTTTTGTATAAGACTTAAATACAACTTTTTTTGAACCGACTGTATCAAGTGCCTCTATGACAAAACCTTTGGTATTGGTATCGCTATACCAGCCTTTGAAGGTGCTTGTAAGGTCAAATGTCAAATACCGATTATCTTCATATGTAAGAGAATCATAATCAAGCACTTTTGAATCGTATTTTACATTCCCATTTGAAGCAGATGTAAGCTTATGAGCATTCACAATGATAGGGTTTTCACCCTCATCAGCAAACAGCTTACTGCCGTTTTCTGTTTCAAAACTATATTTGGCACTTATAACCTCTTCTCCGTTTTCAAGCTTCGGAAGATTATTTACAGTACAAATTGCATATGAATTTTTAGATGTATAGTACGGTCCGTAACTGTTTACAGAGCCGTTAGCATTCTCATAAAATGTAAGATCACTTTTGAGAGTAGTTGTGATTTCAGGATCAATCGTAACAGGAAATGCTCTGCCGATTGTATGAATGAAAGCATAATCAGCAGTCAGCTTAACTTGAAGATTTGAGCCTTTCTGCTTTACAATCTCAATTTTCATCTGTGTGCTTGAACTGCCGTTTGCATCATACATATACGGTGCTGAGATTGTATATATTTCCTTTCCGTCCTTATTTGAAAGTGTGATTGTTTTATCATCTTTTTGCTTTGCGGTAAGGTTCGGAATTTTGTAATTCAATGTAAATTCATTCTGAGCCTTTGAACTCTTTAAAATTATATTTTCTTTAATGCCTGTTGTAGTGACAAAATACTGCAAGTCAACATCGTTGAAAACACCCTTATACAAAGTTTCTGTTGTTATATTTTTAAGCGTAGTAAATTTATCATTACCGCTTGTTTTTTCGTTATTTTTCTTTACATCAGCTTTGCTCTTGCCTGCATTGTCATAACCCCAGCTGATTTTGTAACCGTCCGATTTCAGAGAAATCATATTCTTTGATTTTGCTTTATTTGAGAGGTTTACGGAAATATCGCTGCTTTTGTTTGTATATGAAGAATCACCTGCTTCATCGGGAGATGCAGTCTTATCTTCCGATAAAGTATTGTTATACTCAACCCACTTACCCTTGCTGTCTTTGTAGTGGACAGGTTCGTTGTACTGAGCAATCATCTTTGTTCCGTCTTCAAGCAAAAATTCTTTTGAATTTTCCGTTCTTTCGCCTGTTAGTTCTTTGACAATTTTGCTCTCTTCGGGATTTTCTCCGACAACATTGTCGAATGACGAATATTGAGTTTCCGCCTTTGGCAGTGTCGCCGCTACAACATCAACAGGCAACGATAACCCAACCGTTGCACACAATGATATTGAAACTGCCGATAACATTTTCTTTATTTTTCCATTCATACTCTAACCTCCTGCTTTTTGATTTTGTTAATAAATTTAATGAAAAATTTCCCTGTGGTTGCTTTTTGTGCCTTAAACTATCCTCCTTTCATTTATAAATCATTTGGTAATTGTTCACTGTTTTTAACTGCTATCTTCCTACATTTTGTATGCTATTGTTATTATATATCACATCGAGCAAAGTTGTAAATATATTTTTATGAGTTATTTTATTTTTGTAAGTTTCACCAACACCGACCTCCGATATTTGTATATATTACCTGTTGCAACTACCCTGCCGCCTAATTTTAAGCATAAAAAAAGAGCCCAATGGCTCAGAGGTTAAAAATATTAAATAAGTAATTGTTATTGATTATTATAAATTTTCTAATAAATCTGTGAGCATAAAACCGACTTGACCGATGTGACAGTCTGCGTTTGTTCCCGTTGTTTTGTTACGCCTTTTAAAGCGTTTTACAAGCGGTAGTGTCACAATCATCGAAACAAGTGACACAATAAGGAACACTGCTGACTGGATTGTTATGTCGCTTGTGAATATAGTGGTTATTGCGGCACAAACCGAGCCGAGAACGAACCATATTGATACAAGCTGTGTTGTAAAGCCTTCGCAAAGCAACAT
>ENA-UPWP01001660-UPWP01001660.1-human-gut-metagenome-genome-assembly--contig:-NODE-1660-length-10686-cov-3.312376_pt1 | contig 10686 bp, 11 predicted proteins | sample MGYA00250052_ERZ773380 | MGnify/ENA primary metagenome ERZ773380 (study PRJEB29103, sample SAMN06112063) | human gut metagenome | biome: human gut; feature: ankylosing spondylitis patient; material... | reverse complement strand
GCTATGATTGACGCTGACACTAAGATATACATCAATCCAACAGGCCGTTTTGTAATTGGTGGCGGTTGCGGTAGGGCTGGTCGTAGAGCACCTGCTTGAGCTCCCACAGGTGGTCGGCGGCGGGCACCACATAGAGGAAGGCCCCGCCGGGGCGGAGCACCCGCCGGAACTCGTCCAGGGCCAGGGGGGAGAAGCAGTTGAGCACCAGCCCCACCGAGGCATCCGCCAGAGGCAGATGGTAGGCGGAGGCCACGGCGAACTCCCCCTCCGGCACCCGCCGGGCGGCCAGGCGCACCGACGGCTTGGACAGGTCGATTCCCGCCAGGGGCGGGCGGCCTAGGGCCTCCCACAGTCCGGCGGTGTAGTACCCCTCGCCGCAGCCCGAGTCCAGCACCGCCTCCCCCGGCGGGGCGTACTCCGCCCCCAGGGCGCACAGGGCGGCCAGCAGGTGGCCGTAGTATCCCCCGGAGAGAAACCGGCGGCGGGCCTCCGCCATGCCCCTGTCGTCGCCGGGGGCCTTGGAGTGCTTTTTGTTGGCGGGCAGCAGATTGACATACCCCTCTCTGGCCTTGTCGTAGGCGTGGCCGTTGGGGCAGGCATAGGCCCGCTCCCCCCGCTCCAGGGGGGCGGCGCAGATGGGGCAGGTAAACAGAGACTTTTCCACAGAACCTCTCTCCTTTGTGGAAGGTATGACAGGAAATTGGGCCCCCGCACGGCCGGGGGCCCCGGCCGTTCACCCCTCCAGCAGCTCCTTTCCGGAGATGCCGGGCTCCGTCATGGAGTAGGGGTCCAGAATTTTGTCCAGGGCCGCCTCGTCCAGCAGCACCCCCGCCAGGGTACTGCCCTGGATCAGCGCCGCGCTGGACTCGTCCCGCCCGCCAAAGAGCAGGAAACGGTTTTCATGGCCCCCCAGCCGCACGGTCAGCAGGTTCTCCGACCGCCGCTCCCAGCAGTCGAAGCCCAGCCGCCGCAGATAGGGCACCAGCTCCGCCAGCAGGTTCCGCCGCAGGGAGGTGATGGTCTTTCCGCACAGTCCCAGCTGCCGTCCGTTGAATCTGGCCATGGCCCAGAGGAAGAAGGAGAGCCCCATGGAGAAGGTCTTGCGGGGGAGCACCCCGTCCCGGATGACGGTGGGAAAGAGCTGCTCCTTGCCCATGGCGGGCAGCAGGAAGGCGATATTGCCGGGGCGGGCGGCCAGATCCCGGGCCACATCCGCGCCGTGGATGTAGTCGATGCTCCCCCCGTGCTCCTTCACGTAGGCGTCCAGGAAGGGCTGGAGGGTGCCCACCTCCAACTGGGCCTCCGGGCGGGGCACAGTGACCGCGCCCTTTCCCCCGGCATGGGAGAAGCGGAGCACATGGCCGTCCCCCTCCCCCCGGTATGCGCCGGGGAGGGCGGAGAGCAGCTCCTCCACCACCCGCTCCGGCTCCACGCCGAAGACCACCCGGTGGATGGGCTCGAACTCCAGGGAGGCGTCATGGAGGTTGACCAGCTCGCACAGGGCGTACCGGGCGGGCAGGCTGTCCCACTGCTCCCTGGGGGTGAGCTTCTTCTGCCGCTCATAGCACTCCTTTGCGGTGGCCAGGGAGTGGTTGCCGTCCCCCACGGCGAAGAGGAGCACCGGCTTGTCCTCCACGCCGTAGCGGGCGCGGAAGGCCGCCGGATCGGCCAGCTTCCGGAGGGCGGCGGCCACCAGGGCCATGCTCTCCCCGTCCAGCCGCCAGCCGGCGATGTGGCCGCCCCGCTCCATGAGGTCGAAGTCGTACACCTCTTCCATCTGGTCCTTGCGGGCGGAGAGGGGCTCAAGCACCGTCTTTTCCAGGTCGTCGGCCAGCAGCATTACGTGGGGCAGCTCCAGGGGGGCGTTCTTGCGCACCGCCACCCGGGGCGGAATGCGGGCCATGACGGTGCCCTCGGTGGCCCGCACCTGGGCCTCCGCGCCGGGCTCGTAGTCGTACTGCTCCAGATCCACCATGCCCACCAGGCCCCGGCGCAGGCGCAGGTTGTCCAGCCGCCGCTCCACATAGATCAGGCTGGCGGGCAGGGTGCAGAACCGCTCCTCCCGCAGGTAGCGGGTCATGGTGTTGTTGACCTCCATGATGTCGGTCTCCACGCTTGGGCCGTCCAGGCAGCTCTCGGGCAGGATCAGGCGCAGGGTGGATGGGGCGGAGCCCACCAGCTCCTCCACCTCCTGCCAGTACTCCGGCTGGGAGGTGTACTGGTCGCAGGCCACCACCGACCACTTGGTGTAATCACAGTTCTGGGGCAGGAGGATGTCCGCCGGGCGGAAGGCCAGGCCGTCAAACGGGTCGCGCATACGTCCGCCCTCCTCAGTCCATGGCCCGCCGGATGGCGGCCAGCAGCTCGTCAAAGCCCTCGTAGGCGGGCACCTCCGGGTGATCGGCCTTGATCTGCGCCGTGCTCTTGAAGAGGAAGCCGGCGCGGCTGGCCTGGATCATGCCCAGGTCGTTGTAGCTGTCCCCGGCGGCGATGGTGTCGTAGCCGATGGACTGGAGGGCCTTCACCGTGGTCAGCTTGGACTGTGGGCAGCGCATGCGGAAGCCGGTGATGGCCCCGTCGGGCGCCACCTCCAGGGTGTTGCAGAACAGGGTGGGCCAGTTCAGCTTTTTCATCAGGGGCTGGGCGAACTGCTCAAAGGTGTCGCTGAGGATCAGGACCTGGGTGAAGCTGCGCAGCTCGTCCAGAAATGCCCGCGCGCCGGGCAGGGGGTCGATTTGGGCAATGGTAGCCTGAATCTCCCGCAGCCCCAGGCCGTGCTCCCGCAGTATGCCCAGGCGGTACTCCATCAGCTTGTGGTAATCGGGCTCGTCCCGGGTGGTGCGCTTGAGGGCGGGGATGCCGCTGGCCTCGGCAAAGGCAATCCAGATCTCGGGGACCAGCACGCCCTCCATGTCCAGACAGGTGATGTACATATGCTGCCTCCTCTTATGAATGGGGGTGGATGGAAGCTCAGCCCTCCCGGGCCTGCTTCTTGCGCAGGTTGGTCAGGAAGTTGTCCATGCGGGTCAGGGCCTCGGCGATGTCCTTCATGCTGGTGGCGTAGCAGCAGCGGATGAAGCCCTCGCCGCCGGGGCCAAAGGCGGCGCCGGAGATGACGGCCACCTTCTCCTCCATCAAAAACCGCTCGCAGAATTCGTCGGAGGTCAGGCCGGTGCCCCGGATGTCGGGAAACACGTAAAAGGCGCCCTTGGGCTCGAAGCAGGGCAGGCCGATGCGGCGCAGGCCCTCCACCAGATAGCGGCGGCGGCCGTCGTACTCGTCCCGCATCTTCTCGATGTCCACGTCGCCGTTGCGCATGGCCTCAATGGCGGCGTACTGGCTGGTGGTGGGGGCGGACATGATGCCGAACTGGTGGAGCTTGAGCATCTGCTGGAGGATGGGCGCAGGGCCGCAGACGTAGCCCATGCGCCAGCCGGTCATGGCGTGGCTCTTGGAGAAGCCGTTGACCACGATGGTGCGGTCGTACAGCTCGGGCAGGTTGGCGGGCGACACGTGCTTCTGGCCGTAGGTCAGCTCGGCGTAGATCTCGTCGGAGATGACCATGGCGTTGGTGTCCTTCAGCACCCCGGCCAGCGCCTCCAGATCAGCCCGCTCCAGAATACCGCCGGTGGGGTTGGAGGGGAAGGGGAGCACCACGGCCTTGGTGCGGGGGGTGAGGGCGGCGCGGAGCTGCGCGGCGGTGAGGCGGAACTCGTTCTCCGCCTTCAGCTCCACGTACACCGGCGTACCCCCGGCCATGGACGTCAGGGGCCCGTAGCACACAAAGGAGGGCACGGGGATGATCACCTCATCGCCGGGGTTGAGGATGCACCGCAGGGCCAGGTCGATGGCCTCGCTGCCGCCCACTGTGACCACAATCTGATGGGCGAAGTCGTATTGCAGGCCGAAGCGACGGTTCAGGTAGGCCGCGATCTCCCGGCGCAGCTCCGCCATGCCGGCGTTGGAGGTGTACTTGGTGAAGCCCTTCTCCAGAGAGTAGATGCCCGCGTCCCGGATGTGCCAGGGGGTGACGAAATCGGGCTCCCCCACGCCCAGAGAGATGGCATCCTTCATCTCCTCCAGGATATCGAAAAAGCGCCGGATGCCGGAGGGTTTGACCTCCTGGATGCGCCGGCAGAGTATTTCATCGTAATTCATGAAAAGATCCACTCCTTCTCCTGCTGCTCCTGCTTTTCAAAGATCAGGTGCTTCTCCTTGTACTTGTGCAGGATAAAATGGGTGGCGGTGCCCGTCACGTCCTCCAGGGTGGACAGGCGCTCCCCCACAAACTGGGCCACCTCTTTCAGCGTGCGGCCCGAGATAATGACGGTGAGATCAAAGGCGCCGCTCATCAGATAGACGCTCTCCACCTCGTCGTACTGGTAGATGCGCTCGGCCACCCGGTCAAAGCCGTCGCCCCGCTGGGGCGTCACCTTCACCTCAATGAGGGCGGTGACCGCCTCCCGGTCGGTGCGGTCCCAGTCCACGATGGCCTGATAGCCCAGGATGGTCTTGTCCGCCTCATAGCGCTGAATGGCGGCCTTCACGTCCGCCACGGTCATATCCGTCATGGATGCAAGCTGTTCATGGGTCAGCGTGCAGTCCTGTTCCAGAAGCCGGAGCAGCTTTGCCATAATACTTCCTCCCATCTGCGTTTGAGCCCGCGCAAGCCGCGGGACAGCTTTATAAACTCTTATTATATACGCCCCCTCCCAGGATTACAATAGCGCATTCAAGCTCCCTCGCGCGGCATTCGCCGCTTTGTGCGGTATGATGAAATATTTTATTTATCCCTGCCATTTTCTTGTAGAAATCCATCTCCCGATATGGTATGATAAACGGTGACGTACAAATCCCTTTTCACTTCAAACAACGACGGAGGTGTTACGATGGACTACGCCGAGATGGTCAGCCAGATCATGGCCGCCGAACAGGGTGCCAAGGTGCTGGCGGAGGAGTCCCGTGCCAGGCGGCAGCAGCTCCAGGCCGGCCTGGAGCAGGAGATCTCCGCTATGCGCGAGAGCTATCTGGCGCGGGCCCGGCAGCGGCTGGAGCAGGTGCAGCAGACTGAGGAGGCCGCCGCCGAGGAGGCGCTGGACCGGCTGGACCGAAAGCTGGAGCAGACCATGCGCGCGGTGGAGGCGTCCTATGAGAAAAACAAGGAGCGCTGGGTGGACACCCTGTTCTCCCTGATCGTGGGCGTGCAGCCGTGAAAAACGCGGAGATGACCTACGGCGCGCTGTCCGCCAAGATCCGCGCCCTCTACGGCAAGCGCCTGCGGGCGGACGACTTTGCCCGGCTGGCCGGGCTGAAAAATGAGGCCGAACTGCTGGAGGCCCTGCGGCAGCACCCGGGCTGGAGCCGCGCCCTGTCCCTGGTCCCCCCCGGTGCCTGGTCCTACGTGGGCCGGGTGGAGATGGAGGGCGCTCTGCGGGACGAGCTGCGGCTGGAGTACCGGAGCCTGTCCTATTACGTTCCCCGGGAGGACAAGCCCCTGATGCAGTTCCAGCTCCGGGCTGCGGAGCGGAGCGCCCTCCTGGCCGCCCTGCGCCGGCTCAAGACCGGCCGCTACGCCAAGGAGCCTCCCCCCACGTCTGCGGTGCCCCTCCGCCTGCGGCTGGACGAGGGGGCCCTGGCCTCCTGCACCAGCTACGACCAGCTCCTGGACGCTGCCCGCGACACCATCTACGCGCCCGTGCTCCGGCACCTGCGCCCAAGCCGGGACGGCGCGCTGCCCGACTTCACCCTGGCGGAGGCCGCCCTGCGCACCGCCTACTTCTCCCACCTCTACCGCATCGTCCACCGGCAGTATACCGGCCGCACCCAGAAGGTACTTCTCCGCGCCCTGGGGGAGCAGATCGACCTGCTCAACATCATCCATGTGCTCCGCCTCAAAACCTACTTCCCCCAGACGGAGCCGGAGACCTATCTGCGCGTTCTCTTCCCCTTTCACTACCGCCTCAACCCCGACTTCACCCGCGCCCTCTGCGCCGCCCCCGGCGTGGACGACATCTTCGCACTGCTGCGGGACTCCCCCTACCGGGACTGCTTCGACGGCGTGGCGGTGGGCGCGGTGGAGGAGTACTACCAACGGGCCATCTGCCGCTTTAACAAGCGTCAGCTCGCCGCCGTGCCCCCCTCCATTTACACCGCCGTGGCGTACCTGGAGCTCAAGGAGCTGGAGCTGAGTGTGCTGATTAACGTGATCGAGTCGGTGAAATACGGCGTCCCTTACCGCGCAGAACTCGCAGATCTGGTGGGCCAATAAGCCCCCCAAGCCCATGTCAAGGAAGGAGCTACCGCAATGTCCGTTGTCCCGATGAAGCTGCTCACCATCGCCGGGCCGCTGGAGCGGTTTGACGATGTGGTGCGCGCCTGCGTCATCGACCAGGAGTTCCACCCGGAAAACGCCCTGCAGCTCATGCGGAGCGTGAAGGGCCTGCGGCCCCTGGAGCTGGAAAACCCCTACAGCGCACTCCTCCACCGCTCGGTGGAGGTGGCCGATGAGGCGGGCATCCCCCTGGCCTATGCCCCCTTCGACCCCGCTTCCCCCTTGGAGGATTTCGCTTCCTATTTCGATTCCCTCTCCGGGCGCATCGCCGCCCTGCACCGGCGGAGGGAGGAGCTGGAGCACAAGGCCGACGAGGCCCGCAGCATGGTGGACCAGCTCCAGAACCTCCTGGGACTCAACGTCAGCCTGGACGAGCTCTGGGGCCTGGATCACGCCCGGTTCCGATACGGCTACCTGCCCCGGGAGACCTACGACGGCTTCCGGGAGGCCCTCAACGAGGAGGAGGACATCTTTTTCGTCCCCACCACCCTGGGCGCCCGGCGGGTATATGGGGTCTACTTCACCACCAAGGAGGCCCACCACAAGGTGGACTCCCTGTTCAATTCCCTGCACTTTGTACGCATTCGTCTGGAGGACCCGCCCGGCGGGACGGTGGACAACGCCACGGCAGAGCTCAACGCCCAGGTGGAGGCCGCCCAGGCGGCGGTGGCCCAGGTGGGGCAGGAGCTGGAGGAGCTGCGCCGGCAGGAGCGGGAGCACATTCTATCCAGCTACTCCTACCTGCGCTACCACAGCGAGTGCTGCGGGCTGCGCCAGTACGCCTGCCGCAGCAAGGGCACCTTTTACCTCACCGGCTGGGTGCCGGCGGCGGCGGTGCCGGAAATCGAGGAAACGCTCGCCCGGTTCCCCAACCTGTCCTGCGTAGCCGATACCGCCGATGACGTGCGCCACGCCAAGCCCCCCACCAAGCTGAAAACCTGCTTCCTGGGCCGGGTGTTCCAGCCCTTCCTGGAGATGTATGGCCTGCCCGCCTACAACGAGAAGGACCCCTCCCTGTTCATGGCCCTGACCTACTGCCTGTTCTTCGGCATCATGTTCGGCGACCTGGGGCAGGGGCTCTGTCTGGCCCTCATTGGCCTTGTACTGGCCAGGTGGAAGGGCATGTGGCTGGGCGGCATCATCACCTGCTGCGGCCTGTCCGGCGCGCTGTTCGGCTGCGTCTACGGGTCGGTGTTCGGCTTTGAGGACATTCTCCCCGGTTTTAAAATCATGGAGGAGACTACCTTTGCGGGCCTGGGCGTGGTGAGCAATGTCCTGCTGCTGCTGGTCCTGTCCATCTGTCTGGGCGTATTTATGCTGCTGCTGGTGATGGTCATCAACATCCTCAACGGCATCCGCCAGAAAAACTATGAAAAAATCCTCTTCGGGCCCAACGGCGCGGCGGGCATCGTGTTTTACGCCGGACTGCTCACCGCGGCCGTGTCCACCCTGGCCTTCGGCGTGAACCTGTTCACCCCCGCCTATGTGCTGCCCGTGCTGATCCTCCCCCTGGTGCTCATGCTCCTGCGGGAGCCGCTGTCCCATCTGCTGGCCAAGGACCCCCACTGGAGGGAATTTTCAGTGGGCGAGGTGCTGGGCACCGGCTTCTTCGAGCTGTTCGAGACCCTGCTCAGCTACCTGACCAACACCCTGTCCTTCATGCGCGTGGGCGCCTATGCCATCACCCACGTGGGCCTGATGCTGGTGGTCCACATGCTGGCCGGCCTGGCCGGCGGGGTGGGCGGCCCGGCGGGCATCCTGATCCTGGTGCTGGGCAACGCCTTCGTCATGGGCTTCGAGGGCCTTCTGGTGGGCATCCAGGTGCTCCGTCTGGAGTTCTACGAGCTCTTCGGCCGCTTCTACGACGACGGCGGCATCCCCTTTGTCCCGAAAAAAATCGACTATGCTGCCCGCACAAACGGGTAATCCTGAGGAGGTAGTCACCATGCTGAAATTCATTGTCCTGTTCTTTGCCGCCTTCGCGGTTTTCTCCCCCCTGTTCCTCATCGGCATCCGCAAGTACACCGGACGCAGGGCCAAGCGGGCCCTTGGCGCCAACATCGCCTCCTTCTTCGCCTTCCTGGTACTGGCCAGCGTGGTGGGCATCGGCGGCAGCGCCTCCGCCGTCGGCACGCCTGAGGCCGCCGCGGCGGCTGGCGGTATCGCCGAGGGCCTCAAGTACGTAGGCGCTGCCCTGGCCGTGGGCCTGAGCGGCATCGGCGGCGGCATCGCCGTGGCCTCCTCCGCGTCTGCCGCCCTGGGCGCCATCTCCGAGAACGACAAGGCCTTCGGTAAGGCCCTCATCTTCGTTGGCCTGGCCGAGGGTGTGGCGCTGTACGGCCTGATCGTGGCGCTGCTGCTGCTCTTCGTGTAATCCGTCCAGAGGTATCGGTGTGCTGCGCAGGCGCACAAGGTAAATTGCCCCGAGGGGCAAGAGAAGGCACCCTGGGGTGTGTCCTGCTCCGCACGGATTTTGATTTGATTTCGCCCGCGGGGCGGGCGAAACGCTGAGAGGCAACTTATGAAATACTTCGTCATCACCGACAGCACGGATACCCAGGTGGGGCTGCGCCTGGCTGGCATCGAAGGGGTCGTGGTGCGGGAGGAGCCCCTGGTGCGCGCCGCCATCCAGACCGCCGCCGCCGATCCCGACATCGCCGTGCTGCTCATCACCGAAAAGCTGGCCGCCCTGTGCCAGGATCTCATCGCCCCGCTGAAGCTCACCGCCCAGCGGCCCCTGGTGGTGGAGATCCCCGACCGGCACAGCGCCGGCCGCGCCCCCGACTCCATCACCCGCTACATCCGGGAGGCCATTGGAGTCAAGCTCTGACCAGCTCCGTGAGGAGGTTAACTATGCCTGATATGAATCAAAAGCTGGACCGCTTCACCGCCAAAATCCTGGCGGAAGCCGCCGACGAGAGCAAGCGCGCCCTCGCGGAGGTCAAGCGCCGCCGGGAGCTCCGCCTTCAGGAGGCGGAGGACGCGGCGCTGAAGGAGGCCTACGAGTACATCCACGGCGAGGTGGCCCGCATCCAGTCGGAGGCCGGGCGGGGCGTGTCCCGCCATATGCTGGAGAACAAGCGGGCCCTCTACCTGCGCCGCACCGAGATGGCCCAGGAGGTCTTCGCCCTGGTGCGGGCCAAAATCGCCGCCTTCACCCGCACTCCCGCCTATGGCCAGCGGCTCACTGCCCTGCTGGCCGAGGCGCTGGAGCAGCTCTCCGGCGCGGAGGAGGTGCTGGTTACCCTGCGGGGCGACGATCTGAGCTTTCGGGAGGCCCTGGCCGCCTCCGCGCCCCAAATCCGCCTGACCTTCCGGGAGGGGGACTTCCGCCTGGGCGGCCTGATCGCCGAGTCCCCCGATCTGGGCCTGCGGGTGGACTCCTCCTTTGACAGCGCAGCCGGCGAGTTGTCCGGCCACTTTGCCGAGCTCTTCGGCCTGTCGCTCTCCGACGAATAAGAAAGGATGGTACTTCCAATGAATCAAACGCACTATACCATCCACGGCATCAACGGCCCGGTCGTCAAGGTGACCGGCGGCAAGGGCCTGGCCATGATGGATATGGTCAGCGTGGGCGAGGAGGGCCTGATCGGCGAGGTGGTCAGTGTGGACCGCTCGGCCACCACCGTCCAGGTCTACGAGGACACGGCCGGCCTCAAGCCCGGCCAGCCGGTGGTGAGCCAGGGGGCCCCCATGGCCATCACCCTGGGCCCCGGCATGCTGACCAACATCTTCGACGGCATTGCCCGCCCCCTCAAGGTCATTGAGGCGGAGAGCGGCCCCTTCATCGGCCGTGGGCTGAACATCCCCTCCCTGGACCAGGAGAAGACGTGGGATGTCACCCTCCATGTAAAGGCAGGCGACGTTCTCGCCCCCGGCGCACTCTATGCCTCCTGCCCGGAGACCCCCCTCATCGTCCACCGCTGTCTGGTGCCCGCCGGGGTGTCCGGCCGGGTGACCAAGGTGGCGCCCGCCGGGGCCTACCGGGTCAGCGACACTCTGGTGGAGCTCACCGACGACCACGGGAGGGTGCACTCCCTGTCCCTGGCCCAGCGGTGGCCCATCCGCACCCCCCGCCCCATCGCCCAGCGGCTGCCCATCGACCGGCCTCTGGTCACCGGGCAGCGGATCATCGACACCCTTTTCCCCATCGGAAAGGGGGGCGCCGCCGCCATCCCCGGCCCCTTCGGCGCGGGCAAGACCATGACCCAGCACCAGCTAGCCAAGTGGTCGGACGCGGACATCATCGTCTACCTGGGCTGCGGCGAGCGCGGCAATGAGATGACCCAGGTTCTGGAGGAGTTCTCAGAGCTCATAGACCCAAAGACAGGAAATCCGCTGATGGACAGGACGAC
>ENA-UPWP01001658-UPWP01001658.1-human-gut-metagenome-genome-assembly--contig:-NODE-1658-length-10696-cov-11.787174_pt1 | contig 10696 bp, 3 predicted proteins | sample MGYA00250052_ERZ773380 | MGnify/ENA primary metagenome ERZ773380 (study PRJEB29103, sample SAMN06112063) | human gut metagenome | biome: human gut; feature: ankylosing spondylitis patient; material... | reverse complement strand
TATATTCCTTACCGCCTGCTGCGTTTGTACTTTCTGTTACAGTTACATTCGCATCTTTTGGTTTTACAGTAGATGCCTTAGCTGTACCCCCGATAGCAGCTTGTAATTGGCTATAGTTAACTGCATCATTAGGGTCGCTACCATTAGCAACATTAGTGATCTTTTGATTATTTGCATTAAGACCAGTCGGTGTCACATATGTCTTACCACCTACAGTCAACCCACCGTTATTGATAGTAGTACCACCAGCTGTGACGCTATCTAAACCTGTTAACGTTTTCGCCAATTTAACATTTAATGTACCGTTACCATCGGATGCAACACCGATATTGCCATCAGACAATGCACCTGTAGCACCGCCTTTAACAGTTACAGTATCACCTAATTGTCGATTACTTACAGTGCCTGTGTCGCCAGCAAAGTTCAAGCCTTTATCTATTGTGTCTTTATTGAATTTAATAGCATCATGAATCGTGCCCTTACCAGTGTTACCGATATTGCTCATCGTCAATTTACCAGTATCAGGGTCAAGCGCCGCATTGCCACCTAAAATACCTTTTGTAGTGCTTGCCAAATTGCCTAAAGTATTAGCAACACCATATAATTGGCTACCGTTGATTGCATCTGTAGATTGTGCATTTACACGACCTGCAGCCACATTTGTGATAGTACGTTTTAGTGTATCACTACCTACACTAAGTGTGGAATCAGCAGAACCGCCGGCATAGTTTTTATACCATAAGCCATTTACCAATTGATTTGGTGTGCTTACTACATTATCAGTCTTGGAGTTAGCACCTAATGCAATAGATCTTTGTTGATTCACATCAACTGATGCATTTTTACCGATGGCAATGGAGTCATCTGCAGCTGCAATTGCAGCTTTACTCATAGCAATAGAATTATTTGCAGTCGCTTTTGCCGTCTCACCGATAGCAATAGAAGCCTCACCGCTAGCCACACTATCCCAACCCATAGCAGCAGCATTAGTAGCATCAGCTGTAGAGTTAGCACCGATTGCGCGAGCACCTTGTGCCAATGCTTTTGCACCATTACCGATGGCTACACCCCAATCACCTCGAGATTGAGAACCATTACCCATAGCAATAGCACCCCCTTTGGATGCCTTCGCATTATTACCGAACGCCATGGAGGACCCACCGTAAGCACGTGCATTGGAACCGAAAGCCTGATCATTATCAAGACCTATCAATTGATTGTTTTCATCAAAACCCGCACGTGCATTGTTCCCCAACGCAAAGCCGTTCGTGGATTGTACACGTGCTTCGTTACCAATAGCTACGCCGTTATTAGCAATTGTGCGCGCATTACGACCAATAGCTACAGCTTGCGCACCTTGACCGATAGTGCTTGTACCAATAGCAATTGTATTGATATCCTTAGTTGTCGCATCATGACCGATGGCAATACCACCGCTCTTATCTGTAATACCTGGTGTTGCCGTAGCAGGGTTAACACTTACTGTAGCACCATGACCGATAGCGATACCATTTTGGCTTTCAGATTCAGATGGATCATTTTTACCAACAGTAGCGTCTGTACCCATAGCCACACTATAGTCACCGCGAGCATTTGTTCTGTCACCAATCGCGATACCACCGTCGTTTTCAGCTGTCGCTCCGACACCATTTTTAATCGGTGCCCCCAAGGCATCCGTAGGCATCATAACGCCTGTCAACATAACGGCAACTGCTGTAGCACCTACCATTTTAGAAAATACAACCGACAAAGAGGAACGTTTCGTCATGTTTTTTGCTGTTTCTGCCACAACAACATAGCAGCCCTTTGTGCGATTCCAAATCACTTTAAATACTCGATTCATTAATCTTTCTCCTATAAAACTTATAAAACTTACTAACTAACTATCTACATTTTTAATGAAATAACAATGATAGATCGATGATGTATTGAGAATTCATCGACATTCTTGAATGTGTATATCTAAAATACCACAAATTACGGGAAAAGTAAACTTTTTTTCATTTTATTTTCATAAAACTTTTGTGTTTAAGTTATTAATAATTTCGATAAAATTAAATATACTGAATATTCTGCATAAATGCTGTATTTTTTTACTATTATTCACCAACTTTCATAAATAATACTAATATGCTCCATAATTATGTCCCAATATCACACCATATGTAACCAATTTATTTTCTCTTCATCATTCTGATTTATGATAGACTATATAATAGAATGATATCTTTTCATAAACGGATATCGTACAGTGTTTCTGCCATTTTGACTCAATGTACGTACACAATTACTACATACCTACTTAAGCCAATTAACTATTGCACAATCAATAAAGGTAGCATTTTATTATATAGTAAAAGGAATGACAGGTGAAATTCAAATCGCCTTCATTCCTTTTTTTATTCCAAGTCCCTCTAAAGGCGTATCGGCGGACTTTATAGGCTTTATAGAAATAGAGCATATGTGTATAAAAACAATTTATACGATTACTCCATGTGTTTTTTAATTTTTATTGTTATACTGAAAGCAGAAAGGAGGAAGAAATCTATGTCAGAACTCAATATCTTACAACAAAATATAGATAAACCAAATACGGTTACCGAAGAAGATATCGTAGTTACACGAGATAATCAAACTTTCACAATCAAAGGTCGCTTTAATGGGGAAGAAGGCGTATTCACATATGATGCGGACGTTCAACCTAACGATCAGTTACAATTTCTGCATCACAACTTTACGGCCATCGTAAAAAAAATTACATATAAGGTGATTCAAGGTCAGCGAATCACATTGATTGCAAAATTATATGCATAAAAATATCGGGGTATTGTTAATACAAACAACACCCCGATATTTTTTATCGGTCATACAATTATAAGAAATACAATACAACACAACAACACTTAATTCTTATAATTGAATCATCTAAAATTATTGAATTGTCGGTGCATTAATCGCTTTACGAAGGTCCACTGTGTGAAGTTCGTCCATCGCAGGAGCTGCTTTTTCATCCACAGGTTTCACGCGATTATTACCGTCTTTCATAGCTTCATTCAAGCTGAAGATCACCATTTCGTTCATGTAGAAACGCAATTCATCATCATGTACATTGGCTGTATTGCGATCCAAGATATCAATGATTTGTTGCGCATAGTCCAATTTAGCGTCTTCAGATACAGTCGCATGTTCTGTAAAGAACTGTTTGTAATCATTGTACAAACGATCTAACGCCAAGCGACTATAGCTATCGTTTTTATAACGATGGCTCACGATGTACCAGCTGCGGCGAACGTTCATGTAGTACAACACATTGTTACGGTAACGCTCTTGACCAGTCATAACGCGGGAATCATCCATGATACGTTTGCCCTTTTGGTCCAATTGGAATTGTGTGAAAGCATTCACTACGTCGCGAACTTCTTCGCTAGGTACAGGAACTGCAACTTCCGCTTCAATCACGTTTAATGGTTCAGCCGGTTGTTCTGGCATCATCAATCGATCTTGAGCCGCATCCGCTTGACCTACCGCGCATACACAAGCAAGTGCCAATACAGGCATAAATGTTTTGAATTTCATAAATCCTCCTTATGACGAGCCGCCCCCCAAAGGGCGGCTTTCATATTCCTTACATGATTCTTACATGACTAGAGTATACTAAATAACCCATTTAATCAAGTCAAATTTACTTTGTAAACCCTGCTTGTTGCATCAACAATGCAATTTGAGCCTTCATTTGTTCATTATCTTCCTTCACAGAGGATAATTCATCAATACGTTGTTGCATACGTGCATTGTCAGCCTTCACAGAAGACAATTCGTTAAGGCTTTCTTGCATGCGTGCATTTTCAGCTTTCAATGCTGTTACCTCGTCTTGCAACACATAAACGGAGCTGATAGGGCCACCTTTATAACGTTCTGGAATCGCTTTCTTCGCATCGGAGTTACCGAATTTGTGAGTTACACCGGCATTCACCATGTTATGGTGGCTACCAACAGATACGCCTACATGGAACATAGTGTCTTCTGCTGTATAATGTGCAACGCCAAGAGCCGCCGCAGTTTCACCTCTGTAATTACCGATACCGGCCATTACTTGAGTAGGCTCCAATGGATCGTATTGAATCGGTTTCAACGCAGACATAGCCGCCGCATGAGCACCTACACGTTGTGTTTCACCCGCTACAGCATTGATTGCATTCGCCATCTTATCTGTTGCGCCTTTTAATTGATTTACGTTAACCGCATCAGTACCGTTCACACCAGCCGCAACATTGGTAATTGTATTACCGCCGTTGTTGAGGCCATCTTTAGTAAGACTAACTGCATTACCACTAGCAGGTGTAATCATTACACCGCCACCGTTCATAACTGTAGTATTACCTGCAGCATCCTTAGTTGTTACTGTTTCAAGACCTTTCAAGTCTTTCGCCATACGAACCTTAAGGTTGCCAGTACCATCGGATACGACACCTAAATTGTCTTCTGTAGTTAACTTGCTAGCATCAGTAATACCACCGATTACATTTACTTGTTCGTTAAGCTTTTTGTTAATCACAGCGCCGCTATCGCCACCGTATTTCATACCATCATCTTTAGTTGCCACTTGGTGGGTTTTACCGTTTTCATCTTGGTATTTAATACGAGTGATTTCGTTGCCATCAAGATCAGGATCACCTTTTTCAACAGAAATATCCGCACTACGGCCGTCCTTACCATTAAGACCGATATGACCAACACCGTCTTTACCGGACATGGATACAGCATCTTTGCCGTCTTTACCAGCAATACCTACCTTGCCATCTGTGCCATTCGCGGTATCAGGGCCTGCGATAGATACGCCATCTTGACCATCTTTACCAACGTTAATAGTGCCTTTATTACCGTCGATTTCAACCTTATCACCAGCTTTGATTGTGCCTGCATTACCATCGATGGCAATTTGTTTCTTCGGATCGGAGCCCAATGTTACTTGGTCTTTAAGGCTTACTTCATAGTTTTTAGAACCATTCGGATTGTCGCTTGGTGTAACCTTAATGTTATCGCCCGCTGTTACCGTCGTAGTCGCGGCAGCTGCAGCTTGATCCAATTGAGATTTATTGACTGCATCAGTTGGAGCTGTACCAGCAGCTACATTCGTAATCTTGTTACCACCGTTATCCAAACCATCTTTAGTTAGGCTCACAGGGTTACCGCTAGCAGGTGTAATCTTCATGCCGCCGCCATTTACAACTGTAGTGTTGCCTGCAGCATCTTTAGTTGTTACTGTTTCAAGACCTTTTAAGTCCTTTGCCATACGAACCTTGAGGTTATTGGTACCGTCAGATACGACACCTAAATTGTCTTCAGTAGTCAACTTGCTAGCATCAGTAATACCGCCGATTACGTTTACTTGTTCGTTAAGCTTTTTGTTGATCACGGCACCGCTATCGCCACCGTATTTCATACCATCGTCTTTGGTTGCCACTTGGTGTGTTTTACCATTTTCGTCTTGGTATTTAATACGCGTGATTTCGTTGCCTTCGATATCAGGATCACCCTTTTCAGCAGTAATATCCGCACTTTTACCATCTTTACCGCTTAAACCAATGTGACCTACCCCATCTTTACCGGACATGGATACAGCCTCTTTACCGTCTTTGCCAGTAATGCCTACCTTGCCATCTGTGCCGTTCGCCGCATCAGGACCTGTGATAGATACACCATCCTTATTATCACCTTTGCCAACTTTTACAGACTCAGCTTTAAGGTTTTTGCTCATTTTCACGTCAATCGTCGTATTACCTGTTGCTGCATCTTGTTTGATGAAAGTCTTGATATTTTCACCGCTATAGTCGGTATCAGCTGCTTTACCTTCGCCTCGTACGATCACTGTAGAACCTAATTTATTAGTTTGTACACCGCCTACATTGGCATCAAATTTAAGGCCTGTTGCAGTTTGATTTGCCAAAGCTTGTTTCAATTGGTCTTCTGTTGCAGCACGACCAGATACAATATTACCTGGATCCCAAGTCTTATTATCAAGACCAGTAATATAGTTGCCTGTATTACCAGGATTCGCACCATCAGCTTGTTTACCCATTGTTACGTCCCCTGCTTTCACAGTGTCCGTAGCCGTAACAGATCTAACATTAAGATCTTTCTTTAATTTAAGAGCAATCTTAGTATCATCACCAGTTTGAGTAATTTCTGTAGTGATGTTGTCATCACCGTTTACAGTTACTTTAGAGCCTAATTTATTCGTTTTTTCATCGTCATTATCCGCATTAAAACGAAGGCCTTTATTGATAAGGTCTGTTTTAGTATTATCAATTTTATTATTTAAATCATTCTTGGTATTCGTAATTTGGTCACCAAGATCTTGCTTAACTTGATGTAATTGACCGCCGTTTACAGCATCTTTAGAGTTTGGTGCTACATCGCCGTTAGCAACATTCGTTACCTTTTGGTCATTTGCATTGATACCATTTGGAGATACATAATTCTTACCATCTACGGTCAAACCGCCGTTATTGATAGTAGTATTACCAGCTGTAACGCTATCCAAACCAGTCAATGTTTTAGCCAATTTCACATTCAATGTGCCAGTACCATCGGATACAACACCGATATTGTTGTCAGACAATGTACCTGTAGCACCGCCTTTAACAGCAACCGTATCACCTAATTTCTTATTGATTGTTGCACCAGAGTCCCCATCAAAGTTCAAACCTTTTTCAATAGTTTTATTGATAGTAACGATATCACCAGCATTCTTTGCGATATTTTGCGTATTATTAGCAATATTACCGGCATTTGTTGTGATATTTTGTTTGTTATCAGCGATTGCTTGTTTATTTTTGTCGATTTGATCCTTATTGGTATTAACCGTATCGTTAACCTTTTTCAACTGATCTTCTGTAGCAGCGCGACCAGGAACAGCCACAGGATTGTCTACATTCCAATCTGTATTTTGAAGGCCTGTTACATGTCCTGCATTACCATCTACAGTTACAGGATGTGCAGTACCAACATTGATTGTATTGCCTAATCCAACAATATATTCCTTACCACCTGCTGCATTTGTACCTTCTGTTACAGTTACATTTGCATCTTTTGCTTTCACAGTAGGCGCTTTATCGATAGAGTTAATCGCATTTTGTAATTGACCATAGTTAACCGCATCATTAGAATTAGTACCATCAGCTACATTGGTGATCTTTTGGTTATTCGCATTGATACCGTTTGGAGATACATAGTTTTTACCATCTACGGTCAAACCGCCGTTATTGATAGTAGTACCGCCAGCTGTAACGCTGTCCAAACCGGTCAATGTTTTAGCCAATTTAATATTTAGCGTATCAGTGCCATTGGAAACGACACCGATATTGTTATCTGTCAATTTAGTTACATCAGTCACGCCGCCTACAACATTAGTTTGTTCGCCTAATTTACGCGTGAATTTATTATCTGCAGCTGCTGCAGCTTTTACATCGCCTGCATAGGATACGCCTTTTTCTACTTCCGTTTTAACTGCAAACAATTGGCTACCATTGATAGCATCAGTGGATGTAGAAGAAATACGACCAGCCGCTACATTAGTAACAGTCCGTTCCATACCTGCCTTACCTACACTTACTGTGGAAGCAGGGTTTGTGCCTGCAAAGTTATGAGTGACCCCATTGATTGTAGCAGAAGGAGTAGCCGCAGCCGCTGCTGTTTCAGAGCCATTACCGATGGCTACGGCATTGTCATTGGCTACTTTTGTATTATTGCCAAGAGCTAACCCGTTAGCCCCTGTTACAGTAGCACTGTTACCTAAAACCATGCCGTTATCTGCAGAAATAGTGGAGTTACTACCTACCACGTAAGAGTTATCCGTTGTAATGGTGTTCTTGTAACCGAACGCACCAGCTTTATTACCTTTAACTGTACCAGCAGTAACCTTTTTAATTTTATCGCCATTAGACTCTGTAGTTTCTGTAACAGTAGCCGTCCCTACTGTATTTTCACTACCGATAGCGTATGCATTATTACCATACACCTTATTGCCTCTACCTAGAGCACCTGCAGCTGAACCAGATAGAGTGGCGTTTGTCATATCAAAGCCCACTGTATTCGCATCACCGAGGGATGTAGATTTTTCACCATAAGCTCCTGCTTGGCTACCGATAGCAAGAGAGTTATTTCCCCAGCTACGAGCCATAGCACCAATAGCGGAACTAGCCACACCTTTTGACAAGGAGTTAGCACCGATAGCATTAGAACCCGTGCCTAAAGACTGCGTCATCATACCAATAGCAAGGCTGGCATTTCCGATAGATGCAGTATTTACATAGTTCTTACTATCATTAAGAGCTGCTGTACCCAATCCACCTGGATGCAACGCAGCCACTTCACGGTTAAAGTTTTTCTGCGTACCTGGCACCGCTAAATCAGGAATAGCCTTATATAAATCAGGCTTTGCCTGATCGATATCATCACCGCCGATAGCGATAGAAGACTGACCAATAGATCTTACATCACCGCCGATAGCGACAGATTGTGTGCCATATACCTTCGCTACGCTACCGATAGCTACAGATTGTGAAAACAGCTGTCCATCACCATCAGCAGTAGCATTTCTTCTAATTATATTAGCTTCTGCTGCAGCACCGATGACTACGTCACCACGAGAACCGTAAGAAGCGGCTTCTGCACCCATTACAACTGCACCGGATCCAGGTTGTTGATGATACTTGGAAATCGCGCTCTTCGCTTGACGACCTATTACAATATCGCCATTTTCCTTTGCAACTGACCCTTGACCGATAGCAATAGTACCCGCAGGATATGGAACCTTCACTCGTTGTTGACCTTCAGCCTTTGCACCATTACCGATGGCAATACCATTTTCACTTGTTGCTAATGTAGTCGCGTCATTACCTACAGCCACAGACTTAGCACCTGCGGATTTCGCATTATCACCGACTGCAACGCTATTGCTACCAGTAGCAGCAGCGCCAGGGCCTTGTACTACATTTGCTTCTGCAATTCCCGATACTAAACAACCCGTAATAGCAAACGCGCATAAAGCCGCACGGAAAGTAATGCTCGTTCTTGCAGAATTCACACTAGCTTTACCGCCACCACTCTTAACTAACTCAGATACTACAACGTAGCAATTTTTAGCTTTACTCCAAATTACATTATAAATTCGATTCATGTTATTCCTTTCTCACGAACTACCGATTCTACCGGTTACGCATTCTGTTTATGGCCTCATATAAAAACAAAATAAAAGAAGAAGTAATAGACATAAAAAATCATCTACACTTCTAACATAAAACAATAGTACTCAATACTATAGTTTAAGTACTATTACGTATATCTTTTCCTTTAAGATACTCACTCTAGTGACCACTATATCAAATAATTTCAATATTGTAAACAACTTTTTCATGTTTCATTCATTTTTATAGTTTATTTAATAGATTTAAAAAATAAGATAGAAATTCTTCATCTTTTCTATATATTTATGGAATTAAATTTACATATTCATATATGAGAGATTTAGTCTATGTATGACAAAAGCCGAGGCAGTTTGTGCCTCGGCTTTCATCATATGATATAGTCTAAATTTTATTAAATTGTTGGTGCATTAATCGTCTTGCGAAGATCCACTGTATGAAGTTCGTCCATTGCAGGAGCTGCTTTTTCATCCACAGGTTTCACGCGATTATTGCCGTCTTTCATAGCTTCGTTCAAGCTGAAGATAACCATTTCGTTCATGTAGAAACGCAATTCATCATCATGTACATTAGCCGTATTACGATCTAAGATATCGATGATTTGTTGCGCATAGTCCAATTTAGCATCTTCAGATACAGTCGCATGTTCTGTAAAGAACTGTTTGTAATCGTTATACAAACGATCTAATGCCAAACGCCCATAGCTGTCATTTTTATAACGATGGCTCACGATGTACCAGCTGCGACGAACGTTCATGTAGTACAACACATTGTTGCGGTAACGCTCTTGACCAGTCATAACGCGGGAATCATCCATGATGCGCTTGCCCTTTTGGTCCAATTGGAATTGTGTGAAAGCATTCACTACATCGCGAACTTCTTCGCTAGGTACAGGAATAGCCACTTCTGCTTCAATCACGTTTAATGGTTCAGCTGGTTTCTCTGGCATCATCAATCGATCTTGAGCCGCATCCGCTTGACCTACCGCACACACACAAGCCAGTGCCAATACAGGCATAAATTTTTTGAATTTCATATATCCTCCTGATAATCAGCCGCCCCCCAAAGGGCGGCTTTCATATTCCTTACATGACTAGACTAAGAATTCTCCCTTATTTAGAAAGACCCACTTGTTGCATAAGTAATGCGATTTGAGCTTTCATTTCTTCATTATCTCGTTGTACTTGATCGTATTTAGCAGTTAACTCTAGATCATGTTGTTGCATACGAGCATTATCAGCCTTAACGGAAGATAATTCGTTGAGGCTTTCTTGCATGCGTGCATTTTCAGCTTTTAACGCAGTCATTTCATCTTGCATTACGTATATGGAGCTGATAGGGCCACCTTTGTAACGTTCAGGAACCGCTTTCTTCGCATCGGAAGTACCGAATTTACGAGTTACACCAGCATTTACCATGTTATGGTGGCTACCAACAGATACGCCTACATGGAACATTGTATCTTCTGCTGTGTAATGTGCAACGCCAAG
>ENA-UPWP01001652-UPWP01001652.1-human-gut-metagenome-genome-assembly--contig:-NODE-1652-length-10751-cov-5.385610_pt1 | contig 10751 bp, 10 predicted proteins | sample MGYA00250052_ERZ773380 | MGnify/ENA primary metagenome ERZ773380 (study PRJEB29103, sample SAMN06112063) | human gut metagenome | biome: human gut; feature: ankylosing spondylitis patient; material... | reverse complement strand
TCTTTCCCTACACGACGCTCTTCCGATCTCTGAAGCCGGATAAATAGGAGAAATTCTATGAAAAAGATAGCAATTTTAGGTTCAACAGGTTCGATCGGCACGCAAACGGTCGATATTCTGCCTTCGATCGACGCCGAAGTCGTCGCATTGACGACCAACCGGCGCATAAACTTATTGGAGGAGCAGGCGCGTGCCCTGCATCCGAAAATGGTCTGCGCGATGGACGAAAGTGCAGCCAAAGAGCTGAAAATCAAGCTGGCAGACACCGATATTGAGGTTTTGACCGGCATGGACGGTCTGATCGCCTGTGCCGCGGAGAGCGGCGCGGACATCGTGGTAACGGCGGTTGTCGGCATGGTTGGCCTGCTGCCGACGATGGCGGCCATCAAGGCGGGCAAGGACATTGCGCTGGCGAACAAGGAGACGCTCGTGTGTGCGGGCGGTCTGGTGATGAGCGCCGCAAAGCAGTACGGCGTGCGCATCCTGCCGGTGGATTCCGAGCATTCGGCTATCTTCCAGTGCGTGCAGGCGGCAAACGGCAACCCGATCGACAAAATCCTGCTGACAGCCTCCGGCGGTCCGTTCTTCGGCAAAAAAATCGAGGAAATGCGCGGCATGACGCGCGAGCAGGCGCTTGCACACCCGAACTGGAGCATGGGGGCAAAGATCACGATCGACTCTGCGACCATGATGAACAAGGGTCTGGAGCTGATCGAAGCTATGTGGCTGTATGACCTGCCGCCGGAGGACATCGAAATTGTCGTCCACCGCGAGAGCATCGTGCACTCGGCGGTGGAGTTTGCGGACGGAGCGGTAATCGCGCAGCTTGGTCTGCCGGATATGCGTCTGCCGATCCAGTTGGCGCTGACGTGGCCGCAGCGTGTGCCGTGCAAGGTACCGCGCATGTCGCTCGCGGAGGTCGCAAAGCTGACGTTCTATGCACCCGACTATGAGGCGTTTCCGGCGCTGAATCTGGCAAAGCACGCCGCCTCCCTCAAGGGCGACCGCGGCGCTGTGCTCAACGGTGCAAATGAGGCCGCAGTCGGTCTGTTTTTGAACGGCAAGATCGGTTTTACCGACATCGCAGAGCGCGTTGCATACGCACTCGATACCATTCCGTACAAGAAGGACATCACGCTGGACGACGTTCTGGCGGCGGACAAAGCCGCGCGCGAGATCGTGCTCGGCTGACCGAAAGGAGCTACGCTTTGCTGCAAATCATTCTGGCAATCCTCGCCTTCGGCGTGCTGGTCATCGTGCATGAGTTCGGACATTTCATCACCGCAAAACGCGGCGGTGTGCAGGTCAACGAATTCTGGATCGGCATGGGCCCGACCCTCCTCAAGCACGAGCATAAAGGCACGCTGTACTGCCTGAAGCTGCTGCCGTTCGGCGGCGCGTGCGTCATGGAGGGCGAGGACGGTGAAAGTGAAAACGAGCACGCCTTCGGCAAGGCAAAGCTGCCGCGCCGTATGCTCATCGTGTGTGCAGGTGCGCTGATGAATTTCCTCGTGGGATTCCTCATCGTGCTGGCGGTCATGCAGCCGAACGGCCCGAACGGCGGCTATATCGTCTCCACCATCAGCGAGGTCAATCCGGCGAGCACCGCCGCCGCAGACGGCGGTCTGGAGGCAGGCGACGAAATTCTGAAAATCGACGGCTACCACATCCTCGTGCGGACGGATTTCGATACCGCGCTTGCGCGCACCGGTTCGACCACGCATGAAATTACCGTGCGACGCAACGGCGAAAAGGTGACGCTGCCAGCGGTCAAGCTGGAGGCGACAGTCACCGATGCGAACGGCAACAAGCGCATCGGCATCACCTTTGCGGAGCTGCCCGACAGCCTTGGCATGCACCTCAGCATGAGCGTGCGCACCGCCGTCAACTACGCGCGGCTCGTCTGGTCGAGCGTGGGCATGCTCGTCAGCGGACAGGTCGGCGTGGATCAGCTTTCCGGTCCGGTCGGCGTGGCCGAGGTCATGGCAGATACCGCCAAGTACAGCATGATTTCGTTCTTCCAGCTTGTGGCATTTATCTCGATCAACCTCGGCGTGATGAACCTGCTGCCGCTGCCCGCACTGGACGGCGGTCGGCTCGTGTTCCTCATCATCGAGGGCATTCGCCGCAAGCCCGTGCCGCCCAAGTATGAGGGCTATGTACACGCGGCAGGACTTATGCTGCTGCTTATGCTGATGGTGTATGTGACCGGGCAGGACGTACTGCGCATTTTTATGCGCAGTAATTGAGAATTGAGAATGGAAAATGGAAAATGAATGTGCGGCGCATAGCGCGATACCACAATTCTCCATTTTCCATTTGTGAGAGGTTAGAGCTATGAAAATAACAAAGCAAATCAAGATAAGGGACGTATTGGTTGGCGGCGGCGCGCCCATCGCGGTGCAGTCCATGACCAACACGGATACGCGCGACGCGCAGGCTACTCTGGCGCAGATTCGCGCACTGGCGGACGCGGGCTGCGACATTGTTCGCTGTGCCGTACCGGATATGCAGGCGGCGGAGGCGCTGCGCGAAATCTGTGCGAACTCGCCGCTGCCGGTGGTGGCGGACATCCACTTTGACTACCGTCTCGCGCTGGCGGCGATCGAGTCCGGCGTGGACAAGATTCGCCTGAATCCGGGCAACATCGGCGGCGCGGACCGCGTACAGGCAGTCGTGAAGGCGGCAAAGGAACGCCATCTGCCAATCCGCATCGGCGTAAACTCCGGCTCGGTGGAGAAGCACATTCTCGAGAAATTCGGCGGGCCGACACCTGAGGCAATGGTGGAAAGTGCGCTGTACCATGTCGGTCTGCTGAACGACTGCGATTTTGACGATATCTGCATTTCTATCAAGTCGTCCTCGGTGCCGAACACCATGCAGGCGTACCTGCTGGCGAGTGAAAAGACCGACTATCCGCTGCACCTCGGCGTTACCGAGGCAGGCACCGAGTACATGGGCACGATCAAGTCGGCGGCGGGCATCGGCGGTCTGCTGGCGCTCGGCGTGGGCGACACCATCCGTGTTTCGCTGACGGACGATCCGGTCAAGGAGGTCTACGCGGCAAAGGCGATTCTCAAGGCTGTCGGCAGAGCGGAAGAGGGCATCAACGTGGTTTCCTGCCCGACCTGCGGCCGCACACGCATCAATCTTATCGACATTGCCAAAGAGGTCGAGCAGCGCTGCCAGAGCATTCGCGGCAAGAAGATGAAGGTAGCCGTTATGGGCTGCGTGGTAAACGGTCCCGGCGAAGCGCGTGAAGCCGATCTCGGCATTGCGGGCGGCGACGGCGTCGGCCTGATCTTCCGCCGCGGCGAGATCATCAAAAAGGTGCCGCAGGAGCAGCTTGTGGATGCACTGATGGACGAAATCGCACATTATGAAGGAGAATAATCGTGGCTGGAAAGCTGATTGATATTTTTCAAAACTGCAAATGTGTAAATGAGGAGAAGCACCTTGCCGCAGGCGAGGTGCGTTCTCTGGCATTTGGGGATAATAACACGGTGATGGTGGTCGAGCTTGGACTGCACGAGGTTGTCAGCCGCAAGGTGATCGCCAGGGCGGAAAAGCAGATCGCGGACACCTACGGTCTTGACCGCGTGATGATCGAGCCGCGCTACAACATGCCGGGTGAGCTGTCGAACGCGTACATCAAGTCGCTGTATGACGACATGGCGTACCGCATGCCGTCGGCCAAGGGTCTGCTCGACCACACCAAGTGGGAATTTGCGGACGGTGCGCTCCAGATACCGATGGACGAGGTGAGCGAAAAGCATTTCGCAAACGCACTGCGGCATCTGGAGGCGCGTATTCAGCGGGAGCTGGGGAGAAGCTGTCCGGTGCACGCGGTCCGCGCGGACGCGCAGGATTTTGCACCCGCACCCGAGCAGGAGGAGAGCCGCGAGGAAATTCTGCACAAGGCTGTGGAGCAGGCGGCGGCAGCCGCGGCGGAAACGCCCAAGCCGAAAAAGCCGCGTCCGGCGCCGCAGCAGCATACCGGCTATCAGCGCCCGCGCGCCGAGAAGGTGCGCGAGGACGATCTCATTTTCGGCAAGCTGATTCAGGACCCCATTATTTCGGTCAACGAGGCGATTGCCGCCTATGACATGGTCACCATTCAGGGCGAGGTGTTCTTCACCGACAGCAAGGACATCCACAGCAAGAAAACCGGCAAGGATTACGTCAAGATTGCGTTTGACATGACCGACCGCACCAATTCCGTGCGCGTTTCCAAGTTCCTTGCGGCGGACAAGGCGGGCGATACGGCATCTAAAATCAAGAAGGGTCTGTACTGCACCGTGCAGGGCAAGATGGTGTATGACACCTTTGCCAAGGAGATGGTGCTCGAGCCGACCGGCATCGTCAAGGCGAAGAAGCCCGAGCGAAAGGACACCTACGAGGGCATGAAGCGCGTGGAGCTGCACCTGCACACCAACATGAGCGCGATGGACGGCATGAGCAGCACCGCGTCTCTGCTGTGCCGCGCCGCCAAGTGGGGACACCGCGCGATGGCGATTACCGACCACGGTGTGGCGCAGGCGTTCCCCGAAGCACTGCACGCGCAGGAGGGCAAGCAGAAGGACATCATCGGTGACATGAAGATCATCTACGGCATCGAGGCGTACTACATCAATGACGAGAACAGCATTTCGGTCGTGCGCGGCAGGAGCGCCGAGCCGCTCGACGGTACGTTCATCGTATTCGACCTTGAGACCACCGGACTCAATCCGGCGAGCGAGGAAATTACCGAGATTGCCGCTGTGCGCGTTGTGGAGGGCGAGATTCGTGATTCCTTCCAGACCTATGTCAACCCGCACAAGCCGATTCCGGCGGAAATCACCGAGCTGACCGGCATTTCGGACGAGACGGTAGCGGACGCGCCCGACCTCGACAAAGCCGTGCCGGAATTCCTCAAATGGGCAGGTGAGGGACAGTACCCGCTTGTGGCGCACAACGCAGGCTTCGATATGGGTTTCCTGCGGACGGCCTGCCAGAGACTGGGCATCGAGCGGGAGTTTACAAGCATTGATACCCTCGAGATGAGCCGCCTGATGCTGCCGCACATGCACAAGTTCAAGCTGAACATTCTGGCGAAGGAGCTGCAGGTCGGCCCGTTCGAGCACCACCGCGCGAGCGAGGATGCCGCCGTGCTCGGCCGCATTTACGTCAAGCTGCTGAAAAGGCTCAGGGAGGAGATGCACGCGGTTACGACTGCGGATATCAATCCGGTGCTGGCGGCAACAACCGACCGCAAGAACAAGCTGAAAAACCTGCCGCGCTATCATTTTATCATTCTGGTGAAGAACCAGGCGGGACTGCGCAACCTGTATCAGCTGATTTCCAAGAGCTTTCTGGAATATTACAACAAGCGCCCCATTATGCCGCGCAGCGAACTCATCCGTCACCGTGAGGGACTGATTTTCGGCTCGGCGTGTGAGGCGGGCGAGGTATTCCGCGCATTGACCAAGGGCGAGCCGTGGGAGGAGATCAAGCGGCTGGCGTCGTTCTACGACTATCTGGAGATTCAGCCGATCGGCAACAACAACTTCATGATCGCAAAGGGCATGGCGAAGGACGAGGAGCAGCTGCGCGACTGGAACCGCGATATTCTCCGCCTGGCGGATGAATTGGGAAAACCGTGCTGCGCCACCGGTGACGTACACTTCCTCGAACCCGAGGATGAGGCGTTCCGCCGTATTCTGATGGCGGGTCAGGGCTTCTCCGATGCGGACAATCAGGCGCCGCTGTACTTTAAGAGCACGGATGAAATGCTGAAGGAGTTCTCCTATCTCGGGGAGGACCGGGCGTATGAGGTAGTTGTGAAGAACACCAATGAGATCGCCGACATGTGTGATGTGATCCGTCCGGTGCCGAGGGAAAACTACCCGCCGCACATCGACGGCTGTGAGGACGACCTGCGCAACATGTGCTACGAAAAGGCCAAGCGTATCTACGGCGATCCGCTGCCCGAGCCGGTGCAGGCGCGGCTTGACCGTGAGCTTGGCTCCATCATCGGCAATGGCTATGCGGTTATGTACATTATCGCGCAGAAGCTGGTTACCAAGTCCCTTGCGGACGGCTATCTGGTCGGCTCGCGTGGTTCGGTCGGCTCGTCGCTCGCGGCGTTCATGTCGGATATCACCGAGGTAAATTCGCTTGCCCCGCACTATCTGTGCCCGGACGACAAATATCTCGAGTGGCACGAGGAATACTCGTGCGGTGTCGATCTGCCCGATAAGATCTGCCCGAAATGCGGCAAGCCGCTCACCAAACAGGGCTTCAACATTCCGTTCGAGACCTTCCTCGGCTTCGAGGGCGACAAGGTGCCGGATATCGACCTGAACTTTGCGGGCGAGTATCAGTCGCGCATCCACTGGTACACCGGCGAGATCTTCGGTCACGACCATGTGTTTCGAGCGGGCACCATCGGCACGGTTGCCGAAAAAACCGCGTTCGGCTACGTCAAAAAGTACATGGAGGAGCGCGGCGTTGAGTGCTCCCGCGCGGAGGAAAACCGCCTTGCCGCAGGCTGTACGGGCGTGCGCCGCACCTCGGGTCAGCACCCGGGCGGCGTTGTCGTTGTGCCCAAGGAGATTGAAATTTACGACGTCTGTCCGATTCAGCATCCGGCAGACGACCCGGATTCCGAAATCATCACCACCCACTTCGAGTATCACTCCATTGACGCGAACCTCTTGAAGCTGGACGAGCTGGGACACGATGATCCGACCATTATCAAGCATCTGGAGAACCTCACCGGCGTGAACGCGCAGGAGATCCCGCTTGACGACCCGGAGACCATGAGCCTGTTCCACTCGTGCAAGGCGCTTAAGTACAAGGGCGAAAACCCGGATACCGACCCGATCCTCGGTGACCTCGGCTGTGTGGCGGTGCCCGAGTTCGGCACCAAGTTCGTGCGCGGCATGGTAAAGGAGACGCACCCGTCCACGTTCGCGGAGCTGGTTTCGATTTCCGGTCTGTCGCACGGCACGGATGTTTGGCTCGGCAATGCCGCAGAGCTGGTCCGCAAGGGCATTCCGCTGTCCGGCTGTATCTGCTGCCGAGACGATATTATGAACTACCTGATCCTGCAGGGCGTCAAGCCCAAGCTGTCGTTCAAGACGATGGAGTCCGTCCGAAAGGGCAAGGGACTGACCGAGGAAATGGAAGCCGCCATGAACGAGCAGCATGTGCCCGAGTGGTACATCGACTCGTGCAAGAAGATCAAGTATATGTTCCCGAAGGCGCACGCGGTCGCGTATGTTATGATGGCGTTCCGTATCGCGTGGTTCAAGGTGCACCGTCCGCTTGCGTTCTATTCGGCGTACTTTTCCATCCGCGCGAAAGGCTTTGATGCGTCCTGTATGATCAAGGGCGATAAGGTTTGTCTGGACAAGATGACCGAGCTGCGCGGCAAGGAGCGCGATAAGACGATTTCAGCGGCGGAAAAGGATATGATGACGACCCTTGAGGTCTGCCACGAGTTTTACCGGCGCGGATTTACGTTCGAGCCGATGGACGTTTATAAATCGGACGCAACGCGCTTTCTCGTGACGGAAACCGGTTTGATTCCGCCGTTTACATCCATGCCGGGCATCGGTGAGCAGGCGGCGCTCAGCATCGTGGAGGAGAGAAAAAACGGTAAGTTCCTCTCGGCGGAAGAACTGATCGTCCGGTGCCCGAAGGCGTCCAAGGCGGTCGTCGAGCTGCTCGAGCAGATCGGCGCGCTTGGCTCCATGCCGAAAACAACGCAGATGACCCTCTTTTAGAAAGGTGTGACGATTGTGGCAAAGTACGAAAAGCATCTGACGGGAAATTTTGACGAGCTGCTGGAGCTTGTAACGGACGGCGTGCTGAACGGCAGCATGTCTGCGTCCTACGAGGACGGCTCGGATTGGACAAACGGCACGGTCCGCTGCGCGGTGCGCGTGTTCGAGCGTTACAGCTACATGGGCGGCAACCGCGTCAGCATGAATGTCACTCTGGTCGGCAACGACCGCGACCTGTTTTTCTCCGCCATCACTTCAGGTGGCAGTTCGGCCGTGTTCTTCAAGCTCAATACCCTCGGCGAGGAGAGCTTTCTGGAAAAGCTGGTGCCGATCGTGGAAAACTATAAAAAGAGAGTAGAGTGAGGAGTTGAGAGTGAAGAGATGGGAGGAAGCGGGAGGGCGGAGAGAAAAAAGCCGCCTCTGCTTCATCTCCGCTCTTCACTCTTTCTTTTTCACTCGAAAACGGGAGTTCGAAGCGGAAAAGGCTGCCCACTGTGTAGGCTCCGCTCTCTAAAAAGGGTCTTGACAGTATATAGGGAACTATGGTATGATTTCATCATGATAAAGTGATAAAGGAGCGGCGGAGCCATGAACCGTTTTCGTATTTCCACCCCGGAGGGAACCCGGGATTTACTGTTTTCCTCGTGCCGTGCGCTGCGGCAGACGGAAAATGCTGTGCGCGACGCGCTGGAGGAGCGCGGCTACAGCGAGATCATCACCCCGGCGGTTGAGTATTTTGATGTATTTGCACAGGCAAACCCCGAGCTGGATCAGGATCAGATGCTGAAACTGGTTCGTAATATCCTCCAGTTGTTTCAGACGATTGGTATAAGTTTCCAGCGTTTCTCTTCTTGCACCAGGTCTCGCCGCTGAAATAGCATCTGCAGCCTGTACAATACATGCGATCAGAGATTCCGGCTCACAGTCACCATGATGAGATGCGACCGTATTGATAACAATCTGGGATTCCTTATACTTCTTACAGAGATCCACACCAATCTGAATATGAGATCCTTCTACTTCATGGTCAATTGATTTACCAATATCATGAAGAAGACCTGCTCTCTTAGCCATACGGACATCTACGCCAACCTCACCGGCCAGCATTCCGGATAACTGAGCTACCTCAATAGAATGTCTTAAAGCATTCTGTCCATAACTTGAACGGAACTTCATACGTCCAAGAAGTTTCAGTAATTCAGGATGAATACCATGAACTCCAACGTCCATAGCTGCATTCTCACCATCTTCGCGAATCTGCGCTTCTACTTCTCTCTGGGCTTTCTCAACCATCTCTTCGATTCTGGCCGGATGGATACGTCCATCTACGATCAGTTTCTCAAGAGCTACACGTGCAACTTCACGACGGATCGGATCAAAAGCAGATAACACAACTGCTTCCGGTGTATCATCAATAATAAGATCCACACCTGTAAGTGTCTCAAGAGTACGGATATTACGGCCTTCACGACCAATAATCCTTCCCTTCATCTCATCGCTCGGAAGCTGAACAACCGAAATGGTAGTTTCAGCTACATGGTCAACTGCACATTTCTGGATGGCATTGACAACATATTCCTTAGCCTTCTTACCAGCTTCTTCCTTTGCCCTGCTTTCCAATTCCCTGTAAAGTCTGGCTACATCCACTTTTACATCATCTTCAACGGATCTGAGTAATTCTTCTTTTGCCTGTTCGGAGGTCAGACCTGAAACTCGTTCCAGTTCCTGTACTCCTTTTTGCTCAAGTTCTTCTACCCGTTTTTCTTTTTTCTGCACCTCAGCTGCTCTCGCTGTGCATTCCGCTTCACGCTTCTCAACTGCATCTGCTTTCTTGTCAACCGCGGATTCTTTTGCTAATACACGATTTTCATATTTCTGCAGTTCGTTATCATTGATCTGCGAGCTGTCAAAATTTTTATCATCATGCTTTTTGTCGTTCATTATTTACCGCCTCAACAAACTTTTTTACCCTGATATTTCAGTAAAAATCTTCTGTCCTTGCGTATTTTCAGTACTCTGAATAAGCTGGAGATCAGCATCACACCTACAGCAATGGCACAAGCGTCGGTCATCGCTGTCAGCAGGATGGACATCCCGCCGTTGTAATCGTTATTGATCACAGCAAACATCCCTTTATAAATACCCAGTCCGGGAACCAGCGGTATGATACCGGGAATAACGAAAACCGTCGCCGGCTGCTTAAAGACCCTGGCCGAAAGTTCGCTTAACAGTGCCAGTGCCAGTGTTCCGAAAAAATTAGCATAAAAAGAGCTGTAGCCCAGCTGGTCGCGCAGGCTGATAAAAATCACCCAGCCCACGGCACCGATCAACCCGTTAGTCAGCAAAATCTTACGAGGCGCCTGAAACAAAACAGCGAAAGCCATCGTTGCCAGAAAAGCAAAAGCAAAGGAAGAGATCATTTCCATAACTCCCACCCCCATAAAACCCAGGCCCGCAGCGAAAAAGCAATACCGATAGCGATAGACGCCGCAAACAGTAACGCTTCGGCTATCCGTGCGTTACCTGAAAGCAGGTCGCCTGCCATGTAATCACGCAGACCATTAGTAAAAGCCACACCGGGCACGAAGGGCATCAACGCACCAACGATGATTTTTTCCATAGTACACTGAACGCTGACAGCGCAGCAAATAAGCGCTACTACGCCAATGGCCACACCGGCCAGGGCATTTTCCCAAAAAGCACTGGGACGGTAGCCTGCTATTTGTTTCAGCACCAGCATGGCAATGCCGCCGGTCAAAAAAGCAGCGATAAAATCGTGGCTGTTGCCGCCCAGCATTGCCGAAAAAGCAGCTGAAGCTATGGCCGAAGACAAGCAAACCTTCCATTTACCATAGGGCAACGGAGCCCGCATTTTTTCACTCAGCCAGGCGATAGTCGTATGGTAATCCATAGGCCAGCGTTCAAATTTATAAGACATATCGTTCATTTCGCTTATCATGCCCAAATTGGTAGTACGGTAAC
>ENA-UPWP01001651-UPWP01001651.1-human-gut-metagenome-genome-assembly--contig:-NODE-1651-length-10751-cov-118.480982_pt1 | contig 10751 bp, 7 predicted proteins | sample MGYA00250052_ERZ773380 | MGnify/ENA primary metagenome ERZ773380 (study PRJEB29103, sample SAMN06112063) | human gut metagenome | biome: human gut; feature: ankylosing spondylitis patient; material... | reverse complement strand
AACACCAAGGGCGAGGGTGAAAAATCAGCAGAAGATTTTTGGGTGAAGTCGGAACGGCTGTTCTACACGGCTCTGATTGGCTACATCTGGTACGAGGCCCCGGCAGAAGAAATGAACTTCACCACCCTGCTGGAAATGATAAACGCCAGTGAAGCCCGCGAGGACGACCCGGACTTCCAAAGCCCGGTGGACCTCATGTTTGAACGGCTGGAACAGAAAGACCCGGACCACTTCGCCGTCCGGCAGTACAAAAAGTTTCTGCTGTCAGCGGGCAAGACCCGTTCCTCCATCCTGATAAGCTGTGGTGCCCGTTTAGCCTCATTTGACATCCGGGAGGTGCGGGAGCTGATGGAGAACGATGAAATGGAGCTGGACACCATCGGGGATGAAAAGACCGTGCTGTTTTTGATTATGAGTGACACGGACACCACCTTCAACTTCATTCTCGCCATGCTCCAAAGCCAGCTTATCAACCTGCTGTGTGACCGTGCGGATGATAAGTACGGCGGTCGGCTGCCTGTCCATGTTCGGCTGATTCTGGACGAGTTCGCCAACATCGGGCAGATTCCCAACTTCGACAAGCTGATCGCCACCATCCGCAGCCGGGAAATCTCGGCATCCATCATTTTGCAGAGCCAGTCGCAGTTAAAAGCCATCTACAAAGATGCAGCCGAAATCATTTCGGACAACTGCGATTCTGTTCTCTTTTTGAGTGGGCGGGGCAAGAATGCCAAAGAGATCTCCGATGCGCTGGGGAAAGAAACCATCGACAGTTTCAACACCAGCGAGAACCGGGGTTCTCAAACCTCCCACGGACTGAACTATCAAAAACTAGGAAAGGCGTTGATGTCAGAGGACGAAATCGCAATCATGGACGGCGGCAGGTGCATCTTGCAGCTGCGGGGAGTGAGGCCGTTCTTCTCGGAGAAGTTCGACATTACCAAACACCCGCACTACAAGTACCTTGCAGACGCGGACAAGAAAAACGCCTTTGATGTGGACAGGTTCTTATCCACCCTGCGCCGGAAACGGCAGCAGGTGGTCGCACAGGACGAATCGTTTGACCTGTACGAAATCGACCTGTCGGACGAGGATGCGGCCGCCGAATGAGACGGTATTTTTTGAAAAAACAATTTTGAGTGCCGCAGAACAAGCGGCAGAAAGTGAGGACCTTATGGAATTTTTCAACAGCGCAGTCGATACTTTGCAGACCATCGTGGTCGGTCTGGGCGGTGCCCTGTGTGTCTGGGGCGGCATCAACCTGTTGGAGGGCTATGGACAGGATAACCCCGGCAGCAAGAGCCAGGGCGTGAAGCAGCTGGTCGCGGGCGGCGGTGTTGCCCTGATCGGCGTGACCCTTGTCCCGCTGCTGTCCGGGCTGCTGGGCTAAGCCCTGCATCGCTGCCCACAATTTTCCGAACAACTAACACTTAAAATCCTACTCCGCGCTCTCCCTCTCACATGGGAGGGCGCGGGAAAGGAGGTATCTTTGCTTGATTAGTGAGATCATCGAGAAATGGATAAAAGGCATTTTGATCGATGGCATCACGGGCAACCTCTCCGGCCTGTTCGACAATGTGAATGCCAAGGTGGGCGAAATCGCTTCGGATGTCGGCTCCACCCCGCAAGCATGGAACAGCGGCATTTTCAATATGCTGCGTAGTCTTTCCGAAACGGTGGTGCTGCCCATTGCAGCGGCTATCCTTGCCTTTGTGATGTGCCATGAGCTTATCCAGATGATTACCGAAAAGAACAATATGCACGACTTTGACACTTCCATGTTCTTCCGCTGGATTTTCAAGTCTGCCTTTGCCATCCTCATTGTCAGCAACACATGGAACATCGTCATGGGCGTGTTCGATGCCACCCAGAGCGTTGTCAACCAAAGCTCCGGCGTGATCATCGGTGAAACATCCATCCACTTTGACCGCCTGATACCCGGACTGGAATTTCAACTGGAAAGCATGACCATCGGCAGTCTGCTCAGCCTGTGGTTCCAGACCCTTGTAGTGGGCCTGACCATGAACATCCTGTCCATCTGCATCTTTCTTGTGACCTACGGACGCATGATCGAGATTTATGTTGTGACCGCACTGGGGCCTATCCCGCTGGCGACCATGGGCAGCAGCGAGTGGCGCAGCACCGGGCAGAATTATTTGAAGTCTTTGCTGGCACTGGGTTTCCAAGCGTTCCTGATTATGATTGTCGTGGGCATTTACGCGGTGCTGATACGCAACATTTCGGGTGCGGCGGACATTGCCGGGGCTATCTGGGGTTGCATGGGCTACACCGTGCTGCTCTGTTTCTGTCTGTTCAAGACCGGCAGCATCAGCAAGTCCGTGTTCGGTGCCCATTGAGAAAGGAGCGTTTGAATGGCGTATGTGACCGTTCCCAAAGATTTGACCCACGTAAAATCCAAAGTCTTATTCGGGCTGACCAAGCGGCAGCTGGTCTGCTTCGGCGGTGCGCTTTTAACGGGCGGACCGCTTTATTTTTTGGCCCGGAACTATCTTTCCAACAGTGCAGCGGCCCTGCTGATGATTTTTGCCATGCTGCCGGGGCTGCTGTTCGCTCTGTTCGAGCGGCACGGCCAGCCCCTTGAAGTAGTGATTCAGCAAATGATTCAGTGCTGTTTTCTGCGCCCCAAGGAAAGGCCCTATCAGACCAACAATGCTTACGCCGCCCTTGTGCGGCAATACCAAATGGAACAGGAGGTAAAGGCCATTGTCCAGAAAAACGACACCCCGCGAAACCGAAAAGCCCAAAAAGCTCACCCGCGCCCAGAAAAAAGAAATTGATGCCGTTATCCGCAAGTACAAGGGTGACGGCAAGCCCCGCACAGCACAGGCCACCATCCCGTATGAGGCCATTTACCCGGACGGTGTGTGCCGCATTGACCGGCGCACGTTCTCCAAGTGCATTGCCTTTGAGGACATCAGTTATCAGCTGGCCCAGCCGGAAACAAGAACCGCCATCTTTGAACACCTATGCGACCTCTACAACTATGTGGATGCCTCCATCCATGTGCAGCTTTCGTTTTTGAATCGCAAGGTTGACCCGGTGCAGTACGCAAAAAGTTTTGAGATCGCACCGCAGGGGGATGATTTTGACGACATCCGCGCCGAGTACACCGCCATCCTGCAAAAGCAGCTTGCCAGCGGCAACAACGGCATCGTCAAAACGAAATACCTGACCTTCACCATCGAGGCAGACAATCTAAAAACCGCACGGTCACGGCTGACGCGCATTGGCCTTGACCTGCTGGGCTATTTCAAGACCATGGGCTGTGTGGCACACGTTATGGACGGGCAGGAGCGTTTGGAAGTTCTGCACGGTATCTTCCACCCGGACGGCGAACCGTTCCGTTTTGACTGGGACTGGCTGGCACCCTCCGGCCTGTCTACCAAGGATTTTGTGGCCCCGTCCTCCCTCTGCTTCGGCACGGCCAAGACCTTTGGTTTGGGCGGCAAGTATGGAGCCGTGAGCTTTTTACAAATCCTTGCGCCGGAACTTTCAGACGAAATGCTGGCCGATTTTCTCAAAACGGAAAGCGGCATTCTCGTCAATCTCCATGTGCAGGCCATTGACCAGACCGAGGCCATCAAAACCATCAAGCGAAAAATCACAGACCTTGACGCCATGAAGATTCAGGAACAGAAAAAGGCTGTCCGTTCCGGGTACGACATGGATATACTGCCCAGCGACCTTGCCACCTACGGCGAGGATGCCAAAAAGCTGCTGAACAAACTGCAAACAAGAAATGAGCGATTGTTCATGCTGACTTTTTTAGTGCTGAACGTGGCCGACACCAAGCAAAAGCTGGGCAACGATGTGTTCCAAGCGGCGGGCGTGGCGCAGAAGTACAACTGTTCCCTTGTCCGGCTGGGCTACCAGCAGGAGCAGGGCCTTGTGTCCAGCCTGCCGCTGGGCATCAACCAGATAAAGATTCAGCGCAGCCTTACCACCTCCAACGTGGCGGTGTTTGTGCCCTTTGTAACGCAGGAGCTTTTCCAGAGCGGTGCGGCCATGTACTACGGCATCAACGCAAAATCCCACAACATGATCATGCTGGACCGCAAGCAGGCCCGGTGTCCCAACGGCCTAAAGCTGGGCACGCCCGGCAGCGGCAAATCCATGAGCTGCAAGTCCGAAATCGTCAGTGTGTTTTTAACGACTGCTGACGATATTTTTATTTCAGACCCAGAGGCCGAGTATTATCCGCTGGTCAAGCGGCTGCATGGGCAGGTCATCAAACTTTCGCCCACCAGCAAGGACTATGTAAATCCGCTGGACATCAACCTCAACTACTCCGAGGATGATAGTCCGCTTGCCCTGAAATCGGATTTTGTGCTGTCGTTCTGTGAGCTGGTCATGGGCGGCAAAACAGGTCTGGAAGCGATTGAACGCACCGTGATAGACCGTGCCGTGAAAGCCATCTACCGCCCCTATCTGGCGAATCCCTGCCCGGAGAATATGCCGATTTTGTCTGACCTCCACCAAGCCCTGCTCGACCAGCACTTGCCGGAAGCGGACCGGGTAGCGCAGGCATTGGACTTGTATGTGTCCGGCTCGCTGAATGTGTTTAATCACAAAACGAATGTGGACATCCATAATCGGCTTGTGGCCTTTGACATCAAAGAACTGGGCAAGCAGTTAAAAAAATTGGGGATGCTCATTATCCAAGACCAGATATGGGGCCGCGTCACCCAGAACCGCAGCCAAGGCCGGGCCACATGGTACTTTGCGGATGAGTTCCATTTGCTCTTGAAAGAAGAACAGACCGCTGCTTATTCCGCAGAAATCTGGAAACGCTTCCGCAAATGGGGCGGCGTGCCCACGGGCGCCACCCAGAATGTGAAGGACCTTCTTTCTTCGCCGGAGATCGAGAACATTCTGGAAAACAGCGACTTCATCACGCTGCTGAATCAGGCATCCGGCGACCGCAAAATCCTTTCGGAACGGCTGAACCTCTCCGCAGACCAGCAGAAGTACATTGACAATTCCGAACCGGGCGAAGGACTGCTGATTTTTGAAAATGTGGTGCTGCCGTTTTCCAATCCCATTCCGAAAAACACCCAGCTCTATAAGATCATGACCACCCGGCTTAGCGAGGTGGTGGAGCTATGAGCCTAACACATTTCAGCTTGTTTTCCGGCATCGGCGGCATCGACCTTGCCGCAGAAGCAGCGGGTTTCACCTCTGTCTGTCAATGCGAGTGGGCAGCCTTCCCCGCCGCTGTGCTGGCAAGCCACTGGCCGGAGGTGCCCCGATTTCAGGACATCACCACCGTAACAAAGGAGGCTTTCTTTGAAAAAACAGGACTTCGCACCGTCACCCTCATTTCAGGTGGCTTCCCGTGCCAGCCGTTCTCCACCGCAGGGCGGCAGCGCGGCTTCCACGATGAACGCTACCTCTGGCCCGAAATGCTGCGGGTCATCCGGGAACTGCAGCCCCGTTGGGTGCTTGGAGAAAATGTTGCTGGCTTCCTCCGTATGGGGCTCGACAAAACGCTCATTGACTTGGAGCAGGCAGGTTACGATGTTCGGGTTTTCGTATTACCTGCTGCTGCCGTTGGCGCGTGGCACGAACGGAAACGGGTATTCATCATCGGCTCCGCTGCTTCCCACACCCCTTGCCAGCGACACCGGGGATGTGGGCAAGGGGCTGGACATCCAAATCTCTGCGAATGGCAGCTACCGCAAGATGAACAAGGATGGCAAGGCGTGGACGGCGCGGCTTTCCCATGTGGTCTACCGGATGACCCCCACCACGCTGGAAAAGCCCTACCTCAACCCGGACTGGGTGGAGTGGCTGATGGGTTTCCCGCGCAAATGGACGGACATTCCCTTTGGGCTAAAGAACCCGCCGACACCCCGCGTTTGACCGAAGAGGTGCCGAACCGCAGCAAGCGGATGAAAACGCTGGGCAATGCAGTTTCGCCGCCGCAGGTGTTCCCGATTCTCAAATACATTGCGGACATTGAAACGGGCCGCTGTCCGATGGGAGGTGAAGAACTTTGAAAGAATTGCAGGCAAAAGCCAAAGTCACCCAGACCATGACCCGTGACGGTCTGGTGGTGGAAAATCAAGCGGACGGCACTGTAGAGAATGTTTCCAGTCGGGAAGCGGAACAGGACTACTCCACGGATGCCGAGGGCAGGGCCGAAAAAATCTTAGAGCGCGCCGAGGATGCCAAAGAAAAACATTCTGCCAAAAAGAAAGCGAAAAAGGCAGCAGAAACAGCGGCCACCGCCGAGAGTGAAGATGGTCTGCACCGTTCCGCCGCCCGTCTGGAACTGACCGAAGAAGAACGGACAGACCCGGCATTGCAGCCGTTTATTCAAAAAGCGGAAGCAAAGGCTGACAAGCTGGATGCGGCCCGCGCCGCTCTGCCGAAAAAGCGCGTCCCAGTCAAGAAAAAAGTTTACGATGCAGCCAGCGGCAAGGCAAAATCCACCCTGCGCTTTGAGCAGCAGGACAAAGGCCCACCCAGCCTGAAACCAAACCCGGCCAGCCGCCCGATTTCGGAAGCATTGCTGTTCGCTCACGGAAAAATCCATGAAGTCGAACACGAAAATGTGGGTGTGGAGGGTGGCCACAAGGGTGAAGAACTGGTGGAGCATCAGACCGCCAAGGTCATCCGCAGCGGCATCCGGCACCACAAGATGAAGCCCTACAAGGCCGTGGAAAAGGCAGAGCGTCAGCTCATGTCTGCCAATGCAGAATACTTTTACCAGAAATCCTTGCGGGACAATCCGCAAATTGCACAGGCGGCCAGCAACCCCATTTCCCGGATGTGGCAGAAACGGCGTATCAAACAGCAGTATGCCAAAGCTGCACGGCAGGTCGGACAAGCCGCCGCGCAGGGTGCAGCCGCCACCGCAGAGAACGGTTTCCGGGTAACAAAGCTGGCGGCCGAGGGCGGCGAACGGGTAGCCGAATTTGCGGCCCGGAACTGGAAAACAATTCTGATCGTGGCGGTGTTTGGTTTGCTGGCTCTGCTCTTGATAACGGGTTTGCAGTCCTGCACCGTGATGGCGGGCACCGCTGGAACCGGCGTGACGGCATCCTCTTACTTTTCCAAGGACAAGGATATGCTGGGTGCAGAAAAAGCCTACGCCAAGCTGGAACAAAAGCTGCAACGGTATCTGGACACTTACGAGGCCACCCACAATTACGATGAATACCATTTTTATCTGGACGAAATCGAGCATGACCCCTATGTGCTGATCTCGATTTTGTCCGCGCTCCATGATGGCGTTTTTACATTGGCCGAGGTGCAGAGTGAACTTGAAATGCTGTTTGAAAAGCAGTACATCCTGACCGAGACCGTGACCATGCAGATACGTTACCGTACAAAAATGATGGTCATTATTGGCCCGTATGGTGTGCCGCAGGTTATCACCTACCAAGAGCCGTATGAATACTACATCTGCACGGTCAAGCTGAAGAACAAGGATTTATCCCACCTGCCCGTGGAAGTACTGACCGAAGAACAGCTTAGTGCCTATTCGCTCTATATGCGCACGCTGGGCAACCGGCCGGATTTGTTCGGGCACACGCAGTACCCCAATGCGTCCACCATCAAGCAGCCCACCTACTACGATATTCCCCCGGAAGCACTAAAGGATGATAGGTTTGCCGCCATGATGGAGGAAGCAACCAAGTACATCGGCTACCCGTATGTGTGGGGCGGCAGTTCGCCCAGCACCAGCTTTGATTGCAGCGGCTACATTTCGTGGGTTCTGAATCACTCCGGCTGGAACGTGGGCCGTCAGACCGCACAGGGCCTTTACAACCTCTGCACTCCCGTTTCGGCGGCGCAGGTCAAACCGGGCGACCTTGTGTTTTTCAAGGGAACCTACGATACCCCCGGTGTGAGCCATTGCGGTATCTATGTGGGCAATTCTATCATGCTGCACTGCGGCGACCCTATCTCCTACACAAACCTCAACTCAAAATATTGGCAGGAACACTTTTACAGCTATGGGCGTTTACCGTGACGCCAGAAAGGATTTTGTATGGCAAAAAGACTTTCCCGCATTGAGCGCGATATTGAACGGCTCAAAGAAAAAATCTCTGAATACCAGCAGCAGTTGAAAGAACTGGAAGCTGCAAAGACCGAACAGGAAAATTTGCAGATCATTCAGTTGGTGCGCAGCATGAACATGAAGCCGGACGAGTTCGCAGCTTTCCTGCGCAGCGGTGCGCTGAACGCTGCACCCACTGTCACCCCGTACCACAAACAGGAGGATGTCGCCGATGAAACCTGACAACTGGAACCGCTTCGCTGCCGGACTGCTGGCTATCCTGCTCTGCCTCTGTTCGTTCTCCATGCCTGCTTTTGCAAGCGGCACTGACCCAGCCCCGGAACCTCTGCCGGAAATTACCGAGGAAGAACCGACTACGGGCGGCATGGAGCCGGAGGGCGTGTCCATCACGCCCAAAGGCAACGCAACACTGGTGGATGATTTTTACGGCGACAAGCAGCTTATCACTGTGACCACCAAGGCCGGGAATTATTTTTACATCCTCATTGACCGTGCCAATGAGGATAAGGAAACCTCTGTCCACTTCCTAAACCAAGTGGACGATGCCGACTTGCTGGCCCTGCTGGATGAAGAACCGCAGGACACCGAGTTCTGCACCTGCACCGTGAAATGTGAGGCCGGAAGTGTCAACGAAAACTGCCCCTTGTGTGAAAAGAGCCTGCGTAACTGCACGGCCCCGGAAGCGGTGAAAACTGATACCGAAACGCCGCAGGAAAAGCCGAAGTCCAACATAGGCAGTCTGATGATCCTGCTGGTGCTGGCTCTGGCGGGCGGTGGTGCGGCCCTCTATTATTTCAAGTTCCGCAAACCCAAGACCGACACCACCGGGCACGATGATCTGGACGAGTACGATTTTGGCGAGGACGAAGATGCAGACGAGGAACCGGCTGAAATCGAAATTCATTCAGAGGACGGACAGGAGGACGAAACATGAGCTTTCAGCTGGTGATCGCCGAAAAGCCCAGTGTAGCCCGCAGCATCGCCGCCGTGATCGGGGCCACTGAAAAGCAAAACGGCTATTGGCAGGGCGGCGGGTATCTTGTCAGCTGGTGCATCGGGCATCTGGTGTCCTTTGCCGAGGCGGGCCAGTACGATGAAAAATACTGTAAATGGCGGTATGAAGATTTGCCCATCCTGCCCCAGCCGTGGCAGTTCATTGTCCCGGACGAAAAGAAACAGCAGTTTGAAATTGTACGCTCTCTGCTCAACCGCCCGGATGTGGACAGTGTGACCGCCGCGACCGACGCAGGCCGGGAGGGAGAACTGATTTTCCGTTTCGTCTACCAAATGGCCGGCTGCACAAAACCTGTGAAGCGGCTCTGGATTTCCAGCATGGAGGATGCAGCCATCCGGGAGGGCTTTGCAAACCTGCGCCCGGATTCGGACTATGATGCGCTATACCAATCGGCCCTCTGCCGCGCAAAGGCAGATTGGCTGGTGGGCATCAATGCAACGCGGCTGTTTTCGGTGCTGTACCACAAGACCCTGACCGTGGGCCGGGTGCAGACCCCGACACTGAAAATGCTGGTGGACCGGGATGCAAAAATCCTGCGCTTCCAGAAAGAAAAATATTACACGGTCGGTATCCAGTCCGGCAGCCTGAAAGCGGACAGTGAGCGAATTTCGGATGCAGAAGCCGCAAATTTGCTCAAAGAAAAATGCACGGGTGCAAATGCAGTCTGCGTATCCATTCGGCGTGAGAAAAAGACGGAACAGCCGCCCAAGCTCTATGACCTGACTACCTTGCAGCGGGAGGCAAACCGCCTGTTCGGCTTCACGGCAAAGCAGACCCTTGACTATGCCCAGCAGCTTTACGAAAAGAAACTGCTGACCTATCCCCGCACGGACAGCCAATATCTGACCGAGGATATGGGCCAGACGGTACAACATCTTGTGTCTGACCTGCTGGGGCTGCTGCCCTTTGCCCAAGGGCTTGACTTGACCCCGAAAGTGGACCGGGTGCTGAACAGCAAAAAGGTATCGGACCACCACGCCATCATCCCCACGGCCGAATTTGTAAAACAGGGCTTCACCGGCCTTGCGGAAAGTGAGTGCAAGCTGATGAACCTTGTCTGCTCCAAACTGCTCTGCGCGATAGCCGCGCCCCATGAGTACGAAACTGTGACCGCTGTGTTCTCCTGTGCAGGGAACGAGTTCGCCGCCAAGGGAAAAACGGTGCTTATTCTCGGCTGGAAAGAGATCGACCAGCGGTTCCGCTCCACCCTGAAAGCAGATACCGAGGAAGAAGTGCTGAACACCCTGCAGGAACTGGCCGAGGGACAGAGTTTCCGCGTAACTTCTACCGTATCGGAACACTTCACATCCCCGCCGAAAGCCTACACCGAAGATACGCTCCTGTCGGCAATGGAGCGGGCCGGGGCCGAAGATATGCCGGAGGACAAGGTGAATTGCTCCGCAGGAGCGAGAGAGGGTGGCCTGGGCCATGCGGAACGTAAGGGGCTGGGTACTCCGGCCACCCGTGCGGCGATTCTGGAAAAGCTGGTGCAAATGGGCTTTGTGCAGCGCAAGGACAAACAGCTTGTCCCCACCAAGGACGGCATCAATCTGGCGGTGGTTCTGCCGGAAAGTTTGACCTCTCCCGTCCTGACCGCCGAATGGGAAAGCCGCCTGACCGAGATTGCCAAGGGCAATGCAGACGCGGACGAGTTCATGGCCGAAATTGAAACGCAGGTACGCCAGC
>ENA-UPWP01001645-UPWP01001645.1-human-gut-metagenome-genome-assembly--contig:-NODE-1645-length-10788-cov-140.608347_pt1 | contig 10788 bp, 6 predicted proteins | sample MGYA00250052_ERZ773380 | MGnify/ENA primary metagenome ERZ773380 (study PRJEB29103, sample SAMN06112063) | human gut metagenome | biome: human gut; feature: ankylosing spondylitis patient; material... | reverse complement strand
TCGTGGTCTACCCGAAGGTCGTGCGCAGCCGCCTGATGGCCGAGCTGCCCTTCATGGCCAGCGAGAACATCATGATGCAGGCCGTGGAGAAGGGCGGCAACCGTCAGGAGCTCCACGAGCGTCTGCGCCAGCACGCCATCGCCGCCGGCAAGCAGGTCAAGGAAGAGGGTCTGCCCAACGACATGGTGGACCGCATCGCCGCCGACCCGGCCTTTGGTCTGACCAAGGAGGAGATCGTGGCGGGCCTTGTGCCGGAGAACTTTGTGGGCCGCGCTCCCCAGCAGGTGGAGGAGTTCATTGCTCACATCCTCAAGCCCATCTTTGACGCCAACCCGGATGCTGTGGAACAGCACGCCAACCTGAGCGTCTAAACGTGATTTTACAGGAAAAGAGGCTGTTGCCGCAGGCAACGGCCTCTTTTCTGCACACAGAAGGAGTTTTCATGCGACTCGATAAATATTTAGCCGAGACGGCCCAATGCACCCGGAGCGAGGCGAAGGCACTGCTGGCGAAAGGCCGCGTCACGGTCAACGGCGCGGTCTGCAAAAAAGGGGACATCCAGCTGAAAGAAGCTGACGCCGTGGCGGTGGACGGCAAGGCGCTGGCCTACCGGCAGTTCGTCTACCTTATGCTCAACAAGCCCGAGGGCGTCGTCAGCGCCTCCACCGACAAGCGGGACACGACGGTCGTGGATCTGGTGGGGGATGCCTATCCCCGGCGGGAGCTGTTCCCGGCCGGGCGGCTGGACAAGACCAGCACCGGTTTCGTCCTGCTGACGGACGACGGTGGCTTTGCCCACGACATCCTCGCGCCCAGGCGCCATGTCTCCAAGACCTACACCGTTGTCATCGACACCCCGCTGACGGAAGAGATGAAGGCCGGCTTTGCCGCAGGCGTCACCCTTGCCGACGGCACGGCCCTTTCGCCGGCGGAAGTGTCCGCCCTCACCCCCGACGGGCTGACGGTCCGCGTCCTGCTCAGGCAGGGCGTGTATCATCAAATCAAGCGGATGTTCGGCGTCTACGGTGCGGGCGTCAACGCCCTGCACCGGGACGCCATCGGCGGGCTTGCGCTGGACGAGAGCCTTGCCCCGGGCCAGTGGCGGGAGCTGACAGCCGACGAGGTGGCGAAAATTACCACGGGGTAAAGGACTGCTTTTCACCCGGTTTTCAAAAAAGTATCACATTTTACCGGTAAAATAGCCCTCAGAACCACGCAGAAAGGCCCTTTTTGGCCCGAAAATGACCCCGAAAGATAATTTCAACAAGAAAGAAGAATTTTTTTTGGTGAAATATGTTGCAAAAGTAAATTCTTTTGTGTAAAATATAAAATGTAATGCGGCGAAATTGTTAAAAATCACAATCCAGCCCACCTGCGGTTTGCACAAGAGAGGAAAAGGGGTATCCATTTATGGCCAATAGAGTATTTCAGAGCGTGATCTACCAGATGAAGGACGCGATCGACCGCGTGGTCGGCGTTGTGGATGAGACCGGCGCTGTCATCTCCTGCTCGGAGCTGAATCTGATCGGCGAGGTGCGCGAGGGCTTTATGGCAGGGCGTCTGACGGCCGGTGACCGCTTCGTGCGGGATGGCTACACCTACCAGCAGTTCTCCAGCGCAAAGCATAACGATTATGCCGTTTTTGTGGAAGGTGCGGACGAGACTGCGGGCCAGTTTGCCGCTGTGCTGTCCATCAGCCTGCAGAGCATCAAGCAGTATCACGACGAGAAGTTCGACAAAGCCAACTTTATCAAGAACGTGGTGCTGGACAACATCCTGCCCGGCGACATCTACGCCAAGGCCCGTGAGCTCCACTTTGCCACCGACGTCTCCCGCGTGGTGTTCATCGTCCGCGTCACCAGCGGCGGCGACATTTCCGCTTACGACGTGGTGAGCAGCCTGTTCCCCGACAAGCAGAAGGACTTCGTCTTCAACATCAGCGAGACGGACACCGTCCTGGTCAAGGAGATCCGCAAGGGCATCGACCGCACCGATATGGAGAAGCTGGCCGCCAGCATCGTGGACACCCTGTCCGGCGAGCATTACATCAAGGCTGTCGTGGGCATCGGCACCCCCATCGCCAACGTGAAGGACCTGGCTACTTCCTTTAAGGAAGCACAGATCGCCATGGAGGTCAGCAAGGTGTTCGACACCGAGAAGCAGATCATCCGCTACGACAATCTGGGCATCGCACGTCTTATTTACCAGCTGCCCACCACGGTCTGCGAGATGTTCCTGCGCGAAGTGTTCAAGCAGGGCAGCATCGAGAGCCTGGATCAGGAGACCCTGTTCACCATCCAGCGCTTCTTCGAGAACAACCTGAACGTCTCCGAGACCAGCCGCGGCTTGTTCGTCCACCGCAACACGCTGGTGTATCGTCTGGAAAAGATCAAAAAACTGACCGGTCTGGATCTGCGTGAGTTCGACGACGCTATCGTGTTCAAGGTAGCGCTCATGGTCAAGAAGTACCTGTCCAACAACCCGGCCAAATATTGATATTTCGTCTCAGCCGCTCCGGCTGCGGACGCCGAAACCGGCCGCTCGACCCCGATGCTGGCCGGTTTCTTTTGTAATGGCTCGTAGGAATAATGACCTCTCCGTCACGGCGTCAGCTGTGACGGAGAGGTTTGGTCTGGAACTTCTGTGCCAAATAAATTTTTCAGGAGCAAGATACTCATGATAGATTTTGAACATGTCACCAAGATATACAAACGGAGTGATACTCCCGCTCTGGAGGACATCGACTTCCACGTAGACGACGGCGAGTTCGTCTTTCTGGTGGGCCACTCCGGCGCCGGCAAGTCCACTCTGCTCAAGCTCATCCTCCGCGAAGAGCTGCCCACCGAGGGCCGCGTCATGGTGGACGGCAAGGACGTCGCCCGGCTGCGCCGGGGCAAAGTGCCTTTCCTTCGCCGCCAGATGGGCATCATCTTCCAGGATTTCCGCCTCATCCCCACCATGACGGTCTACGAGAATGTGGCGTTTGCCATGCATGTCACCAACATCGGCAAAAAAGACATCAAAGAGCGCGTCAACTACATGCTGGAGCTGGTGCATCTGGAAGATAAGGCAAAGGTCTACCCCGAGTTCCTCTCCGGCGGTGAGCAGCAGCGCGTGGCCGTGGCCCGCGCTCTGGCCCACAGCCCCCGCCTCGTCATTGCGGACGAGCCCACCGGCAACATCGACCCCGAGATGAGCCTTGAGATGATGGAACTGCTGGAACGCGTCAGCGAGATGGGCATCACGGTGCTTGTCGTCACCCACGAGCATGAACTGGTGCGCCGCTTCAACCGCCGCACCATCACCCTGAAGCATGGCCGCATCATCTCCGATGTTCCGGCCAGTTTCGGCGAGGAGGTACACGTATGAAAATCTCTACGTTTGGGTTCCTCACCCGGCGCGGCGTGCGCAACCTCGGCAAGCACTGGGCCATGACCATCGCCTGCATCGCCTCCCTCAGCGTCTGCATGACCCTGAACATCTTCGCCAGCCTCATTGAAGTCAATGTGGACAGCATGGTGAGTTATCTGGGCAGCCAGAACGAGATGGTGGTCTACGTGGACCCCGAGGCTGATGACGCCACCATCCAGTCTGTGGGCAATGCCCTCAGCGGCACCGCAGGTGTGAGCCGGGTGCAGTATATGTCCAAAGAAGACGTCCTCAACCAGTACAAGGGCTATATGTCCGACTATGCCGCCCTGCTGAACGAGTTCGAGAACGACAACCCTTTCAAGGCCAATTACCGCGTCTCCCTGTCTGATCTGAGCCAGATGGAGAACATCAGCAAGCAGTTCGAGAACATCAGCGGCGTCTACAGCGTCACGGCTCCCATCGAGATGACCAAGACCTTTGTGGAGGTCCAGCAGGCTGTCACCAAGGTCGGGCGCGGTCTGGTGCTGGTGCTGATGGCTGTCAGCATCATCACGGTGGGTACCACCATCCGGCTGAGCGTCTTTGCCCGCCGCCGTGAAATCGAGATCATGAAGTATGTCGGCGCTACCAACGCCCTCGTCACCCTGCCTTTCGTCATCGAGGGCCTGACTATGGGCCTGCTCTCCGGCATCCTGACGGCAGCTGCCACCATCGGCGGCTATGCCTACATTGTTCAGCTGTCGCCCACGCTGGGCGGCCTGTGGCAGATGCTTATGGGTACGGCTCTGGTGCCGCTGGAAAATGTCTGGCCCACCATCCTGACCTACAGCCTCGCGGGCGGCGCTCTGGTGGGCGGTCTGGGCAGTATGTTCTCCATCCGCAAGCACCTGAACGTGTAAGGAGGGCCTACTGTGTACCACGACAAGCATTCCGCAGGCTTTGTCCTGCACCATCCGCCCCGCCACGCAAAGCCGTCGGGCCATTCGGCCATGATGCGTGCCGCCTGCGTTTTTGTGGCCGCCGCCTGCCTCGTGCTGAGCGTGACGGTCTACCCGGCCAGTGCGGCCACCAGCATGAGCTCGCTGCAAAACAAGCTGGACAAGATCTCTGCGTCCATCAAGCAGCATAAGACGGAGCTGAACGACGCCAAAAAGAAGGAAGCTGCTGCCAAGGCCCTCGAGTCTGAGCTGAAGGAAAAAGTCTCGGTGCTCCAGAGCCAGATCAGCGTCCTCAAGAGCCAGATCTCCGAGGTGCAGAACAGCATCGGCGTCAAAGAGCAGGAGATCACCGCCAAGCAGAATGAGATCGCCCGGAAAGAGCAGGAGATCGCCGACCAGTGGGACGATTTCAAGAGCCATATGGCCGCGATGCAGGAGCTGCGGGACGGCGGCAGCGTCGCCATGCTCCGGTCTGTGAACGATCTGTACGAGCTTCTGACCTTCAATGAGGTCATGCAGGACATTTCGGTGAAGGACACCGAGATACTCGACAACATGAAGGCTGCGAAGGAAGCCCTCGTGGCCGACCGCACCCAGCTCGTGGAGGAGCGCACCCAGCTGCAAAACAAAAAGGCTGAGCTGGACGCCCAGAACAAGCAGATGCAGTCCAAGCAGAACGAGCTCAACAACAGCGTCAAGGAGGCCCGTCTGAGCGCCGCTGAGGCCCAGCAGGCCCAGAAGAACGCCCAGGCGGCCATCGAGTCGGACGAGATGAACTACGAGGCCGTCAAGAAGGAGATCCAGAAGCTCATCGCAGCGGCAGCGGCCAGCAAGCCCCAGCTGAGCTTCAGCGGCTTTATCTGCCCGCTCAGGAGCTATACCCGCATCTCCAGCGAGTACGGCTGGCGCAAAAACCCGGTCTCCGGCGTCAACAAACTCCACGCCGGCATCGACTTTGCCGCCCCCGCAGGCACGCCCATCTACGCAGCCGCCAGTGGCTATGTGCAGGTGGCCGGCTGGTCCAGCGGCGGCTACGGCAACTATGTCATCATCTATCACGGCAAAATGACAGACGGCAACGCCTACTCCACCCTCTACGGCCATATGCGCTCGGTGGCAACGTCGGCGGGCAAGTATGTCAACCAGGGCGACCTCATTGGCTATGTGGGCTCCACCGGCAACTCTACCGGCAACCACCTCCATCTCGAGGTGTGGAAGGGCGGCTCCAAGGCCAATGCGGTCAACCCCCGCGGTTATATTCCGATAAGATAACACAACTGTAATTGAAGTCGAGGGGTCAAAGGAGGCCACAAGGCGAAATGAACGAGCAAAAACGCAAGCGTATCCTTCGGGTGGGCTGTCTGATTCTGGCAGGAGTGTTCCTGCTGTCGGTACTGGGCAGCGTCATCCTGATGTTTTTGGTCTGAACTGGGGAGGACACTGAATGAACCGCAAAATTTCCGTAGGGATGACTGTGACCATCGTCATTCTGGCAATGACGGTCACTTTTTCCATCACGATGCTGATGGCGATGCGGCTGTTTGACCACACCGTCACCAGCGTGAAGGAAAAGGAGAGCATGTACAACAAGGTGGCCGAGGTAGACCGCTATGTGCGCGCCAACGACTACTACGACATCGACGAGACCGTGCTGTACGACCGTCTGACTGCCGGTTATCTGCTGGGTACCGGCGACAAGTACGCCCGCTACTACACCGCCTCGGCCTATACCGACCTGCTCAACGCCCAGAGCGGCAAGCTGATGGGCATCGGCGTGGAGCTGGCCATCGACCAGTCCGGCTACGCCAAGGTCATCAAAGTGTATGACGAGTCTCCTGCCAAGGAGGCCGGCCTCCAGCGGGGCGATTACATCACCACCATCGACGGCGCAGACATCAAAAGTCTGGGCAGCGTGGAGGCTGTCCAGAACAAACTCCGGGGCGAGAGCGGCACGAGCGTCAATGTAGGCTGGCTGGACAGCGAGAACGCCCAGCACACCGCCGATCTGACCCACTCCGGCTTTACGGCCAACAGCGTCGATTCCGCGCTGGTGCAGGGCAATGTGGGCTACATCAAGATCTGGCAGTTCGACAACTCCACCCCCAGTGAGCTGGACTTTGCGCTCCGCAGTCTGACCGCCAGCGGCGCCCAGAGCTTCATCTTCGACCTGCGCGACAACGGCGGCGGCATCCTTGACGACGCCATCAGCTGCATCGAACTCGTCGCGCCGGAAGGCGTACTGGCCTACGCTGAGGACAAGGCAGGCAACCGCACCCTGCTGGGCAGCAGCACCGGCGACTCGGTCATCAGCCAGCCCACCGTCTGCCTCGTGAACGAGAACACCGCCAGTGCGGCAGAACTCTTTGCGTCCAGCCTGCGCACCCTGTGCGGCACCCGCCTCGTGGGCAGCACCACGATGGGCAAAGGCACCATCCAGAGCAGCCCCCAGCGCCTCTCGGACGGCAGCGCTGTCGTGGTCACGGTGGCAAAGCTCATCTGCGGCGACGGCTCCTGCTTCGACGGCACCGGCCTGACCGTGGACGTGGAGCGCCCGCTGACTGCCGACGAGCAGGCCAGCTACTATGACTACACCCTCGACACGGACCCGCAGATACAGCGCGCCGTCAGCACCGCACAGCAGCTCACCGGTGTCACCACCGTGGGCGGCGTGAACGACGCTGACATTGCCGCCGACTCCGCCGCAGCCTCTTCGGAGGCCGCAGCCGAGAGCACCGCTTCCAGCGAGGCCGCAGGGGAGGCAGAGGCTTCCTCCGAGGCCGGTGCAGAAGGGGAGCAGGAGGCTGCAAGTGCGCAGTAAACACTTCTTGAGAATAACTTTAGTCGTGTAAATAGCTCAACCTCTCAGTCTGCTTCGCAGACAGCTCCCCTACCGAGGGGAGCCTCTGGCGAAGAGAGTAAGCTTTGCGGAATGCCAAGGCCTCCCCTCGATAGGGGAGGTGGCACGCTGCAGGCGTGACGGAGAGGTTTTGCTGTTTTAGCAAGAAACAGAAAGGAAAACCACTATGCCGGAGCTGACCGACCTCTCCGTTATCCGCACCCTGTGCGAAAAATACGATTTCGCGCTCTCCAAGGGCTTTGGACAGAACTTCATCATCAATCCCGGCCTGCCGCCCAAGATCGTGGACGCCAGCGGCGTCGATAAGAGCTGGGGCGTGCTGGAGATCGGCCCCGGCATCGGCGTGCTGACCAAAGAGCTGGCCCAGCGCGCTGCCAAGGTGGTGTCCATCGAGGTGGACGAGCGCCTGCCGCCCCTGCTGGCCGAGACCATGGCGGGCGTGGATAACTTCAAGCTGGTATTGCAGGATGTTCTGAAAGTAGACCTCCGCGCCCTCATCGAGGAGGAGTTCCCCGGGATGCCGGTGGCTGTCTGCGCCAACCTGCCCTACTACATCACCAGCCCCATCGTCATGAAGCTGCTGGGCGACCGCCTGCCCATCCAGAACCTCACCGTCATGGTGCAGAAGGAGGCCGCCGACCGTCTGGCCGCTGCCCCCGGCACCCGGGCGTCCAGCGCCATCAGCTGTGCCGTGAGCTACTACGCCACCTCAAAACTGATGTTCACCGCCGCGCCGGGCAGCTTCTACCCGGCCCCGAAGGTTACCAGCGCCGTTGTGCGGATGGACATCCGCCCCACTCCCGCCGTACAGGTGGAGGACGAGGACGGCTACTTTGCCCTCATCCGTGCCGCTTTCGGCCAGCGCCGTAAGACCGCCGCCAACGCCATCGCCAGCGGCCTCGGCCTGCCGAAAGATAAGGTCATCGCGGCCATCGAGGCGGCGGGCTTCGACGCCCGCATCCGCCCCGAGGCCCTGACCCTCGAGGACTTCGCTGCCGTACAGCGGGAGCTGAAGTAAAATTTTATCATAATAAAACGCCAAGGCCCCCGCAGTTTGGAACAGAACTGCGGGGGCCTTGGTCGTTATGTGGAAGGAATAGAGAATGGCAATGTGCTTACCTCAGCAGTGCGGTGTGGTCTGCGCCGCCCACGATGAAGCTGGCGGTGGAGCCGCTGTGGCTGAGGGTGAAAGGCGTATCGCCCGCACCGAGGGCTGCAACATCGGAGAGGGAGAGGGTGGAAGTGCAGCGTTCGGTGGAGAAGACAACGGTCTCGATGCGCTCAGAGCGGAGGTCGGTCAAATCGGAAAGGACGCCCTGCAGGGATGCCGTCTCCTGAGCGACATCAATGTGGAGAACATCACTGATCTGGCTCAGCTGGACCAGCTGGACGTTCTGGAGGATGTCGGCCTGAGACGGGTCAAGGACACGCAGACCGGTGGAGATGCTGCTGTCGCTGTTGTGGGAGACACCGCGGTACTCCACCGCATTGCAGACCGCGCAGATGCGGTACTCGCGGCTGCTGTCGCCTTCGACAGGCGTCCAGTCGCTCCACTGATGGCCGAGGGCGGGCAGCTCCTCCGTCTCAGTGACGACACAGCCGCTGACCGTGCAGCTGCGCTGTTTCTCGCCCTTCTCGGTGCAGGTAGGCTCTTTGGTGATGACCCACTCGCTGAAGGTGTGGGTCTTGCTGACGGGGATGGCCTCGGTCTGGGTATCGTCGCCACGGATGCAGTCACGGTGCTTGGAGCCTTGCTCGACACAGGTAGCGTCCCTGTCGATGACCCACTCGCCGTACTCGTGGCCGAGGGCCTTGATGACTTCGGTCCGGGTATCGCCGCAGGCAGAACAGGTGAAGGTGCGCACGCCGTCGGCAGTGCAGGTGGCCTCCTTCGTGACGACGCCTGCATCCCACTTGTGGGCGGTCTTATCCACCGGGATGCTCTCGGTGTAGCTGTCGCCGCAGACGACGCAGGTATAGGTCATGATGCCCGTCTCGGTGCAGGTCGCGGCCTTGGTCACGACGCCCGCGCCGTAGCTGTGCTGGCCGGTGGCGTTGAGCGTTTCGGTCTTCGTATCGCCGCAGACCTCGCACTGGTAGGTGACGGTGCCGTCCTGGCCGCAGGTAGCCGCTGTCGTGGAGAGGACTTTCCACTGATGCTGGCCGGTGGCGGGGATGCTCTCGGTCTGGGTAGCGTCGCTGCGGATGCAATCACGGTGTTTGGAGCCTTCCTCGATACAGGTAGCGTCCCGGTCAATGACCCACTCGCCGTACTCGTGGCCGGGGGCCTCAATGGCCTCAGTCCGGGTATTGTGGCAGACGGTACAGGTGAAGGTGCGCACGCCCAGCTCAGTGCAGGTGGGCTTCTTCGTGACGACACCCTCGTTCCAGGTGTGCTGGCCGGTGGCGGGGAGAGTGTGGCGGAACGTGGTGCCGCAGTGGTCCACCATGCAGATGTAATCGATGTAGCCGTCCTTGCCGCAGGTCGGCTCCTGATGGTCGCTGACTTTCCAGTTGTGGACAGAAGCGATGTCGCCGTACTTGGCCTTTTCTGCCTCACTCATCTCGGGCGTTACGCGGTCGGGGGAGTGAGAAGTGGAATGGCTGTCCGCGTAGACACCGTTGTGGAAGAGCCGCGAGATGCTGGTGGTGCCGCTCTTTACGAGCTTCACGAGGCCCTTCTTGCCGTTTTCCGCGAGCTGGATGACTTTGTCCAGCTTCTTGCCGTCGCTGCTTTGGATAGCATTGTCGGCGTCGGGGGCGGTTGCGGTGATGTCCAGCGCGGAGTCGGTATTGCTGATGGAGACGCTGCCGCCGCCGATGGCAGGGGCGTCGCTGGTGCCGGTGGCGGTGATGGTGCCGCCGGTTATCGTGATACTGCTGGAGTTGTTGTTGTCGCTGCCGCCGATGCCGGCGCCGGTGTCATAGCCGGTGGCTGTGATGGTGCCGCCACTGATGGTGACATCGGCGTAGTTGCCGCCGATGCCCGAAGAACCGAAGTTGTTGCTATGCTGGTTGCCTTTGGCGTTGACCGTGCCGCTCTTGATGGTCACGCTGCTGCGGCTATTAAGGCCCGAGCCGATGCCGGCAGCGGAATCGCCGCCCGTTGCGTTGATGGTGCCGCCGTCGATCACGACGTCCACCTTGTCAGAGTCATAGCCTGAGCCGATGCCGGCAGCGAGATTGCCGCCCCTGACGTCTTTGAGTTCGGCGTTACCGGAGATGTTGACCGTGGAAGAGCGACCGTAATAGCCCGAACCGATGCCGGCGCCGCCGTTCTTGCCCTCGGCCTTTTCAATGGTGCCGTCGGTGATGTTGATGGTGACAGCGCCCTTCTTGCTGTCGTCTTTGGTGTCACTGCTGCCGCTGCCGATGCCTGCGCCGCCGTATATGCCGCCCGTGGCGCTGACGATATGGGCGTTGTCCTTGATGTTGATGGTGGTGGTGCCGGCATTCAGGCCAGCGCCGATGCCCGCGCCGCTATACCAGCGCTTAGAGCTGGACACATACTCGCTGCCGCCCGTGGCCTCGGTGATGGTGCCGCCGGTGATGTTGATGGTGACAGCGCCCTTCTTGCTGTCGTCTTTGGTGTCACTGCTGCCGCTGCCGATGCCTGCGCCG
>ENA-UPWP01001642-UPWP01001642.1-human-gut-metagenome-genome-assembly--contig:-NODE-1642-length-10805-cov-6.630406_pt1 | contig 10805 bp, 8 predicted proteins | sample MGYA00250052_ERZ773380 | MGnify/ENA primary metagenome ERZ773380 (study PRJEB29103, sample SAMN06112063) | human gut metagenome | biome: human gut; feature: ankylosing spondylitis patient; material... | reverse complement strand
TCTTCCGATCTGATCGCTTGCTTTGGCTGTTACAGTATATGAACCATCTGCCTGGCGAGTCGGAGTATACCAGATGATGTCTTTCATCCCATTAGCATGAGACCAGAATGGAATCTTCACTTCCTTGTAGCCATCGAAGCCTTGAAGGTTCTTAGCTGTAATGGTGAAGGTACCGTCTTTTTCTGATTTTGCAATAGTCAAATCAGCTGATACTGGTGTCTGATTTTTCTTTCCAATGGCTACTGTCGTCGTTGTTCCACCCACACCCGTCATTTGTCCATTGTTCTGAACATAGTAAAGATGGACATTGTAAAGACCGGTTGAGTTTTTATGGTTCTCTGCTTTTACATTGACGGTATAGGTCCCATTTGCTTGACGATTGGCTGTATACCAAACAAGGTCATCTTGACCGCCTGTTTCTGACCAGATCGGTACAGAAACGGTTCGAACTCCATTTGGTGCTTTGACATTTGAGATGACAACGTCAAAGCGTCCCGCCATGGTATCGTTATTGACAATGTCAATCTTCCCACTTAAGCTGCCTTCTGTTGGATCCGCTGCAGGTTTTGCGTTCGCTGTGAAGCGACCGGTATAGTCCACACTGTGGTCAAAGAGGTGTTTTCCTGGAAGCAATTCCGCTTGAGAAGTGAACTGCCAGGCGCCAGCTTTCCCATTGTAACGCAAACTTTTCGCATCGTTTACAGATAGTTTTGGAGAAGGGTATTGGGCAACCCAGAAATTCTGAAGCCCAAATTGAGCGGTGTTGACAGGACCTTTCTTGCGAAGGTTGTTTTCATCCAACCAGCTAGCACTGGTGTAGAACATCAAGTTGGTGTAACCATTTTTACGCATTTCGTCCGCCCAAGCTTGGGTGTTGCGGTTAATATTTGGCTGCATCTTGGCATCCTCAAAGTCATTGACCATGAGGGTGTTCTTTGGAATATTCAAGCGTTGCGCTTCTGCAATGTAGAATCGCGCTTCTGCACGCGCTGCTTTCTCAGAAGTATAGCGTGAGAAGTGGTAGGTCGATACTTGCAGACCCGCAGCCTGTGCATTACGAATTTGGTTCTCCGCATTTGGGTTCTTGTACCAAGTGTCTTCTGTCAATTTGACAACGACACCGCCCACGCCTTTATTAGCTAGGGTACGGTAGTCGCCAATACTAATGTCTCCGTTGTGGCTACTCACATCAACGAATGATTTTGGTTGAACCGCCACATCTGTTGAACGACCAGCAGGAGCGTGAGCGCCTGTGTTAAAGAAGGTCGTGCTTCCTGTATTAGACGGAAGAGGAGTTTCTTCTTTCTCAGTCGTCGATGCTTCTGTAGCTTTCTCTACAGATGGGGTTCCACTTTCTGAAGCCGCGACCTTGCTCGCAGGTGCCACAGGCTGCTCAGTCACATTTGCTGGTGCTGCATAGTTGCTTGCGACAGGTGCTACCGATTTTTCAGCAACGGCTACTTCTGGCGCTTTTTCAGCTTGGACTTGGTTGCCTTCAGTAGTAGTGGCCTCGTTTGAAACCAGCTCATCTGCACTGACTCCCTGAGCAGATACAGCCATCAAGACTGCCGCTCCGGCATAAAAAATAAGATCTTTCTTTTTCATATAAACTTCCCTTTATACAAATTTTATACGTTAATCATTTTACCACACGGTTTCAGCGATGAAAAGTTTTATAAGGCAAATTTTTAAAATTAGTGATATTTTTTTGAAAAACTAAAAAAAGAAGTCTGTCTGACTTCTTTTAATCTTATGATAAATGCTTTAAGGCTGTCTTTAAATAGTGACCATCTCGGATTTCCTGACCAACACGCTTGGCATTGCCTACCAAATCTTGGTAATCGTCATCTGAAAGATTGTCGATTGTCTCCTTCAAGTCATGAAGAGACTCCACTGCAATCCCACAGCCCTTCTCAAGCACAAAGTGAGACAAGGCTGACTGTTTCCACACCACCAGCGGGAAGCCCGATGCTAGATAAAGCGACGCCTTGTGGGAGTTGTTGTAGCGAAGGTACTCGCCAAAAACACCACTACAGGTTTCCGCACTATCCCCATCCCAGACAAGTCCAAAACCACCCTCAAGGGCTGCAGGAAGCTCATCCGGTAGGAAGGATCCAAAGTAAGTTTCATTCTCTAAAGCTCTACTTTCATCAAAACCAACACCATAGAGGTTATAGGCAGGTTCTGCAGGAAGACCATAGAGATAACCAGCTTTTTCCTGGGCCAAATTACCTGCCACAATCATCGGCTGGTCTTTTGTTTGGCCACTCTTTTCTTGGAAATTTGGAATCAAATAGTCGAAAATGCCAAGGCTAACAATCTTATCTTCCGCAATCCCTTTATCCACCAAGACAGATTTCATAACTGGATTGTGAGCGATGATCCCATCAGCTGCTTTGAGAAAACTTGCTTCTTGAAGGTACATCCGAATTCTGTGTTTTAAAGGTAGTGACGTCATGTTGGCATGGCGGAGCACTTCTAGGTCATGAATCAAGAGATAGACTTTAATCCCTCTTTTTTGTGCTTTTTTAACCAAATGGGTTGAGAAAAAACTATGGTGAAGCATTGGAAACTGGATCAGCAACTCATCTCCTTGCTTTAGTTGATCCAAGGCTTGACCAAAAGCCCTTGCCTTATGGCGTTGAGCCGCAAGGGTACTCATCTGATACCAATTGTCGACAGAAAGGACCAAGGGATGATAGCCTTCTTCTTTCACAATACTTTCTACGTCATTGCGTGCTTTATTTCCTGCGTTCTTTGCGTTGACATCATGCAGGAATTCTTCTTTTAAGTAGTATTTCATAGATTATGGTTTCTTTCAATCAAACTCATTTGCTACGACTTCTAGAGCACGCTCAATGACCACGTGCATGTCGTAGTATTTATAGTCTGCTAGCCGTCCACAGAAGATGACCTTATCATTTTTAGCTGCTTCTTCTTGGTACTTGGCAAACATAGCGTTGTTCTTTTCATCATTGATTGGATAGTAGGGTTCATCTCCTCGTTTCCAGTCAGCTGGGTATTCGCGGGTGATGACTGTCTTGGGTTGTGTACCATACTCGAAGTGCTTATGCTCAATGATACGAGTATAAGGAATCTCACGCTCTGTATAGTTGACGACCGCATTCCCTTGATGATTTTCTTCATCTAAGATTTCGTGTTCAAAACGCAGACTACGATATTCCAACTCACCGTGTTTGTAGTCAAAGTATTGGTCAATCATTCCTGTAAAGACAACTTTATCAGCTGAAGCTTCAAGCTCTTCACGATTGGCAAAGAAGTCAACGCCAAGTTCTACCTCTACATCACCAAGCATGTTTTCAATGATGACGTTGTAACCACCGATTGGAATTCCTTGGTAACGGTCATTAAAGTAGTTGTTATCAAAGGTCAAACGAACTGGAAGACGTTTGATGATAAATGGTGGAAGGTCTGTGGCAGAACGTCCCCATTGTTTTTCAGTGTATCCCTTAATCAACTTTTCGTAGATATCTGGACCAATTAACTTGATAGCTTGTTCTTCAAGGTTTTTAGGATCAACATCTTTCATATCAGCCGTTTGCTCAGCAATCTTGTCCTTAACTTCTTGAGGAGTCTTAGTGCTCCACATAGCATAAAATGTATTCATGTTAAATGGAAGGTTGTAAAGACTGCCCTTGTAGTTAGCAATTGGTGAGTTGATATAGTTATTAAACTCAGCAAATTGGTTGACATAATCCCAAACTTTTTTATTTGAGGTATGGAAAATGTGGGCACCATACTTGTGAACGTTGATACCTTCAACATCTTCACAGTAGATATTGCCACCGATGTGATCACGCTTGTCAATCACTTTTACTTTTTTGCCACGTTTTGTAGCTTCATGTGCGAAGATTGCTCCAGACAAACCAGCACCAACGATAAGATAATCGTACATTATAAACTCCTTTTTATAATTTAACTATTCGATTGATATAAGGGATTTTCATTAATATCATACTTATTAGAAAACTAATCACTAATGTGAAAACAGGGAAAAATAAGTGTGCACCTACTATGTTAAATCCTATCAACTTTTGCCATATTTGCATAACATAGGTATGTATAATAAATACCCCCATCGTTTGGACTGATAACAAGTAGATCATTCTATGTTTAGAAGCATCAATGGTTAGCGTCAATAAGGTAAGAAATAGTCCTAAACTAATTACTTTTACCAAAAGATTGTCATAAAAATATTCAGCAAAAAGATTATGATAAGTAGTTTTTGCTATGAAAAATAATATTATCGGTGAAGTCAATAATAAAAGTATGCTAACTATTTTCATCCACCCCTTAAAGATTGATTTTAAATTATCTATATTGAATTGTGCTACAAAACCACCTAAAATGTAGTAAAAGAACCAAGTCCATAATCTAAACGTCTGTATAACATAAATTTGCACTGGCATTTGAAGCAAAAAATTTATCAATTCAAAAATCAAACCAATAATTGTTAATACAGATAGAAAGTATAAATAACTTCTTTTTGAATGTAAATACTTCTTCAATATCGGCAAGCATAAATAAATAAGTATTAGTGAGCCGAAAAACCAAAATTGGAAGAAATAACCCTTTTGTATCAAAGAAGCCAAAATTTTTTTAATTGGATTAATTGTGAAGTCTCTTTTAAGAAACCAAATGATAACGGTCCATGAAGACACTGTTATTAGAACCCATTTTATTTTATGTAGTATATAGGGATATGTTATCTTGCTCTTACCCAATAATAAATAACCATTTACCATAAAAAACAAGGGAATTGAATAAGTACCTAGATAATATAAATAAGATGAGTAATTCCATCGCCCTGTTTCCTTAAACCCTGGCATCGTAGTATGAAGCAAAACAACTCCTATACAAGCAATTACTTTTATCAAGTCTAAGTTTATATTCCGTGTTTTCTTCATTCCTAATTTTTTCCTATTATTTCTTTTAATTCTTTAACATCTACCACTTTCAAAACTAGAATAGCAAGAAGGTAAATGAGGCCACCAAGCACTGCATACACAAGAACATTTAAAGTAGGTGGAAAATGCAAGAATGGTTTTGCACTTAGCAACAAGCCATACATCATAGCAGATGCGCATACAATTTTTGCCATAGACTCAAGAATCGCTACTTCCTTGAGGTAAGGAAGGCTGAAGTACAATTGAATGAACCATACCAAAGCCTCTGTTAGAACTGATACAATTGAGGCCCCAACAAAGCCAAATGGAGGAATTAACAAGAGATTAAGTCCAACACTGACAACAGCCGGAATAGTCGTAGAGAGCATAAACTCACGATGTTTATTATGTGGAATCAGAATCTGGATTCCCATAATATTCGTCCAACCGATAAAGAACATCCTAAAGACCATAATAGCAATGGCAAGATAAGCCTCTTGGAAATCTTTCCCTAGGAAGAAACTCACAAAGTCCTTATTGACAATCAAAAGACCTGCTATAATCGGGAAAATCACCAGATTATAAATCAAGAAAGACAACTCATGCATCTTGTTAACGGCCTTATGGTCACCACTAGACAAGAGACCAGATACCCTAGGAAGCATCACGCTTCCTAAAGACGTTACTAATGTTAAAAGGATATTGATAATCTTCAATGCCTGGTCATAAATACCGACATCATTGGTAGATGACAAGGCACCCAACATAGTACGATCCAATGTCACGTACAGTGAAATGGCAACCTGAGGAAGAAACAGCAAGATAACAGGTTTAAGGTGTTTCTTAGCATAGGATAAATCAAATTGTGGCTCACCGATATAGGGTCTTGCTGGTAACCACATACTCAATTGACCAAGCAGTTCGAAGAAGGTCAATAGGAAAACATAGAGATATAAATCACCAGGTGTTTTCACAAATAGGAAGATGGAAATAACTCCTAAGATCTTCACCGTTGTATTCCTTGCGGTAATACGACGAAAATCCTCCAAACCTTGAAATAACCAAGAAATGTCCATCCCTTTCGATATCAAGCTTAGTCCTAAGATATAAGCCACCATATTTTGCATACCAGGAAAGAACAAACATAATGATGTATACAAGACGAGAGACAATACAGTCGCAATCAATTGTAGAGTATAGATACCCCAGAAATTTTTGCGAATATCCTTTCGATGCCCTGAAATCTCCTTAGTACCATAGTTAGCAACTCCCAAAGTCGCCAAAAGAATAAAGTAGGTCACAATAGAGTTAAAGTAACCATAAGTACCTAAATCCTCTGAACTGAAAATCCTAGTAACATAAGGTGTCGTAATGATTGGTAAAACAATGACCAGTAATTGATAGGAAAGATTATAGGCGTAATTTTTTAAAACTTTCATAAGTATATGACTCTGTTTAGACTTTCTAGATGATATACCTCTGCTTCAATTACAAAAAATCTTTATCAGTCTTCATCACAAAGAGTCGACTAATCAATAGGATAAGAGGTGAGTAACGAAGAACGAGCATTTGGGGATCAAACATGCCATGAATGATCATAACCCCTAAGCAGGCAAGAACAATATCTTTTCGATTAGTTACAAAATAATTCATGACACGTGTTAATGCAAATAACATGAATGCACTCACAGCTAATCCATCAATTACGAGTAACTGCACAAATGAACTATCAATAAAGTTATAATTGCTTGAATAGTTACCGAAGATATCCATGGTTGTAAATGAAATTGGTCGACCTAATAAGGAAACACCAAAATTTCGGAACCCTTGAACACTTAGTCTTAGACGGTTATGCGTAAATTGGTCAACTAGATGGAATAAATCACCAGTTGAATAGAAACAGAAATAAAGAGTAATGAGCAATGCAATAATAAAACCATATTTAGCAATATTTGCCGTAATAACATTACTGTCTATAAAATCAAATTTAAAGACCTTAAGACTAAATAAAGCATAAGTCAAAATCAAAAGACTCAGATAAAGTGGACTTGAGGTTGAGGTCTGTTGGTACATATAAAACGTAGCAAACAGTAGAGCTAACAACTCTATATAAGTAACCTTCTTTCCTCTAAACATAAGATAGCTACATAGGGCAAAAAACATACGTTGAGAAGCAAAGGAAACATAATTAAATCCCAAACTATAACGATAACCATTGTCAGCACTCATCAACATGTTAGAAATAAAGCCCATCTTACTAGCTAAAATAGTTACAAATAGCACTAAAAAGGTAGCAAAAGAAAAGGTCCCTAATAACTTCTTGAACTCTATATCCCTAGCTGAAAAAACCAACAGCAAAACATTAATATCAGGAAGACCATCTCGATTTTTTGACACAATTAACATGGTCAAGGTAAATAATAGGAAAATTATTAATTCCTTCAAGTGGTATCTGAAATAATTTATGGTATCAGGAAGATTAATGAGTTCCTTTATCGTAATCATACCTATTGTAAAATATAGCAAGATACGATAGAGTGACAAAAAACCATCCACCCTTACAAAATAAGTTGTAGTTACCAGAGATGCAAATAATACCCAAATAAAAAGAGTAAATAAATAGATTTTCTCTGAGATAAAGCGACTGCTATTCACAAGTACTTTCCATACCTTTCAATTATTCTTATAAATGTTGTAATACCATCTGTATTTTTTTAAGATAAATCAAAACAACATACATTCGACATTTCAGCAACAGTTTTATGAGTGGATTTAATACAGAAGAATCATTCTTTATAAAATCCTCCATATCTTGTCTCTCACATGTATCTTTAACGAGCTTAATTTTTCTATTTAAAGATAAATTCTGTTTCGTTATATTGTAGATGTTACTCATCAGTATTCTTGCTTTTACAGTATTATCAAAATCAAAACTATCCAAATTCCAGTCAGAAAGTAGATTATCAACCATCTTCAATTCTTGAAGTTGATATTGAAGACGTTTAGGGTTATAGCCCGACATGGCGGAACCTTTTCTACCAATGACATAAGCGTAGTAGGAATCTTGAGAAAGATAAATCTTGTTGACATTACGATAAACATCAAGATTAAAGCGGACATCTTCACCTAACTCATACTGCTCAAAAGAAAGGTTATTTTCAAGAAGAAATTCTCTGCGATATATCTTATTCCAAACCGTGTAAAGCATATCCGATAAGAATAGTTCTTTAAATATCTTGATAAAACCATCCTTATCGTAATTTCCTTTAAATGGAAGTGACTTTTCAGTACGCTGCTTCTCAGTTAAATCTTCCTCAAAAGAATTGTAATAACTAAAAACAGCCAAATCCAAATCTGACACTAGCTTATCAGCAAAATCAGCAAAGAGATTACCAACAAGATAATCATCACTATCAACGAAGTAGATAAACTCTCCCCTGGCTTTGGACAAGCCAAAATTACGTGCCGCACCAACACCATGATTTTCAATATGATAGACCGAGATATTTGAGTATTCACTAGCATAAGTATCGCAAATACTGCCACTACTATCAGTAGATCCATTGTCTATCACAATAATTTCCAAGTCATCATAATTTTGAGAAATAATACTTTTCAAACAACGGTCAATGTATTTCTCAACATTATAAACTGGAATAATAACAGAGTATTTCAATTTAGACTCCTAAAATAACATCAAAAAACGTTTTGTATACTGAAGGCTAGTTTTAACAATTTTAGTCTAAACAGTACATATTTCAACTTATTTGGTTGGTCTTTCATTTGAGAAAGAGAAACACTATTCTTAAGCAATTCTTGTTTCACTTCATTCGTAATTTCTATATATTGTTTATCTAATTTAGATTTATACAAACTTGCTAATATATGAACCAATCCGTTTACATAATAAAGTTGCGAAATTTGTAATTCTTCTTTATTTAATTGTGAACGGACAAAGTCAGAATAGAAAACCTCTTTGTAGAATCCAAACATATCACTAAATTTCTTCTCATTCCATGACTGAGTAATAGAATCAGGATTATCGATTAGATAGTGATAATACTTTTGATTTGTCGCATAAATCTTCTTAGCAGCAAGAAAGAGTTTGTAATTGGTACCAAGGTCTTCATAGTACTTTCCAACTGGAAACTGGATATTGTTCTTAGTGAACAATGCTTTGCGATATATCTTATCATTGGCAAAACCAGTAATAAAGCCATAAGAAAACATTTCTACAAGAGCTTCTTTTCCAGTTAATCGTTTAGACTGTTTGGAATCGGATTTTATAATATCATCTTCACTCTTTACAAATTCACGATTGAAGGAAATAATATCATACTGATCTGATTCAATAACCTCAGCTAAATCACTAAAGGTATTCGGTTCAATCCAATCATCTGAATCTGGAAAATAAACATATTCTCCCTCAGCATGAGAAATACCCGTGTTACGAGCTGCAGAGAGCCCACCATTCTCCTTATGAATAACTGAGATAAACTCATATGCTTTAGCATAGTCATCACAAATTTGAGGAGAATTATCAGTACTTCCGTCATCTACAAGTAAGATGTCATAGTGCTTCCACTCTTGAACAAGGATACTATCAATACAACGTTTTAAATATTTTTCGACATTATAAACTGGAATGACGACAGTTAAAAGTGGTTTCATAGATTATTTACCCAATTAGTTATGTTAAGTCTTCTCCACCCTTATTCAACCAAGTAACGGCATTAAAATAACGGTGGTAAGTTTTCAAATCGATTCCAACATGTCCTTGCTTTTCAGCTGATTTAAAGTGGACCAATGAAGGTAGGTCACTATAATTCTTTGAAGAGAAAATAACCTTACTCTTGTATGGAAGCTCTTCAAACTCTTTCATCAACTCATAAGTGCAGGCATCATTATCATTGAACTTGAAATACAAATTATTCCAATGCATTCTCTTCAAACGGCGATTCCATTTTTGAGTAGCTTCTTCTTCATTTGCATAATGCAAAAAATGAAGTTCAATATCATCAAGAAGTGCAAGTGGATAAGCATTATCAAAGTCTTTGATATATTTTGATTCCTTAACAAATTTCAAGGGGATGTCTCCGCTCAAATAGTGTTTTAAATTCTTGAGCATCTTGATGTAATCAGGCGAAAAGACAAACATCCCTACAAATGGTGTTTGATAAGGCAAGCCCAACTCCTGATAAACTTTCCCAGCCCAACAATTATCACAAATAATCGTGAAATTTTTATTCTTGAGTCTTCGTCTAGGAATAAAATTAATAATTGGATAAACGATAGGTTTTAATTTATTTTTTAGTGTTTCGCTGTTCATATTAGTACTTCTTAGTACTTCTTAGTACTTCTTAGTACTTCTTAGTACTTCTTAGTACTTCTTAGTACTTCTTTTTATTTCTTATATAGCTCTGAGAAATTACGAATATAACTTTGTAATGAAAAGAGTTCTTTTTGGCGTTTGACAGAAGCCTTACCAAATTGTTCTCTCTTCTCGGAGTTCTCAACTAATTCTTTAATAGCCTTAGACAATTCTGAAGGCTGATTTGGTGTAGCAAGAAGGCCGTTTTCACCTTCCTTAACCATTTCACACACACCACCATGACGGTAACCGACTACAGGCTTGCCACAAGCCATTGATTCGAGAACTACAGTAGGTAGAGGATCTGGATTAGTACTTGGCAAGACAAAAATATCAAACATATTATAGAGCTCTGTCGTCTTGCTATAATAATCGATACGTTTAATCTGTCCTGCTACTGGTGAGTCTGATATAGCCTTCTCCAACTCATCAACTCGCCATTCTTCACCCTCAAAAGCACTCCCTGCCAGAAAGGCTACTGCTTTTGGATTAGCCTTTAAGATTGGAGTCACAGCTTCTAAGAAGTC
>ENA-UPWP01001630-UPWP01001630.1-human-gut-metagenome-genome-assembly--contig:-NODE-1630-length-10880-cov-8.949736_pt1 | contig 10880 bp, 9 predicted proteins | sample MGYA00250052_ERZ773380 | MGnify/ENA primary metagenome ERZ773380 (study PRJEB29103, sample SAMN06112063) | human gut metagenome | biome: human gut; feature: ankylosing spondylitis patient; material... | reverse complement strand
GGTTTGATAAATAAAAGATAAACCAAGCGAAGCCCACATTTAACCAGACGGAACTGTAAAAAATGTAGGCAAGCATGATCCACCAAGCTAGCCACTGCACGGTGCGATTCTGACTGACTAAAACCGAATAGAAAGCTAGGACAAATAGTAGAGTCCATAACAAGGTTAAAAGCGGGTACTCTCCAACGATGACACCCGCTATGGGAAAGATGATAAACACTAACGAAATATGAAACCTATAATGAGTGTTTTTTAATTTTTCCAACATAGATTTATTTTACCTCGATCCGTTTTTTCAGTTGGATGACCAAGACACCAAAGAAAACTGTATAACCTAGTACAACCAAGGCAGCAAGAATGTTAAACTCGTGGTGCTCCAAATAAGTAGAGACAACCTGCATCAGTTGATAGGTTGGGGTCAGTTTTCCAATGGATTGGAGCCATTCTGGGAAGGAACTCAAAGGGAACCAGAGTCCACCGAGGACAGCCAAAGCAATGTAGGCAATATTTCCAATAACCGTCATCAGTTGGGCGCTGGGAAGCAAGCTCACCAATACCCCCATGCTGATAAAGACCACGCTTCCGACCAGCAACATAACTCCAATCACCAACCAATCAAGCCAAGGCAGAGTCACTCCACGGACAAAATGACCAACCGAAAAGACAACTATAATTGATAACAAGAAAGTCAGCAGAGTACTGAACAGTTTTGATACATAATATTCTACCATAGATACCGGGGTATGGCGCAAGACTTTTTGCCAATTGTTGAGTCGATCGGTTTCAAGAACTGTTGGAAAGGAAAATAGAGCTGTAGACATCATAGAAAAAGCCGTCATGGAGAGGAGATAATCCCTCATAAAATGAGCTGGTGCCCCTGGTGTGTCCTGGTACATCCCTGAAAAGAAGAGATAAAAGGCCGTGGGCATCCCAATTGATAACAAGTAATAAATGGCTTGGCGTCTGGTCAAATGCCACTCAACCACGCCGAGAGCTTTCATGCGTTTCATCTTCTCTACCTACTTCCTTTGTATTTTCAAAAATAGAATCCAATAAACTTCGATTGGTTACTTCGATTTCTTGGATCGAACATCCTTCTTCTTGCAAGCGAGTCCACAAACTATTGGCATCACGTGTCACAATCTGAAGAGCATCGGGTTTAATGATTACTTCACTAACACCTTCCATCTCTGCCACTAGAGCTTGGTAACGCAAAGGCAGGGTGAAATGTTTTTCAACTTCTTCGCTTCTCATAGCGAGAGGCGTCGTATCCCGAAGCAAATGCCCCTGATGCAAGACCAAAATTCGATCAGCCGTGTGCTCTACTTCCTCGATGTAATGCGAAGAATAGACAATGGTCACACCTTCTTCCTTTAAATGCCCAACGATCTCCCAAAAGCGTTGGCGAGTGGACGTATCCATTCCCGCAGTTGGCTCATCTAAGAAAAGTAAGCTAGGACGACCAATCAAGGTTAGAACAAAGGATAAGAGGCGCTTTTGACCACCAGACAACTTACTAGCCAATTGCTTCTTTTGTTCTGAGCTAAAACGTAATAAATCATCAATTTCTTCCCCTGTTAAGGGTTGGGGATAAATAGAGCGAAAGAAGTTGATCAGTTCCTGCACGGTTAACTTTTGAACGATGGCATTCTCTTGAGGGAGATAGGACACACTAGCCTTTAACTGAGGATGACCAGGTGCCTTCCCCTCTACTTCAATAATCCCAGAAGTCGCCTTCATATCTCCCAGAAGACAGTTCATCAAGGTTGTTTTCCCAGCCCCGTTTGGCCCAATCAAGGCCAAGCAATCCCCTCTCTCGACTGTGAAAGAAAGATCTTCTAGAATCCCCTTTCCTTTGATACTTTTGTTCAAGTTCTCAACTCTAATGACACTCATGGGACTCTCCTTTCAACCAAATCTGGCCAGCTGGAATGATGACATAGACGACCAAGGTCACTCCCCAAACCGTTTGGAAAAACCAGCTAGGAAAATGGGCAGAAAACCAGCCCGTCATCATCTCAGTTACCCAAAGGAGCAAACACAAAACAGCTACCAATCCAATTTCAAGTTTCTTTTTCATTGCTCCATCTCCTTTTTAACAGCCTTGATCATCTTCAATCCTTCTTGGACCGCCCAGCTCATGATGCCAATCCCAGCAAATAATTCCCAAGGGAAATGGTAATAGAGACTATCATCCTTTGAAAAGATCAAATAGACGACCATCCCAACCACTGTTAACGTAAACACTTTATAGAACCATTGTTTCATTTTTCCTTACCTCTTACTTTCTGACTATATTATAGCGAAAGGAATAACTGCCCACTAGATGATTTTGTCACTGGCTCACATGACAAAAGTCACTAAAAAAAGCCAAGTGACTTCACTCGACTTTTTCTATTCTTCTTACTGACCTTCTTCTTTCATGCCATGCAGTTTCAAGGCCTTGACCAAGGCATCTGCCTTCATGTTTTTCAAATCATTGAGACCAGCATCTTTGAAGTAAGAAATTTCTTCTAGAGACTTGGCGTCAATTTGGTTGAGGTCAATCACACTGGTTGAGAGCAATTTTTTCTCTGGTGTGACTGTGTATTCCAAACTAAAACCGGGAACAGTTTTTAGCTTCTTATAGTCTTCATTTTGCTCCAGCAAAGCTTGAATGGCTGCTGTGAGCTCTTCAGGTGACTTTTCTGCTGCGATGGTCCCAAGTTGTTGGGGCAGATCGGCCGTCACTTCGATGCGAAGGTTTTCAACCTTATCTCCCTTAGACTTGATGATATCCCGGTGTTTTGTTCCATTGATATCTCCTACTAAGGTTGTGGTTTTTTCTTCATTTTTTACTTCTTTTTTAACAGAGGAACTGCTAGATGAGCTAGCGGTTGTAGTTTTCTTCGTTTGGGATTGCGAACAACCAGTCAATACCAAAATGGCTAGCCCAAGGGTTACAAAAAATTTCTTCATTTTTATAACTCTCCTTTCACATACTGATACCAGTATAACATATCGCGTCTTTCTTGTCTAAAAACTCCACTGCTCAAACCATTTCCCCCTCTTTTCAAGCTCTTCAATTTGAATAAAAATCTGATGAATGTGAGACTTTTTGCAGAAACCCCTTTTTCTCACGAATAAAGCTTCCGTGTAGGGGTCGCTTCAATCTCAATCCCTCTGAATCACGCTGCTTTCATAGGGAATCTCCTCGTTTTTCTATATACAAAAAAAGGTTCCGAAAGGAACCTTCTGTTCAATTATTCTACACTAAACAAGTATGGGTAGACTGGTTGGCCACCTTGGTGGATTTCCACTTCTACATCCTCATACTTCTCAACAAGGGCTTGGGCCAATTCATTTGCCAACTCCTCACTGCCGTCTTCACCGACATAGATGGTCACAATTTCACTGTCTTCATCCAACATATGAGCGAATGTTTCTTCCAAGGTTTCCATCATATCTGGATTTGAAACAACGATTTTGCCATCGACCATTCCAAGATTATCATTTTCATGGATTTCAAGCCCATCAATAGTGGTATCGCGAACCGCTGTTGTCACACTACCAGACGCAACATCACCCAATGAAGCGCTCATGCGTTCGTAGTTTTCTTCGATCGATTTGCTTTCATCAAAGGCAAGAAGACTAGTCAATCCTTGAGGGATAGTCTTGGTCTCAACAACTGCTGCAGGTTGATCAATCACTTCTGCTGCAGATTGAGCCGCCATCAAGATATTTTTGTTGTTTGGCAAGATAATGATGTTGCGCGCATTCAACTCTTCAACCGCTTTGACAAAGTCTTCTGTTGATGGGTTCATGGTTTGACCACCAGAGATGATGTAATCAACTCCTTGCGCTTTAAAGATATCAGCCAATCCGTCACCCGCAACGACTGCGATGATGGCATATTCTTTTTCTTCAACTGGTTTGGCTTGACGCTCTTCTTTTTCAACTTGCGCTTCGTGTTGGTTGCGCATGTTGTCAACTTTCACTTTTACCAAGCTTCCGTATTTAAGACCTTCTTGCATGACAAGACCTGGATCTTCTGTATGGACGTGAACTTTGACAATCTCATCGTCATTCACCACCAATAGGGAATCCCCAAGGTTGTTCAAATAGTTACGGAATTCATCGTAATCGAAGTCTTTGACATAAGTTGGACCTTGTTTCAAAGCGACCATGATTTCTGTACAGTAACCAAACTTGATGTCTTCAGTTGCGACATGGCCAGCGACTGACTTGTGGTGTTCTGCATTGATCATTTCTGACATGGTTGCAGGTGTTGCTTGGAACTCTTCAGAAGCGATGAATTCTCCTGTCAAGGCTGACAAGAATCCTTCATAGATGAAGACCAAACCTTGACCACCAGAGTCTACCACACCAACTTCTTTCAAGACCGGCAACATATCTGGAGTCTTAGCAAGAGCTGTTTTAGCACCTTCAAGAGCTGCACGCATGACTTCTACCGCATCATTGGTGGATTCTGCTTTTTTCTTGGCACCGATGGCTGCCCCACGAGAAACCGTCAAAATGGTACCTTCAACCGGCTTCATAACGGCTTTATAAGCGACTTCTACACCAGACTGGAAGGCTGCTGCAAGTGCTGCTCCATCCAATTCTTCCTTGTCTTTAACACTTTGAGAAAATCCACGGAACAATTGAGAAGTGATGACTCCTGAGTTCCCACGCGCGCCCATCAATAGTCCTTTAGCGAAGATCCCTGCTGCTTCACCAACAGTTGAAGCAGAACGGTCCGATACTTCTTTGGCCCCATTTTCGATGGTCATTCCCATATTGGTTCCTGTGTCCCCGTCTGGTACAGGAAAGACGTTCAAAGAGTTTACATATTCCGCTTGTTTATTTAAGCGCGTAGCCCCCGCTTGAACCATTTCTTGAAATAAACTTGTAGTAATATTAGCCACGATTATTCTCCCACAATCTTGATATTTTGAATATAGACATTCACAGTATCCGTAGTGATTCCAAGTTGATTTTCCAAACTAAATTTCACACGTTCTTGAATATTTTTTGAGACTTCGCTAATTTTTGTTCCATAGCTCAAAACAGTGTAAACATCAACTGCGATAGTTCCTGCTTCCGTTGTTTTGACAACAACACCTTTAGAGAAGTTTTCTTTCCCTAGGAGGGCTTGGAAATTATCTTTGATCGCATTTTTGCTGGCCATTCCAACCACACCGAAGATCTCAGTAGCAGCACCGCCTACAACAGTTGCGATAACCTCATCAGTCAATTCAATTTGACCGTCCTTTGTATTGATTTTTACTGTCATAATTTCTACCTCAAAAGTATTTTATATTCTATTTTACCATAAAAGAGGTCAACTGTAAAAGGGTAGGGACTATTCTTCTCCCGCTGTGACAGCTGTCTCTAGAGAAAAAGAAAAGGGAGTGGGAAAGAACTCCGTAAAATAAAAAAAGTTGAAAAGGTTCCCCAAACCTTTTCAATTTTCCCACCCCCGCACAGTTGATTAGGAAGTACGAATGTTGCAAACATGAGTAGTTCCAATCAACCACTGCGTCATGGCTTAGGAATTAGTATGGTTTTAGTGTTGTATGTTAATACTAACTTAAAGCTGATTGCAATTAAACAGGGAGATATGTCTCTCTGTTTTTTTGTGTTTTGACTATCATATTGAAACAGTCAGTCCTCCCGTTTTCAGAAAATTGTTAACTTATCTGTCTGTCTGGTCAAAATTATGGTAAAATGGAAAGGATTAGAAAACGGTTGAAGGAGAATATTATGTCAATTGATCAATTAAGAGATGTCAAACTGATCACAGCCCTTATTACACCTTTCCACGAAGATGGCTCTATCAATTATGATGCCCTTCCAGAATTGATTGAGCATCTTTTGGCTCACCATACAGAAGCTCTTCTTTTGGCGGGAACAACGGCTGAAAGTCCAACACTTACTCACGATGAGGAGTTGGAACTCTTTGCGGCTGTTCAGAAAATTGTTAATGGACGTGTGCCATTGATTGCTGGTGTCGGTACCAACGATACACGCGACTCTATCGAGTTTGCTAAAGAAGTTGCCAAATTTGGTGGTTTCGCAGCTGGTCTTGCTATCGTGCCTTACTACAACAAGCCATCACAAGAAGGTATGTACCAACACTTCAAAGCCATTGCGGATGCTTCTGATTTGCCAATTATCATCTATAACATCCCTGGTCGTGTGGTTGTTGAAATGGCTCCTGATACCATGCTTCGTTTGGCGGAACATCCAAATATCATTGGTGTTAAAGAATGTACTAGCCTTGCAAATATGGCCTACCTTATCGAACATAAACCTGAAGATTTCTTGGTTTACACTGGTGAAGATGGGGATGCCTTCCACGCTATGAACCTTGGAGCTAACGGTGTCATCTCAGTAGCCTCTCATACAAACGGTGATGAGATGCATGCCATGCTTGAAGCTATTGAAAATAGTGACCTCAAGACAGCAGCAGCTATCCAACGTAAATTCATTCCTAAAGTTAACGCTCTCTTCTCAGTACCAAGCCCTGCACCTGTTAAGGCTGTTCTTAACCATCTTGGTTTCGAAGTTGGACCACTTCGTTTGCCATTGGTTGCATGTACTTCAGAAGAAGCCAAACGTATCATCAAGGTTGTCCTTGAAGAAGATGTCGAAGCAACACGTGAGACAGTTACAGGTGTCGTTCGTCCTGATTATTAAGAAAATGAAGTTGAGCAGCTTGCTCAGCTTTTTTAGTTGAATAGGTTAAATCTCACAAAATAAGCTGATATAGGGTCTAAAAGCAGTTTTCTATCATGAAAATTGGCTTTTTTTGATATAATTATAGTTAGTGTGCTTAAAAAGAAAGGAAGTTTCATGAATCAACTTGAACAAAAACTTGAGCAGGATTTTGGTATTGTTTTTAGCCAAAAAGACCTCTTAGAAACAGCATTTACCCATACCTCATATGCCAATGAGCACCGCCTCCTAAACATTTCACATAATGAACGTTTGGAATTTTTAGGAGACGCGGCTCTGCAATTAGTCATTTCTGTTTATCTTTACAAACGCTACCCTAACAAGCCAGAGGGGGAAATGTCTAAGATGCGTAGTACTATCGTTCGTGAAGAGAGTTTGGCAGGTTTTACAAAGGCTTGCGGTTTCGAGCAGTATATCCGTCTTGGTAAAGGGGAAGAAAAATCTGGTGGACGTGAACGTGCCACTATCCTTGGTGACCTCTGGGAGGCCTTCCTCGGTGCCCTTTATTTGGATCAAGGTTTGCCTGCAGTTGAGAAATTCTTGAATCAGGTCATGATTCCTCAGGTTGAAAAGGGGAACTTTGACCGCGTAACAGACTATAAAACAGCTTTGCAAGAGCGTCTTCAGGTCAATGGTACGGTTGATATTACTTATACTGTTATCGACGAGTCTGGACCAGCTCATGCCAAAGAATTTACTATGCAGGTAGCTGTTGATGGTAAGGAACTCAGCACAGGTCTTGGAAAATCTAAGAAATTAGCTGAACAGGCAGCGGCTAAGGCTGCCCTTGAACAACTAGGAAATTAAGCATGTATTTGAAATCAATTGAAATGCAGGGCTTTAAATCCTTTGCGGACAAGACGCAAGTCGTCTTTGACAAGGGAGTAACAGCCGTTGTAGGTCCAAATGGATCGGGAAAATCAAATATTACAGAGAGTCTACGCTGGGCATTGGGTGAATCATCTGCCAAGAGTTTGCGTGGAGGCAAGATGCCTGACGTTATTTTTGCAGGAACAGAGGTTCGTAAGGCTCTCAACTATGCGGAAGTGGCAGTTACTCTTGATAACAGTGATGGCTTTATCGCGGGTGCTGGTGAAACCATTCGTGTGGAGCGTCACATTTATCGAAACGGTGACAATGATTACTTGATTGATGGTCGTAAGGTTCGTCTGCGTGATATTCATGACCTCTTTATGGATACAGGTCTCGGCCGTGATTCTTTTTCCATTATTTCTCAAGGTCGTGTTGAGGCAATTTTTAATGCTAAGCCTGAAGAGCGCCGTGCTATTTTCGAAGAAGCCGCAGGTGTTCTCAAATATAAAACACGTAAGAAAGAAACGGAAAGCAAGCTTAATCAAACACAAGATAATCTTGATCGTTTGGAAGATATCATCTACGAGCTAGATGGTCAGGTTAAACCCCTTGAAAAACAAGCAGCCACAGCTAAACGTTACTTGGAATTAGATGAAGAGCGTAGACAGACACAGCTTAATCTTTTGGTCCACGATATTGAAGTTGGTAAAAAAGATTTGTCCAAAACTCAAGAGGATTTGGCAGAGGTCAAGGACAAATTAACCAGCTATTATGAGGAACGTCATCGTCTAGAGACTGAAAACCAAGAACTTAAGCAAAAACGTCATCAAATTTCAGAACAAATTTCTTCAGATCAACAAACCTTGGTGGATGTCACACGTCTCATTAGCGACTTTGAGCGTCAAATTGATCTTTATACCATGGAGAGTCAGCAGCGTTCAGAGAAAAAAGAAGAAACTGAAGCTCGTCTCAGTGAGCTAGAGCATTTGAAAGCAGAGGCAAGAGAATCCCTTGATAAGGTTAATCAAGGCCAAGTTGAATTGAATGCTGAGTTGGATAGCCTTGCCAAAGAGTTGATTGCTATTCAAAAAGAACTAGAGCAATTTTCTGATGATCCAGATACACTTATTGAACGTTTACGTGAGGACTATGTTGGTCTGATGCAGGAGGAAGCCAAAGTTTCCAACAGTTTGACTCAGGTCACCCACGACATGGACAGTCAGACACAAGCGCTTGAGGCACAAGCTGAAGAATATAAACAAGCTCAAGCGGATTTACTTTCCGCTCAGGAAGTGGCTAGCGAAGCCCAAAAAGCTTATCAAGTAGCCCAAGCGAGTCTTCAAAGCCTCTTAGCTAGCTACAAAGAAAAGGCTCAGGCTTATCAAGCTCTTGATAAGGACTACCAAGAGGCTCAAAAGCAGATGTTTGACCTCATGGATTATCTTAAAAGTAAAGATGCTCGTCGTCAAAGTCTAGAATCTATTCAGAAAAATCATTCTAATTTCTATGCAGGGGTAAAGGCTGTCCTTCAAAATGCCCAATCCATTCAGGGAATTATTGGCGCAGTCAGTGAACACTTAACCTTTGACACGCGTTATCAGACGGCTCTTGAGATTGCTATGGGAGCTAGCGGGCAAAACATTATTGTTGAGGACGAAGCGGCTGCTAAGCGTTCGATTGACTACTTGAAACGAAATCGTCAGGGACGTGCGACCTTCTTGCCTTTGACCACTATTAAGCCACGTCAACTTAATGGACAATTTGCTCAAAGTCTTGCCAATGCACCAGGTTTTATAGGTATGGCTTCCGATTTAGTTACCTATGAGGACCGCTTATCTAATATTTTCCAAAACCTCCTAGGGGTGACAGCAATCTTTGATACCATTGACAATGCTAATAAGGCGGCTCGAGCGGTTCGTTTCCAAGTGCGTATGGTTACTCTTGATGGCTCTGAGATTCGTCCAGGTGGTGCCTTTGCTGGTGGTACCAACAAACAAAATAATAGTCTCTTTATCAAGCCTGAACTAGATGCATTGACTGCTGAAATTAACCAGATTAAGGCTCAATTAAGTGATAGTGAAGCCAAAGTTGAAGCCCTTAAGGTTAAACGTAAGGCTCTACAGAAAGAACTAGAGGATCTTAAGATAGATGGTGAGAATGCTCGTCTGCAAGAGCAAAAACTAGGCTTAGAACATCAACAAGCCTTGTCAGATGTAGAGAAAAATCAAGCCTTAGTAGATAGTTTCAAACAGGATTCTCAGGGAACTGAAGGTGCAAATCTGCAAGATAAGGCTGAGCAACTTAAAACTGAGTTAGCGCAAATTGCATCCAAGCGTGAGGCCATTAACGACCGTATTGAGGCCATTAAGGAAGACAAAGATGCTCTTGGTCAACAAAAACAGGTTCTCCTAGACAAGCAATCTGAACTTCAGTTGAAGGAACGTGACTTGCAGGCAGAATTGCGTTTTGCGAAGACAGAAAGCAATCGTCTTCAAGCTAACTTATCTGAGTTAATGAAAGAATCGGATAGTCTTAAGGCGCTCCTTAACAACCAGGTTGATGAAGACCAAACTGACCGCCTTCCCCATCTGCAAGCGCAGCATAAAGAGGCTGTTCAACGTAAAGACGATTTGGAACAAGCTCTTGTCCGTGCCAAGATTCAGGTGCAAGATTACGAAGGTCAGTTGGAGGATTTGGAGGAACGTTTGGCAAAAGCTGGCAATCGTAACGAGGATTTGATTCGTCTACAGACTCGCTTGGAAGAACGTGAAAGTCAGATTAGTCAATCACTTCGTAAGTTTGCGACTCAGTTGGCTGAAGATTATCAGATGACGCTCGAAGCAGCCAAAGGTCAGGCTAGACCTCTTGACAATGTCGAACAAACCCGCCAGAATCTGCAAGTTCTTGAGCGTTCGATTAAAGCTTTGGGGCCAGTCAATGTGGATGCTATTGCCCAATTTGAAGAGGTTAAGCAACGTCTAGATTTCTTGAACGGCCAAAAGGATGATTTGCTCGAAGCTAAGAGTCTCCTTCTGAATACCATTAATGACATGGATGATGAAGTGAAATCACGCTTTAAAACAACCTTTGAGGCTATCCGAGAAAGCTTTAAACAGACCTTTACCCAGATGTTTGGTGGAGGTTCAGCTGACTTGATTTTGACCTCTGACAATCTCCTAGAGGCTGGAGTAGAAATTTCAGTTCAGCCACCAGGTAAGAAAATTCAATCACTTAACCTTATGTCTGGTGGTGAGAAGGCCTTGTCAGCTCTGGCCCTTCTCTTTGCCATCATTCGTGTTAAGACTATTCCATTTGTTATCCTAGACGAAGTAGAAGCGGCTTTGGAT